>MDSZ01139472.1_pt1 | contig 31216 bp, 37 predicted proteins | sample 811201 | NCBI WGS metagenome assembly MDSZ01 (sample SAMN05326647, study PRJNA326480) | marine metagenome | isolation source: seawater | place: Indian Ocean: North | collected 2010 | reverse complement strand
TAGAAATATCATTAATACTGGAAGAATAAATTCTGCTGTTGATAAACCAAACCAAATTGTGCTTAAAGCTTTGCCACGAGATTTTGTAAAATATCTTGATACGGTTGTTGTAGCTGTATGTGACATCATACCTTGTCCTGAAAATCTCATTAAAAAAATTGCAAAGAATAGTGTAAATATTGTTGACGTTTTTGAAAAAAAGAAACTTGAAAACGAGAGTAAGATAATTACTAAAAACGCAAACTTTGAAATATTAATGTCATCAATTTTTTTTCCTACCCATATCAGAACAAAACTACTTAATAAAGTTGCAGAAGCATATATTGAGCCAAATTGTCCATGGGATATGGATAATTCATTTCTTATGCTTGTATTAAATATTCCAATAAAAAAACTCTGTCCAAAACTTGAAAAAAATGTAAATATAAACCCAAATAAAATTACTTTTAAACTTAAACTTTTAAACATAAATAAATGAGTTGTAATGTTGCTTTCATAGGTCTTGGTGTCATGGGTTACCCGATGGCTGGTTATATATCAAAAGGTGGTCATAATGTAACTGTTTTTAATCGAACAAAATCAAAAGCAGAAAAATGGATTAAAGATTATAAAGGCAAAATAGCAGAAACACCCGCTGAAGCGGCAAAAGATGCTGAGTATATTTTTACCTGTGTAGGAAATGACAATGATTTAAAAGAAGTTACCTTTGGTGAAAAAGGGGCTTTTAATAGTATAAAAAAGGGATCTGTGTACATAGATAATACAACAGCATCTGCAACACTTGCGAGAGAAATCTATGAATATGCAAAAAAAAATGGATTTGGTTCATTAGATGCACCTGTGTCTGGAGGTCAAGCAGGAGCAGAAAACGGTGCATTAACTGTAATGATAGGTGGTGATCAAAAAGATTTTGATAAAGCAAAGGATAAGATTGATTGCTATAGTAAAAAAATGAAGCTTCTAGGTGGTGCTGGAAACGGACAACTTGCAAAAATGGTTAACCAAATTTGTATTGCAGGTCTAGTACAAGGTTTATCTGAAGGTATAAATTTTGGGATGAAAGCTGGTCTAAACATGCATGATGTAATTGAGGTGATATCAAAAGGAGCTGCTCAATCATGGCAAATGGAAAATAGATATAAAACTATGATTGATGATAAATTTGATTTTGGATTTGCGGTGGATTGGATGAGAAAAGATTTAAAAATTGCAATGGATGAAGCTAAAAACAACGGTTCGTTATTACCCGTGACAGAGCTTGTAGATAAATATTATAGCGAAGTTCAGTCAATGGGAGGCAACAGATTAGATACATCTAGCCTGATAAAGAGATTTAGAAAGTAGTATTGTATGCAACCAGCATACTATGAAAATTTAGAAGAAATTAAGAATAAATACTGGTCGATGCTTGAGGATGCAGTTACTAATCGAAGTTCACCTTTTAGAATTCCTGTATTCATATGTTCGGAAAAAAGTCAAATTGATGGCAGAATAGTTGTTTTAAGAAAATCAGACAGAAAAAATAATTTATTACAATTTCATACTGACTATAGATCATCAAAAATAAAAATGTTAAAAAAAAATAATACTGCCTCTTTAGTCTTCTATGATAAAGAAGAGAAAATTCAATTAAGAGTCAAAGTAGAATGCCATATTAATAATTTAAATAATGTAACAAAGGAATCTTGGAAAAAAACCCAACATATTAGTAGACGATGCTACTTAACAGACGATGCACCTGGTACAATATCTGAAAGACCAACCTCTGGAATGATTTCAAAATTAGAGGATTTTGATTATACAATGGAACAGAGTGAAGAAGGTTACAAGAATTTTACTGTAATTCAGTGTAAAATAAAATCAATTGAGTGGCTATATTTAGCTGCAAAAGGTCATAGAAGAGCAATATTTGATTTAGAAAGAAATAAAGAAAGCTGGTTAATACCATAATGAAAAAGTATGAAGCAATGGTTCTGTCATGTATAGACCCCAGATTTCAATCTAAAGTTTATAAATATCTTAAATCTGAAAAACTTACTGGCAAATATAGTTCTTTCACAATCGCAGGTGCTGCGATTGGTGTAACACATAAAAGATTTAAAAAATGGCATTCAACTTTTTGGGAAAATTTAGGGGTTTCTATCAAATTACATAAAATAACTAAACTTATAGTAATTAATCACAAAGACTGTGGAGCTGCTAAAATTACTTTTAAAGGAAGGAATTTTAATTCAAAAATTGAAAATAGAATTCATCAAAAATCTTTTTCTGATATTAAAAAAAATTTGAAAAAAAAGTTTCCTGATTTGAAGTTAAAATTCAAAATTTTATCTTAAAGCAGTTAATTAAAACTTATAAAATCTTTATAATTCAAATAATTATTAACTGATTTTTTATAAATAGGCATTCTAGCTTGTACTGCAGATGTAGTTTTAATTAATGTTTTGTTGTTATTATAATATTTTAAACAATTTTCGTCCCATTCTAAATTACATTTATTTATTAACTCTTTTATTTCATTTTCACTGTTATTAATTAATCTTTCATATCTAATATCGTAAATAAAATCACCACACTCTTTCCTCCAAAACTTAATTATATTTTGGTATAAATCATAGTATTTAGAAATATGGTCAGGAATAAATGACCAATTCATATTTTTTGAATTAAAATTATTTTTATAAATCGAAAAACATGTGTCAGCCCGATCTCTTTCACAATGTATCACTATAGAATTTGGTAGAAATAATTTAATAATACCAATCCATTTAAAGTTTTCATTCGCTTTATCAGTTAAATTAGGCTCTGTGATATTTAAATTTGAGGTAAATTTTTTATAAGCTTTTTCAATAACGTTATCTTTACTTTTAATTTTTTCTAATATTTTAATATAATCTAGCTCAAAATTAGTTAAAAAATTTTTTCTAATAGATGACAATAAAATATTTAACTCATTAGCTCCATAGACATCTTTATGCTTTGATATTATCTGCTCAACTAAAGTTGAGCCTGATCTTTGCATTCCACATATAAAAATAATTTTTTTTTTACTGATAATATTTAAAGGTTTTATACTAAAATTAATTTTTTTGTACGCTTCAAGTATTTGTAAAAAATGTTTCTTTAAATTGTCAATGTTAGAACCATTAATTTTATATTTAATATTATTAGCATTTTTGTAATGATTAAATGATTTTTTATACTCTCCTTTGTCTTCATAAGCTTTTCCTAAAGCGAAATCTAAATCTATTAATTTAATTTGATTAATATTTTTTGATTTCAATAATTTTAACATAATATTTAGATGATCATTATCATTATTATAATTTATTAAAGTGCTTAACATTCTGTGCGCTTTTGTATTTTCAGGCTCAATATTAATTACTTTATAAAAATAATCTGTTGCACTTACAAGATTACCAATTGATCTCTCTAACGTTGCAATTTCATACAAAATTTTAGTATTATTTGGAGATAATTTAATTGCCTTTTTATAAAAGTTGAGTGCATTTTCAAAATCATTTATATCTCTGCATTTATTTGCATTATCTAATATTAATTTAATTTCATCCATTTACGACCTCCGCAAGCAGATTAATCTAATAAAGTTTTTTTAAAAAATTTAACAAAGGAATTTTTAAAAGGTTTGTTTCCTCCAATATGTGCGCCTCTTTTAATGCATTTATCAGCCCACCACGGATTAGCCCATTTGTAATTAGGGTCGCTAGAACTAGTTGTGCCGTCATCATTAGTGAAATAGCCCGGGCATTCTGTAAATACCATCGGGTCTCTTTCATATTCCTCCTCATAATTCGCAGTAAACCCATGATGCCAACCCTTTTTAACTGTGACCTCAATATCGCCGCCATTTGCTTTAATTTTTTTTCCTAGCTCAACACATGGTTCTGCAGCTGTGTAGTCATCAGCTCCTCCAAGTACCATCCAGGTTTTTGTTTCTGGAGTTGGGGTAGGATTTTTAAACATTCCAATACTCCAACAAGGTGGCGATCTAGGCTGTGCAGCAGCAAAATATAAGTTTTTATCTACAAGAGCATCTCGAAGTTTTTTTTCTGAGGCCATAACAGATATTGCACCTCCTCTTGACCAACCTGTGATACCAACTTTCTTTATATTGATTTTTTGATCTTTTGCTGCATGGTCGAGTGCCATAAATGTATCTATAAAAGTCGACCAATGAGGTACTTTTTGCTGATCAGCATAAGTCGTATAAGTTCCTCTTGGTGCAAAATTATCAATAAACATTACAGCAATACCTTTTTTTTGAAGTGATTTAGCTGCAAGCCTGTTGAATTTAAACCACTTATCTGTAAATAAAAGAGGACCACCACTCGCGTGTGCAAACATAACAAGTGGGAATGGACCTTCACCTTTCTTTGGATATGCAATAAATGCTTCGATTGTTACAGGTGATTTTTTGAAAGATCCATCTTTAATTTCCATATAAGATTTTGCATTATAAGATTGAATTTTAATCATCTCTCCGTCTTTGAAATATTTTAATAATTTATCTAAGGGAGATTTTATTGGGGCCGCAAATGATTTGGTAAAAATAAAAATAATAGTAAAAGTATAAAAAAATATTTTCATATCAAAAAACTGACTTTATATATTTCTTCCAATTATTTTGATATCTTATTGCATTTTGCCTCATCGCCTCAATTTCCTGATCTGTAACTTGTCTAATAATTTTACCCGGGGATCCCATAACCAACGAATTATCTGGAATTTCTTTATTTTCTGTTATTAAGGCCCTCGCGCCTATTAAACAATTTTTTCCAATTTTAGATCCATTGAGAAGAACTGCACCTATACCTATAAGACTATTGTCATCAATTGAACAACCGTGAAGCATCACTAGGTGTCCAACTGTAACATTCTTACCAATTTTTAGGGGGTAACCAGGATCTGTGTGAAGAACACAACTATCCTGAACATTTGATCCCTCTCCTACATATATATTTTCAATATCTCCCCTTAAAGTAGCATTAAACCATACACTTGTATTTTTTTCTAGTGTTACATCACCTATTACTACAGCATTAGGTGCTACCCAATTTTCGCCAGAGTTTTTTGGTTTTTTGTTTTCCAAATCGTAAAACATAATTTATATAATAACTTAGCATGACACTTACAAAAACTCCAATATGCGATTTTGGCCAAAATGCTAAAAATTTTAAATTAAAATCAACTGAAAAAAGCTTGATTAGCTTAAATGACATTAAGGGTGAGAATGGTACTTTAATAATGTTTATATGTAATCACTGTCCATATGTAAAAGCCGTAATTAAAGATATTATACAGGACTGTATTTCTCTAAAAAAATTAGGTGTAAATTCTGTTGCGATTTGTGCAAATGACGCAAAAAACTATCCTGAGGATTCTTTTGAAAATATGATTAAATTTTCTGAAATTAATAACTTTAACTTCCCATATCTTCACGACGAAAATCAAGAGGTGGCTAAATTGTATAATGCAGTATGTACACCTGACTTCTTTGGATATAACAGTAAACTTGAATTGCAATACAGGGGAAGATTTAGAGAATTAAAAGATTTAAAACCAGTAAAAAATGGTCAAAGTGATTTAATGTTGGCAATGCAAGAAATATTAAAAACTGGAAAAGGACCTAAAAATCAAATACCGAGCATGGGATGTAATATTAAGTGGAAGTAATTAAATGAATCTTATAATTACAAGATCATTCCCCCCTGGAATTGGTGGTATGCAAAATTTAATGTGGGGTTTATCCAATCAATTAGCCAAGATTGATATGCTAAAGGTATTTGCTGATCACGATTTAAATCACGAAGATTTTGACAAAAAAGTTTCATTCTCAATTGAAAGAGTGGGAGGAATAAAATTTTTTAGAAAATACAGAAAAGCTTATTTAATAAATGAGTATTTAAAAACAAACAATAATATAAAGAATATTATCGCAGATCATTGGAAAAGTTTAGAAAAAATCAAAACTGACAAAAAAAAAATTTGTTTAATACATTCTAAAGAAATTAATCATAATAAAAATAGTAGACTCAATAAAAGATTATTAGACGTATTAAACAATGTAAAAATAGTTGTATCTAACTCAGAATTTACAAAAAATCTCGCTATCGAGAAAGGTGTTAACCCAGAAATAATAACAGTAATAAATCCTGGAATAAGCCCTGTTAACGAATTAGAAAAAAAAGACTTAATAAAAGCAGAAGATATTTTATTAAATAAACAACCAAGATTAATCACTGTTTCTAGGTTTGAAAGAAGAAAAAACCATGAAAAAGTCATTATGGCAATTAGAAATTTAAAGCAAATATACCCAAATATTATTTACATTTGTATTGGATATGGTGAAGAGGAAGAAAAATTAAAAAATTTGTCTAAAGAACTTGGTGTACAAGACCAAGTTCTATTTTTAAATAATATTGGTCAGGATTTAAAAAATGCCCTATTATCAAAATCAAATATTTTTATAATGCCTTCAATAGTTTATAAAAAATCTGTAGAGGGTTTTGGTATTGCCTTTGTTGAGGCGGCTCAATTCGGTGTACCATCTATAGGGGGTGCAGATGGGGGTGCTAACGACGCTATTATTCACAATAAAACTGGTTTAATTTGTGATGGGAATAATTTAGATGCAGTATACTCCTCATTAATTCAATTATTAGAAAATAAAAATTACATTGAATTTGGAAAATTGGCAAAAGAAGAATCAAAAAAATTTTTATGGAGTAATATTATTGAAAAATACAGAAGAATATTGTAATCAATTTAAATGATAGATAAGTTTAATAATATTTGGTATTTAACAATTTTTTTAATACACTTTATAGGAATAGGAGCTTACGCCTATCAAACGATTTTCCAAACTAGAAAATTTTGTACTAAATTTGAGATTGACGATACTGGTTTTACCATGGTTAGATTTGCAGGAGCGTTTATGCTAGGGCAAGTTTTAATGGCAATTTATATTTTATTTATCAGAAGAAACGGAGTGGTGGCTGCAGGTTCTTTTTTTAATTTAGTTTTTTTGACAAATCTGTGCATTTTTTTAGTAAACTCGTATTCTATTTTAGTTGATAAAACTGGAATAAAAACTCCAGAGAAATCAAGAGAAGGCATCATTGCACCTTTAATTTTTTCAGCACTAAGCGCATCATTATGTTACGGGTTAGCTGATAAAATTTATATGTATTAAATTAGAATATTTTTGATTTTCTCAAATACTTTTTCTGGTGAAAGTTTTTCTAAATTTTCTACTTGAATAGCTTTGAAGTGTTCTCTTTCAATACTTACTTTGTAAGCAGTTGTATGCTTCCCAAATAAAGCAAGACCTTTTGCATTTAAATGTGCAGCCATATGTGCTGGACCAGTGTCGTTTGCTACAACAAAACTGCTAGATTTTATTAATGATGCTAATTGAGAAATATTTAAAGCTTTTTTTTCATTTAATATTATTTCAGCATTAAATTTTTTTGCTTCATTTATTTCATTAGGTCCTGGTGCAATAATAATTTTATATCTATTCTCATAATTTTTTAAAATCATATTTATTAAATCATTATAGTATGGCCATTTTTTCTGAACAAGATGTTGAGAGCAGAAAGGAAATAATATTATATAATTATCTAAATTATAAATTTTTTTTATTTTATCAATTTCTTCACAAGCCCAATTAAAACTTGGGTGTAAAGTGTATTTGGTATTAACACCAGAAACACTTAATTGATGATTAAAACGATTTAATACTGATAATTTGTCAAATTCATCTTTATTCTGATTTTTCGGCAAAGTCGTAAGTGAACTGGACCAAACTTCTTTACCAGCATTAGGAAATAAGATTCTTTTATAAAATGAAGTTCTTGAAGAATTTTGTAAATCATAAACTTTATTTATTTTTAATTTTTTTATATTTTTCATTAAAAAATATAAATAAAATATATTAAATCTTGAGTATCTTTTATCTAGGATTACATCCTTCAAATACGGATTTTTTTTAAATAAATCTATGTAAGTTTTTGTAGTCAATAAGTATATATTTTCATTTTGATGGTTTTCATAAATATCTTGTATTGCACCACTTGCTTGAGCTATATCTCCTAATGATCCATGTTTTATTATTAAAATATTAGACATAATTTAAACATGTTATAACAGTAAAAGAATTTATGGACAAAATTTTAGTTGAAGTATCTGTGGGTGAATTGCTTGATAAAATTTCTATTTTAGACATTAAAAAGGATAAAATTAAAAATCTTGAAAAACTTGAACATATTAAAACAGAATATAATATTTTAAAAAAAGAATATGACAATAAAGTGAAAAACGATGATAATTTGTCAAAATTATATTCTACTCTCAAAGAAATTAACTCAAAATTATGGGTAATAGAAGATGAAAAAAGATTGTGTGAAAAAGAATCAGATTTTGGTGAAAAATTTATAAAATTATCAAGGGATGTACATTTCCTTAATGATGATCGGGCAAATATTAAGCTTGAGATAAATAATTATACAGGATCTAGAATTAAAGAAATTAAAGAGTACACAAAATATTAAAAACTATATTTCTTCTCTAAAAACTTAATTAAATTGTGTATAACAAAAGTTATTAAAAGATAAATACTTCCGGCAACTATAAATACCTCTATTGGTTTAAATGTTGTTGAAATTATATATTTAGCAACTCCAGTTAAATCCATTAATGTGACTGTGCTTGCAAGAGATGTTCCTTTTAACATTAAAATGATTTCATTTCCGTATGCTGGCAAAGATTGTCTTATAGCTATAGGTATTTGTATCTTATAAAAAATAATCTTATTATTTATACCTAAACTTTTACCTGCCTCTATGAATCCTGGTTTTATTGTTTGAAATGCAGACCTCAATATTTCTGAGGTGTAAGCCCCAGTATTAAGAGCAAAAGCTATTATAGCACACCAATAAGGTTCTTTAAGAATAACCCACATAAAACTTTGTCTTATGAATTCAACTTGTCCAAAACCATAGTAAATAATAAAAATTTGAACCAATAAAGGTGTTCCTCTAAAAATATATGAGTAAACATATGCTATTTTCTTTAAGAGGAAATTACTTTTTATTCTTAAGACAGCAAAAAATAGTCCTATACATAACCCTAAAATTAAAGAAAGCGATAAAAGTTTTAGAGTTATTACAGAGGCTGATAATAATTTTGGAAAACTATTTAAAACTAAATCTAAATCCATTAATAACCTCGATTATATTTTAATTCCATTTTATTAATTAACTTCATACTTAAAAAAGTAAGTATTAGGTACAAAACAGCTGCACAAGTGTAAAAAAATAACGGATCTCTTGTTGATCCAGCTGCAATATAAGATTGTCTCATTATCTCCACTAATCCAGTGACAGAAATTAATGAAGTATCCTTTAATGTAATTTGCCAAACATTGCTTAAATTAGGTATTGATAGTCGAAGCATTTGAGGGAGTATAATTTTATAAAATCTTATTATTTTATTAAATCCTAAAACATTAGAGGCCTCAAATTGTCCTTTTTCAATTGATAAAATTGCTCCTCTAAAAACTTCAGTAGAGTATGCACCAGATATTATTCCGATAGAAAAGGCTCCAGTTAAGAAAGCATTTATTTCTATGTACTCGTTGTATCCAAAAATTGAGGCCACAAACATAATTGCACTACTTCCACCAAAAAAAAATAAGTAAATAACAAGTAGTTCAGGAACTCCTCTAATAACCGTAGTATAAAAATTAGCGATTAAGTTTAAAAATTTATTTTTTGAAAGTTTTAAAGGGGTAAAAATTAATGCAAATAAAAAGCCTATTAACATTGCTGTTACCGATACAGCAATTGTCATTAGCGTTGCGATTAATAATTCATCACCCCACCCTGTTTTACCGAATGCCAGAAGTTCCATATCGAAAAGGCGGTTAACTATTTAACCGCCATTTCAATTAATTTATTACATTGATGCGTCAAAACCAAAGTGTTTTATAGCAAGCCTGCTTATAACACCATCTTTCCTCGCTTGATCAATTGCTTTATTAAACTTTTTCAAAAGTTCAGCATCTCTTTTTCCAACTGCTGAATTTTCACCCATTTGAGAAGCTTGTCTTAATCCAACTCCTACTCCATTTCCAAAAGCCCCACCTGAAAAAGTTGGACCTACTAGAAGAACTGGTTTACCCGATTTTTCAGCATAGTCAGTAAATGCTACCGCAGCAGCTAGAGCTACATCACATCTACCTGATGCTAAATCTAGATTAACATCATCTTGTGTTTTGTAAGTTCTTACATTAACTTTTCCAACATCACCTGACTCTAAAAAGTTTTGGTGAATAGTTCCAGTTTGTGTACATACTGTCTTACCAGCTAATGCACCTGTAATTGTTTTGAGAGCTTTTTTAACACTAGCTCCTCCAATTGAAAGGTTTACACCCTCTGGTGTATCCATTCCCTCTAAATCAGATCCTTTCATAACAGCTAGTGACGCAACTTCATCCGCATAACCTTGAGAAAATGTAATTACTTTTTTTCTTTCGTCTGTAATCGACATTCCTGCCATTATCGCATCAAACTTTCTCATTTGAAGAGCAGGTATCATTCCATCCCAGTCTTGCTCAACAATTTCACACTGTTGTCCAATATATCTACAAAGTGCCCATGCTAACTCTACTTCAAAACCAATTAATTTACCTGAAGCATCTTTTGAGTTCCATGGTGGGTATGCACCCTCAGTCCCTATTCTAATTTTATCGGCATTTGCAGAAATTGTTAAAAATAAGCTAATTAACAATCCTAAGCCAAATTTTTTAATCATATTCATTTTTTCCTCCAAAAATATAATCTTTATTATTCCACAAAAAAAAGGATTTAAAAAGATAAATTAATTATTAATCGATGAAGCAAAATTCCAAGAACAATCAAAACTTGGTATGTAAACTCTATCAAGGGTAGCATTGCCAAAGTTCTTATTGAATACGCTTAGCCAATTTTTAACTTGTTTTGGTTTTTTATCTTGACTACCTACTTGGGCTGTGATTGTGCCACCTGATTTAAGAATTCTTTTTAAAGATTTCATATTTTTAGCCGCAAGATCTATACAATATTGATCGTCATTTAAATCTACAAAAATCTTATCATATCTATTATTTTCAATTGATTTAATACTTTCAAAAGCATCACCCCAATAACATTTGACAGAGTTTTTTTTTGTAGCTTTTTCTCCCACTTTCGAAAGATGTTTTTCACAAACTTTTACCACTTGTGGATCTAATTCAAACCAATCAATAAAACCAAAATTTTTTGAAATACATTCTCTTGCGACACCTCCATCTCCACCGCCAATAATAGCTGCTTTGTCCTTATTTTTATTTAAATTTAATCCAGATTTAACAAAGGTCGAACTATAAATATGTTCATCTTTTTCAGCTACTTGAAGTTCATTATCTATAAATAAAGATTTACCAAACTGTTCTAAATTTAAAATTTCAATATGTTGACCAACTTTAGATGTAAAATTTTCTAATACATCTTTTACAATATAATATTTTCTTAAACCTGGAGAACTATAAATATCATCATATTGACTTATAGTACTTCTATCGAAATTATTAATTGATATTCTTTTTGATTTAATTTCTTTTCTCAAAACTTCTAATGCTATTTTTGGGTGAACTTTGCCACAAGTAAAAAAATCAAAACTAACTATTCCTTTCTCAGGGAATGTATGAAAACTCATATGGCTTTCAGCAAGCAATGCTACTGTTGTAAAACCTTGAGGCTCAAATTTATGACTATTAATACCAAGTATTTCAACTTTTGCAATTTTAGCAATTTTATAAATGACTTTTTCATAAAATTTTTGTGAGTAATCTTTTTTAACTCCTATAAAATCTAAAGTAATATGTTCGCCAACTTTAATCATAAGTTAATCTTTTTTATAACTTTTAATTTTTTCCAAAATTTTATTCATCTCATTAATTGACAGAATCTTTGGTTCTCCTAGTTTTAATGCATTAATATATTGTTGACAAATGTTTTCTATTTCTTCAGCAAGCTCGAAAGCTTTGTCTAAACTTTTTTCAAAAGCAACCTGTCCGTGATTTGACATTAAACAAGCTTTTCTATTTTCTAACGCCTTTATAATATTTTGTGAAAGCTCTTCTGTTCCAAAGGTGGCATAGTCTGCACATTTAATATCATTCCCTCCTGCAAGAGCTACCATGTAATGAAAAGCTGGAATCGGCTTACCGTGAGTTGATACAGCTGTTGCATAAACAGAGTGGGCATGAACAATTGCATTAGCTTCATTTTTTTTTTGGTATATATCTTTATGAAACCTCCATTCTGAGGAAGGTTTGTGTTTACTTGTCTCAAATTTTCCATCTAACGAGACAAAGACTATATCCTCATTTTTCAAAAGGGAATATTTTACTCCAGAAGGAGTTATTAAAAAACCATCTTTATATCTGATAGATATATTTCCAGATCTTAAAGCAGAAAGATTTTCAGTATTAAGCTTTTTTGCATACTTAATTACTTCTTCAGCTTGGTTCATTATTTTTATTTTCTCTTAATTTTTTTGAAAAAACATAACCAAATATTAAACCTACTATAATAATAATATATTGATAAAATTTAAGTATAATAAAAACTATTGGTAATTCTTTTTCTAATGGATTTTTATTAAAATAATTTGTGGAACCATCCTCATATAAATCCATAGGCCCAAATACTAGATAAATTCCATAAATAACAAGATATATGCATGGGATAGATGATATGTATAATAAGGTTTTGTTTTCTTTAATTAGACTTAAAAAATTTGCTGAAACTGCGACTAAAACTAAACTAACTAAAGAAAATATTAAAGGGTTCATTTAAATAATTTATTTAATCCTTCCTTTGTGGCATTGCAAATACCTTTCTCGGTAATTAATCCAGTAATATACTTTGCTGGGGTTACATCAAATGCTAAATTTAGTGCCTTGCTATTTTCAGGATAAATTCGTATTTTTTTTAAGTATCCTTCATTGTCTAAACCCTCCACATATGAAAGTTCTTCTGAGTTTCTTTCTTCAATTGGAATATTCTTTGAATCTGATAAATGCCAATCAATTGTAGAACTAGGTAATGCAACGTAAAACGGAATATTATTATCTTTAGCAGCGAGTGCTTTTAAATAAGTTCCTACTTTGTTACAAACATCACCATTAGATAATGTACGATCCGTGCCTACAATACATATATCCACTTCTCCACGTTGCATTAAAATTCCTCCTGTATTATCTGCTATAATTGTATTTTTAATTTTTTCTTCATTTAATTCAAAAGAAGTTAAATTTGCCCCCTGGTTTCGAGGTCTTGTCTCATCAACCCAAATATGAACGGGAATTCCTTTTTGATGTGCATGATAAATGGGCGATGTTGCTGTGCCCCAATTAATTGTAGCAAGCCAACCTGCATTACAATGTGTTAATATATTTACTGTGCTTTTTTTATTATTATAGATGTCCTCAATAACTTTTAAACCATTTAACCCTATATTTTTACAAAAGCTTATATCTTGTTCACAAATATCGTTAGCTTCTTTGATGGCAATGTTTAAAATATCATTACTATTAACACCTTTTAATTTTGAGAACATTCTATCAACTGCCCATTTTAAATTAATTGCGGTTGGTCTAGAAGCAATTAAACTTTTACAAGCTTTTTCGATAAAAGATTTATCTTTATTTTCAATTATTGCTAAAACAATACCATAAGCCGCCGTAGCACCTATCAACGGGGCACCTCTTACTTCCATTACCTTTATAGCATTAATGGCGTCATCTATAGACTTTAATTCTTTAATAGTAAAATTATGAGGTAATTTTGTTTGGTTAATGATTTTCACAACATTTTTTTCAAACCATATTGTTCTATATTCTTTACCTTTGATTTTCATTTAATTCTGTCTAGACTGTCTTTAGGCCAAGTTTTTTCTCTGTCGTACATTTCAGTGTAACAAATCTTTTTATTAGGAATTTCAATCCATGTATCTTTACTTTTAAGAAAAATATGTGCTTGAGGTTCTATAGGATGCTCTAGGGTTTGTGTTCTTACTGCTATTCTTCCTTTAGACACGTTATACCTGCAAAAAATATATACACCACAAATAATGCAAAAATAAGCATTATAGCCTTTACCGCTACCTGTGGGTAAATCAATTGAAGCAACGTCTCCACTTATTTTAAAATCTTCTTCCATAACCATTGTATGAATTACAAAAGATGATCCAGTAGAAAGTTTACAGTTTTTACAATGACAAGCTTGAGTAAATAAAGGCTTATCCTTAATTTTATATTTTACATTGCCACAAGCACAATTTCCATTTAATTCAATTTTTTTAGTCATTTTATTAGAACTCTACCTGCTATATTTTTCAATTTATTAATTGTTTTTTTTGTTCTTTTCTCAGGGGCAGTTATTATTGCTACATCTAAACAACTATTTGTGGGATCTTTCACATCTATAAAATTTTCATATCCCTCAATCAGATTTTTGATCATATCTTTTGCTTTTGAAGCATTTCCAATCAGAACCTCTATTACTTTTTTAACATCAACATTTTCATGATCTGGATGCCAACAATCATAATCGGTTACCATTGATATAGATGCATATCTAATTTCAGCCTCTCTTGCTAATTTTGCCTCTGGCATATTAGTCATTCCAATTACATCAGCATTCCATGACCTATATAGTTTAGACTCAGCTAAAGTTGAAAACTGTGGTCCTTCCATAACCACGTAAGTGCCACCTCTTTGGTATTTAATACTTGCTTTTTTAATTGCTTCCTCGCATGCATTCATTAAACCATTTGATGTAGGATGAGCCATTGAAACATGAGCGACGATTTCATCATCAAAAAAACTTTTATTTCTTGCAAAGGTTCTATCGATAAATTGATCAACTATAACAAATTTTCCTGGTTCCAAATCTTCTTTTAAAGATCCAACTGCAGAAATTGAAACTAAATCAGTAACACCTAATTGTTTTAAAGCATCAATATTAGCTCTAAAATTAATTTTAGAGGGGGATATGAAGTGGCCACGTCCATGTCTTGGAAGAAAATAAACTTCTCTATTTTTGTAAATTGTTTTTAAAATTTGGTCAGATGGGCTACCCCAAGGTGTACTACAATTTATTAGCTCTCTTTCTTTAAATTCTTCAACATCATAAAGTCCGCTACCACCAATTATCCCTAATTTATTTGTCATATTATTTAAAATGATTTATTTATAACTCAAAATATTATGGATTTAAAAGATTATATTAGATCAATTCCTGATTACCCAAAAAAAGGAATACTTTTTAGAGATATAACTACTTTGATTAAAAATGAAAAAGCTTTTGAAGAAACAATAAATATAATGGTTAAAAAACTTAAAAATTATGAATTCGATAAGATTACAGCTATAGAATCAAGAGGTTTCATTTTTGCATCAGCAATTTCTTATATTTTAAAAAAACCTTTTATCCTCTTGAGGAAAAAAAATAAACTCCCAGCTGAAAGATACTCTGTAGATTTTGAGTTAGAATATGGGACAGCAACTATTGAGATGCATAAAGACTCTGTTATGGAAAATGAAAAAGTTGTGATAATTGATGATTTGATCGCAACTGGTGGAACAGCAGAGGCGGCAGCAAAAATAATTGAAATGTCAGGAGGAATTGTATCTAACTTTATTTTTGTGATTAATTTATTCGATTTAGGTGGCTGTAATAAATTAATAAAAAAGGGTTATAAAGTTGAAAATCTATTAGAATTTCCAGGTCATTGACTAACTCTAAAAAATGATCTTTTCCCAAGAATTGACGAAAAAATTCCCATTAATCTCATTTTATAAACATTTTTTTTGTGTGTATTAAATATAATTAAGTAAACTAAAAATTTAATTAAAGCAGAAATAAAATTAGGGAAAATTTTAAATATTGAAAAAAGAGTTCCATAATGTTTTTTATTAAAATAATACTTTGACCACATCCAATGCCAATTTCTTAAATAATCAAATTCATTACTGTTTTTAATATTTGAAGATGATGACCCAAGATGTTTAATATATGAATTTTTAATGATATAGATTTTCTGATTATTTTTTTTTGCCCTCATGCAAATATCATCATTCTCAAGATATAAAAAAATATTTTCATCAAAAAATATGTTATTAAACTTATTTTTATTTATTAACATTGAATAACCATCAATACTATCAACATCCAATATTTGGTTATTTAAATTTTTTTTTTTGTTATAAATTTTGAAATTTGGATATCTTCCGTCATTACATACAGGAGATATTATTGCAAAATCGTCTATGTGATTTGCTTCACTGATAAGTGTATCAAAAGTATTATCAAGAAATCTTGTATCGGGATTTAAAACGTAAACAAACTGAGTAGTTGACATTAATATTCCCTTGTTATTTGATGCACCCATTCCTAAATTCTCATTTATAACAACCTCAATATTGTCATATTTTAGTTCTATTTGTTCTTTTAATTTAATGTTTTTTGAATTCTCTATGACAATTTTTTTTGACTTTTTAGGCAATGAGTTTAGGCAAGAAAAAATAACTTCCTCACTTTTAAAGCAGACTATTATAAATGTTATATTATTAAGATTTAATTCCATTAAGACAAATAAGTATACTAAATCTATCTATTAATGTAAAAAAAACTATGCAAAAAATTTTAGTTTCTGGCGGCCTTGGTTTCATAGGAAGCAATCTTGTAAGAATGCTTTTAGATAAAAGATATTATGTAATTAATATCGATAAAGTTAGTTATGCCTCGAATTATTATAATTTACGTAATGTTGATAAATTAAAGAATTATAAATTTATAAAATCTGATATTGGAGATAAAAAGAAAATAACTAAAATTCTTAAGTTATTTAAACCAAGATGTATTTTTAATTTAGCTGCAGAGACACATGTAGACAGATCGATAGATGGACCAAAAAATTTTATAAAGTCAAATATAATTGGAACATTTAATTTACTAGAATGTTTCAAAAAGTATTCTAAATTAAATAAAAATTCGAAACTTATACATATATCAACCGATGAAGTTTATGGAGATGTAATTAGGGGCAGATCAAAAGAAACAGATCCTTATATACCTAGTTCACCATATGCAGCGTCTAAAGCTTCATCAGACCATTTGGTATTTTCGTATATTAGAACTTATAAAATACCAGCAATAATAACAAACTGTTCAAATAATTATGGTCCAAGACAGCATCCTGAAAAATTGATTCCTAAACTAATTTATAATGCGATGAATAACAAACCTTTACCTATTTATGGAAATGGTAAAAATTCTAGAGAATGGATTTATGTAGAAGATCATTGTGATGCGCTTATTAAAATTTTTAAAAAAGGGAAAGTAGGAAACTTTTATAATATTGGGTCAAATTATAATTTGAATAATATTTTAGTAGTAAAGAAACTATTAAATATAGTTAAAAAAAAAATGAAGTTAGGTAAGAATGTTAAAATAAAATACGTAAAAGATAGGCCTGGTCATGATTTAAGATACGCAATTAATAGTAATAAAATTAAAGATGAACTTAATTGGAAAGCAAAAACAAGTTTTCAAAATGGTTTGGAAAAAACAATTATGTGGTATTTAAGTAATAAAAAGTATTTTTCAAAATTTAATAAAAAAGATATTGCTGATAGGATAGGATTAAGAAATGATTGAAAAAGGAATAATTTTATCGGGTGGTTTGGGTACGAGAATGAGCCCATTAACAAAGGCGGTAAACAAACAATTACTTCCTATATATGATAAACCATTAATTTTTTACCCACTATCAATCTTAATGCTTGCAAAAATAAAAGATATTTTAATTGTAGTGAACAAGGGTCAGTTAAAACAGTACCAAAAGATTTTACCAGATGGTGATAGACTTGGTATAAAATTAAACTATGTCGAGCAAGACAAACCTCGTGGTCTACCAGATGCATTCGTTGTCGGAGAAAATTTTATTAAAAATAAGAATGTTTGTTTAATTCTGGGAGATAATTTTTTTTATGGTCAAAATTTTACTAAAATTTTAAAATCTTGTGTCCAAATGAAAAGTGGAGCAAAAGTTTTACTGCATAAAGTATCTAAGCCAGAGAGATATGGTGTTGCAAAAATTAAGAATAATAAAATTATTTCTATAATTGAAAAACCTAAAAAATATATATCTGATCTTGCTGTAACTGGTTTGTATTTCTTTGATAATAAGGTCATAAAATATTCAAAAAAACTTAAACCATCAAAAAGAGGTGAAATAGAAATTGCAGATCTTTTAAATAAATATAGAAAGATAAATAAATTGAAAGCCGAATTTATAGGTAGAGGTGGAGCTTGGCTTGACACTGGATCAATTAGTGACTTTTATAAAACAAGTGCATTTGTATCTGCTATTGAAAATAGACAAGGTTTTAAAATAGCTTGCTTAGAGGAAATAGCTTTAACAAATAAATGGATAGGAAAAAACGAAATAAAAAAATCTATAAAGTTTTATGGAAATTGTGATTATTCAAAATATTTAGCAAAATTTTTAAAAAAATGAAAAAAAAATCAACAAAATTTAATGGATTGTACGTTTTTACTGGTAAAAGGTTTGACGACAAAAGAGGTTTTCTAAGGGAAATTTTTAAAGAAAAAATTTTAAATAAGAAATTAAAATTTACAATTGTATCTTCGTCAAAAAAAAATGTTTTAAGAGGTTTGCATTATCAAAATAACAAGCCACAAGATAAATTTATAACAGTTATTAAAGGAAGAATATTAGATGTAGTGGTAGATATTCGAAAAAATTCAAAAACATATGGTAAACATTTTAAGATTGAATTAAGTGAATTTAATTCAAAAATTCTTTTTGTTCCAAAAGGTTTTGCGCATGGATTTCTAGGATTAGAAAAAGAAAATATAGTAGTTTACAGTCTTTCTGAATACAGAAACAAGAAAGGAGAGAAAAGCTTGTTATGGAATGATGAGAAATTAAAAATTAAATGGGGAATAAAAAAACCAATAATTTCTTCCAAAGATAAAAATGCAGAATTATTCAAAAATGTATGAATTATATTCGATAATTTGATTTTTTTCCCAAATATGCATTCATCAATCCTCTAAATTCCGCAGCAGACAATTTAAAGTTATGAAAGTCAAATTTAATCAGATAAATCATCATTCCTAGAACTGACTTTCTAAAATTAGGAAAAGTTTTGCTAAAAGCCTGAAATAGACCAAAATGTTTTAAATAAAAATTGTACTTTGACCAACAATAGTGCCAATTTCTTAAAACATCGTATTTTATTTTTAATTTATCATTAATTGAAGATCTTCCTTCATGATGTACTGTAAAATCTTCATAAAGATATATTTTTTTTTTATTTTTTTTACATCTCTCGTAGAAATCAGTTTCCTCAAAATACAAAAAAAATCTCTCATCAAATAATCCAACTGATTTGAATACCTCTCTATTAAAAAACATGACACATCCTGTATTAAAGCTTACAACGCTCATATTAGTATTAATTTTTTTTTCTATAATTAAATTATCGTAACTTTGTTTTTTTAGTTTAACAGTTACAACTCCAAAGTTTTTTAGTTTAACAGAATTTTTATAGAGCTTTTCGATATCATTATTGTTTATTTTTATATCAATATCTAAATATAATATAAATTTAGTTTTTGATCTTTTAATTCCATAATTTAAACCTGCACCAAAACCTTTGTTTTTTTTTGGTAAATATACTTTTGTATTCGGCCTTAATTTTAATATTTTTTTTTTTAACTTTTTGTCTTGAGAATTTTCAATTACTATGACTTTAAATTTTTTATTAATATTATTTAAAATCCTCATTATTTTTTCCGATGAATTATAGGAAACCATTATGATTGTCATTTGATCAAAGTTTTTCATTTTAAAAATAACAAATTTAATGAGTAAGTCTTAAATTTTGTTTTTGATGCTATATACTTATTATCATTTCTAGACTTAAAATGTAGTTTAAAACCTTTCTTTTTCATAAATTTATTTATCTCTGAAAAAGAGTGAATAATTTGAAACAAATCTTTGTTGTTGTTTTGTTTACATTTGTAAGATTTGTTTAATGATATCGGTGTATGCGTAATTAAAACAACTTTTGCCTTTTTAAAATTTATATCGTCCAAAGTGCTTATTTTATCTAAATATTGAATTGACGATCCAAAATTAATTAAATCCCAATTTTTTAATAATCTTTTTGTATTATTAAAAATTGATAAGTTTTTTATTTTAGAATTTAATTTATTTACTGAATAAAAAGGATCAAATATTTGAATTTTAAATTTTTTTAAATTTATTTTATTTGCAAGATTTGCATAAACAAGATTATTACTACCGTAATCTAACACCTTCACAGATAATTTCTTCGCTTTAATCTGGGCAATCAACAGTGCGAGACAATACAAATCCCTAATATGATTGTAGTTTTCTTTTTCTATAAAATTGAATTTGTTATTTTTATTATACTTTCTTAATTTTTTTAGTAATTGAAAATTATTATTGTAATTAATCCAATTAAAGTTATTCATTTTATTTATGACTTTTTATACAGAAAAAGAATTTAAAATATATAAAAAAAAAAGTGGTAATTTGATTCCTTTTTCATTTAAAAAAGATGTGCCTTTTGCTCCAAAAAGAGTTTTTTTAATCTATGGGAAGAAAGGCTATGTTAGAGCAAATCATGCTCATTACAAATGCAAACAATATATTGTTGCAATTTCAGGACATATAGAAATAACTTTTGAAAATAAAAAAACAAAATCTAAAATAATTCTACATAATAAAATAAAAAAAGGATTTTTATCAAATCCATTAACTTGGCTGAAAATTAGATTTATTACAAACAAATGTATTTTAATGGTATTTTGTGATAAAGAATACAATTACAAAGACTATATTGTTAAATATAAAGATTTTCAAAAAATTATAAAAAATAAATGAATATATTAATTACAGGATCATGTGGTCATATAGGATCTTATGTGGCAGAAAATATACATAAAATTAAAAAAATTAAAAAAACATTTTTGGTAGATAATTTAAAATCAAATAGACATTATTCATTATTTAAAAATGAAAGAAAAAATAATTTAAAATTTTACATGCGGGATTTAAACTCAATAAAAAGTCTAAACGATTTTAAGAATATTAAATATGTAATTCATTGTGCCTCAATGACAAATGCTGAAAAGAGTTTTGGTAAAAAAAGTGAGATGTATAAAAATAATTTAAATTGTCTTAAAACTATTATAGATTTTTGTAAAAAAAATAATTCAAAACTTATACATCTTTCTTCAACCAGTGTGTATGGAAAACAAGCTGATATTGTAGATGAAAATTGCGAAAAAAAATTTCTTAAACCCCAATCTCCTTATGCCGACATAAAATTAATTGAGGAGGAAATCCTTAGAAAACAAAATAAAGTTAAATACACGACTTTTAGATTTGGTACTATAGCTGGAGTATCTAAAGGAATTAGATTTCATACTGCGGTTAATAAATTTTGTTTTAGTGCAGCTACAAACGAACCAATAAGTGTATACAAAACTGCACTTGATCAATACAGGCCATACCTGTCTATAAAAGATGCATTTAAAGTATTTAAATTTTGTATAGAGAAGGATTTTTTTAAAAATGATATTTATAATGCTTTGTCAGGAAATTTTACAGTAAGACAAATTTTAAGTAAAATAAAAAAATATAAAAAAAGAATAAAAGTTAAATATGTAAAGTCCGAAATAATGAATCAACTTTCATATCATGTTAGTGATGATAAATTAAAAAGCCGTGGTCTAATATTAAAAGAAAATTTAGACAAAGATATAAAAAACACTTTAGAGATTTTAAAAAATATTTCATGATTTGTAAAATAACTCAAAAGAAAATTAAACCATTTATGTCATTTGGTAAAATGCCAATTGCTAACGGTTTTATTAAAAAAAAAAATTTTAAAAAAGAATACTTCTTTAAAATGGAGGTTGGTTTTTCAAAAGATATATCTCTGTTCCAGATTAATGAACATCCAAAACCTTCACAAATGTTCAACAAAAGTTACCCATTTTTTACTGGTAGTTCAAAATTTATGGAATTACATTTTAAAAATTATGCTAATTGGTTATTAAAAAATTATGGTAAGAATATCAGAAATTTGTTGGAAATTGGTTCGAATGACGGAACATTATTAAAAAATTTTAAAAATAAAAAAATAAATATAGTTGGATATGAGCCATCTAAAAATGTTGCAAAAATCTCAAGAATTAGAGGAATTAAAACTATTAATAAATTTTTTAATTATAACAATGTAAGAAAGAATAAATCGCTTATAAAAAAAACTGACGTAATTTGTGCGGCAAATGCTATATGTCATGTTCCAAATTTAAAAGACTTAATTAAATCTGTAGATCTTCTTCTATCAGAAAAAGGGATTTTTGTTTTTGAAGAACCATATTTAGGATCAATGTATAAAAAAAAATCTTATGACCAAATTTATGATGAGCATATTTTTATTTTTTCTGTTTCTTCGATAAAAAAAATTTTTAATCTTTTCAATTTTGAACTAATCAATGCTATACCTCAAAAAACTCATGGTGGATCAATGAGATATGTAGTTGCAAGAAAAGGTTATTACAAAATAAATAACAAGGTAAATAGAATTCTATCTAAAGAAAAGAAATCAAATATAAGTAATTTTAAAGGTTGTATTAAATTTAAAAAAGATTGTGAAAAATCTAAAAAAGACCTGATAAGTTCTCTTAAAAGACTAAAGAAAAAGGGTAAAAAAATAGCAGGCTATGCTGCTACTTCAAAAAGTACAACTGTACTTAACTACTGTAAGATAGGACCAAATATCATTGACTTCATATGTGACACTACTAAAGAAAAAATTGGTAAATATTCACCTGGTATGCATATTCCTATAGTTTCAATGCAATATTTTTATAAAAACTTACCAGATACAGCGATATTATTAGCCTGGAATCATAAAAAAGAAATTTTTAAAAAAGAAAGAAAATATAAAAACAAGCTTAAATGGATATCTCATGTCAAATTATAAAAAAATATTATTTACTGGAGGTTCAGGAAGGTTTGGGAAAGTTTTTAAAAAATACTATAATAGTAGCAATTATTTCTATCCTACTAGTAAAGAATTAGATATTTGTAACATAAAATCAATTGAGAAATTTTTTAGAAAGAAAAAACCTAAACTTGTTATTCATTGTGCTGCTTTATCTAGACCAATGGATATTCATGAAAAAAAGATAACTAAAAGTATAAATATAAATATTATTGGTACGTCAAACTTGGTATGTGTGTGTGAAAAATTTAAAGTGAAAATTATTTATTTCTCTACTAATTATGTATATCCAGGTAAAAAAGGTAACTATAATGAAAGCTCAGCCTTGCTTCCTATTAATAATTATTCGTGGTCAAAGTTAGGTGGTGAGGCCTCAGTGCAAATGTATAGAAATTCTCTAATTTTAAGAATGTGCATGACAGAAAAACCTTTTATACATAAACACGCTTATAAAAATTTTATAACTAATTTTATATTTCATGAAGATGTAGTGAAATTTCTACCTAAACTTTATAAATTAAAAGGCATAATTAATATAGGAGGTAAAAGTCAATCTGTATATAAATTTGCCAAAAAATATAATTCTAAAATAAAAGGCAAATATTTAAAAAAAAAATAAAAATTTAAATACCTCAATGAATATTAATAAACTCAAGAAATTAATAAATGATTAACTTTTGGAGCTATAAGGAAGAATATAAGAAAAATAACAAATTAATTTTAAATATAATTAATAAAACTCTTAAAAAAGGTAATATCTTTTTTGGTAATGAAGTTAAAAAATTCGAGAAAAGTTTTGCAAAAAAATATAAATCTAAATATGCTATAGCCGTAGGTAGTGGAACTGATGCAATTTTAATAGCTTTAAAGGCTATCAGCATAAAACCTGGAGATGAAATAATCACGGCAGCCAATACTGCGATACCGACTATTTCTGCTATTAGAAGTTTAGGGGGCATACCAAGGTTAGTAGATATAGACAACGATTATTTAATGAACATTGATTTGATTGAAAGAGAAATAAACAATAAAACCAAAGCAATTATCCCTGTACATTTATATGGGCAAACCTGTCAAATGGATAAAATAAATAATATTTCAAGGAAATATAAAATAAAAATAATTGAGGACTGCGCTCAATCTCAAGGAGCAAAATATAAAGGAAAGTATGCAGGCACATTTGGTGTTCTTGGATGTTTTTCATTTTATCCAACAAAAATTCTTGGAGCATATGGAGATGGAGGATTAATCTTAACAAATGATAAAAAACTATATTTAAAAGCAAAAAGAATTAGATTCTATGGCATTGAAACCCTTAATAAAAAAAATAAGTTTAACAAAAAATATTATGCTAATGAGGAAGGGATTAACTCTAGATTGGATGAAATACAATCATCTATATTAAATTATAAAATGAAACGATTAAATAAAGATATATTTAGGAGAAGGTTGTTGGCAAAAAAATATATTAAGTCATTATCAAATACTAATTTGACACTACCAATAGAGAGAAAAAACAATTTCCATGTTTATCATTTATTCACAGTATTTCATATTAAAGCTAGCAAAATTATTAAACTATTAAAAAAAAATGGCATTGAAACAAGAGTTATTTATCCTTATCCAATTCAAAAGATGACTGCATATAAAGATTTAATAAAAAATAAAGATAGGTTAAAAAATTCATTATATATTTCGACTAAGATATTTTGCTTACCTCTTTATCCTGAGATAAAAAATAAACAGGTTAATTATATAATAAATAAGTTAAAAAAAATTCTAGATATAATTTAATATGGTAGCGGGAAGTGGGATCGAACCACTGACCTCGGGCTTATGAGTCCCGCGCTCTAACCAACTGAGCTACCCCGCCATAAGTTCATATTGATATATACTACTTTGATGTTTAGGAGGCAATATGCTTAATTAGATAATATAGTATTCCTGTAAGAATTGTTGCTACAATAAAACCTTCAACAAATAATATAGTGATTTTTTTTTTGTCTTTAAAATTTGTTCTTAAGTAAACATGTATTAGTGTATAAATTCCAACAATCCCAATACTTAACAATATATCTGTTGCTAACATTAAATTTATTTTCCCCCAACAGTCATATCAAATATTAACATTGTAGGAGAATTAGTTGAATATTTAAATTCTATATCATCTGCTAATGTGATATTTTGAAACATATCATTTAAATTACCAGCAATTGTTATTTCACTTACTGGATAAGTAAATTTTCCATTTTCTATCATTATACCAGAAGCTCCTACTGAATAATCACCAGTAATTATATTTGCTCCTCTGCCGATAGTTTCGTTAATGTATAGTACTTTGTTACTCGAATTTATTAATTGGTCAAACGATTGAGTGCCATTTTTAAAATATAAATTTGTTGTTCCGCTTGATCTACCATTAGATTTTCTGTTAATTTTCTTCCCACTATAAGTTTCAACTAAAAAATCTTTAAGAATACCATTTTCAACTAAATTTAATTCATCAATTTTTACTCCTTCACTATCAAAATATCTAGATCCATTCCCTTTTTTAATATCGGCTTTATCAACAATATTTATTTGGTCATTAAAAATTTTTTTATCTAAACTGTCTTTTAAAAAGGTCGTACCTTTTGCTATTGTGCTTGATGAGATTGCACTCGCAAATGTTGATAGTAAATTTTGTGCAATTCTTCTATCAAAAATAATATCCATTTTATCACTAGCAATTTTTTTTGGATTTAATTTGCTAATTGCTAATTTTGCAGCACTTTCACCAATTTGTTTTGGTGTAAGAAGATCTTCATAAAATCTCTTGCTACTATATTCGTAGTCTCTTTCCATGCTTCCATTGCTCTTAGACACCACTTCACAATATGCAGTAAAATTTGAGGTTTTATATCCGTCAATAAATCCATTTGAGTTTGCAAGTATAAAATTTGATTTACTCTCACTAAAACCTGACCCATTAGTATTTACTATTTTATCGTGGGAAAAGGCGGTTTCTTCTGCTTCTTTTATAAAATTTATTTTTTCTTCGTTAGTTAAATGTGTTTTGTCATATAAATTCAGATTTTTTTCACCTTTAAAATGTAATTCTTTATCTGGTAAGGAATTGTATTCATCTATTGGAGTGACCTTTGTAGAGTCGACGCATCTTTCTATAAGTTTATCTAAATTACTTTCTTTGATATCAGTAGAGCTTATAGAAGCTTTTTTTTTTCCAATATAAGTTGTTAAAGTTAAACTAAGATTTTCCGATCTTTCAGAACCATCAAGTTTTCTATTTCTAACTTTTACATTTTCAGACACAGAGTTTGCAACTATTACACTAGCACTAGTTGATCCCAAATTTTTTGATTTAGATATGCAAGCCTCTGCTATATTTTTTAGAAAATTTTCGTCTTTAATCATTTTTAAAGTTGTGTACCACCAACAGTCATTTTATCTATCAATAAAGAAGGTTGGCCAACTCCAACAGGAACTCCTTGACCTGCTTTACCACAAGTTCCAATTCCTGGATCCAACATCATGTCATTTCCTACCATAAGTACTTCTTTTAAAGATGAAGGACCGTCTCCAATTAAAGTAGCCCCTTTAACAGGCGCTCCAATTTTTCCATTTAAAATTTCATAGGCCTCAGTGCAATTAAAAACAAATTTTCCTGATGTAATGTCAACTTGGCCGCCACCAAAACTTACGGCAAAGATACCTTTATCAACTGATTTTATCATTTCTTCTTGAGTATGATTTCCATTTAACATTATAGTATTTCTCATTCTTGGCATAACAATGTGCTTATAACTCTCTCGCCTACCGTTTCCAGTTGATTTAGTATTCATCAACCTAGCATTTAATCTATCCTGCATGAAATTTTTAAGGATACCATTTTCTATTAAAACAGTTCTCTCTGTTGGAGTTCCTTCGTCATCAATATTTAAACTTCCTCTTCTTCTATCTATTGTTCCGTCATCAATGATAGTTACACCATCGCTTGCAACTTTTTTTCCAACTAAATCATGAAACACAGAAGTTTTTTTTCTATTAAAATCTCCCTCTAAACCGTGACCAACAGCTTCATGGATTAAAATTGCAGGCCAACCAGGTCCCAAAACTACTTTCATCTCACCTGCTGGTGAAGGTTTGCTATCTAAATTTGTGTTAGCTATTCTGAAAGCTTCGTTACAGATTTTTTTCCAATCATCGTTTTTTAGAAACTCATCATAAGATTGTCTGCCTCCTACTCCATAAACACCTGTTTCTTTCCTGCCATTTTTTTCTACCATGATTGAAACATTTATTCTTACCAATGGACGCGTATCTTTTAATAACTCACCCCCAGATCTTAAAATTTCGACATTTTTCCTTTCACCTAAAAAATTGGCTGTAACTTGCTTTACACTACTATTTAATGATCTTGAGTAATCATTGATTTCATTAAGAATTTTTATTTTGTTAGATAAACTTTTATCATCTACAGGATCTAGATCATCATAAAATTTTTGATTAGTTTTTTTTATATACGAGTTATATGTTCCCTGACTATTATTTAAAGTAGAGAGTAAGCTTTTACTCGATTCTAAAATTGATTTTTCAGAGATATCATTTGAATGAGAATAAGCGACTACATCTCCATTAATTGCTCTAAAACCATATCCTTCGTCTTTTGTATAATTAGTACTTTTAATTTTATTATCATCTAATACAATTGACTCTGATTTAGTATCCTCAAGATATAACTCTCCGTCATCACATTTGTGTAATGTGTTTGAAACTATACTTTCAGCTTTTTTTAAAGATAAATCGGCGGATTTTAAGAATTTAGACATAACGTTAATTTAGTAATGAAATTATAATTATCAATAAGTAATTTAACGCAGCAAAATAAAATTCTTATTTTAGTTGAAATAGATTTTCTAACTCTTATTTTATACTTAATGGTCAACGATAGCGAAAAACACTTAAATCAACTTCAAAAAATAATCGAGCTGTTTAGGAAAGGCAAATTTGAAGAAACATATGATAAGTGCATAAAATTAATTGATGAAAAAGTTGAGACGCCATTTGTTTATAATCTGCTAGGAATGGCTGAAATTAAATTAAATCATTTTAACGATTCAATAAATAGTTTTAAAAAAGCAATTAAACTAAATAAAAATTTTGTCGAAGCATATAACAACATGGCATCGTCATTAATAAATCTAGGAAGATTTAAAGAGGCTATTGATATATTATATCAAGCAATTAAAATTCGACCTGACTATCCAAATGCTTATAATAATATTGCGAGTGCCTATAATGATTTAGGAAATTATGAGGAAGCGCTTAAAAATTTTAACCATTTATTAAAAATCAATCCTGATTATCCTGGTGTAAAACAAAATATTATAAAAATACTATCTTTTTATAATCCAACAAACCCAGATTTAAATGAATTTACAAAATCTAATTATTTACTCAAAAATTATAAATTTGAAAAAAAAATTAAATTATTATTTATCCGATGAAAAGATTATTAAATTTTATAAAGATTGTTCAAAATTAATAACCGATAACTTTTATTTAGAAAATTATAATTTTTCACAAATATGGAGAAGAAATAGTGAAGATTTAAATTGTACAAGACATTTTGATGTATTTAATAATTTTAATGTAATACCAGAGTTTTGTTTCAGCTGTTTTAAAGTACAGGTAGAATTAAATTCAATTTTTGATCTTTTTAGACTCTATTTTATTTTTGATACTATTAAACTTAAAAATAATAAAATAAGGAAATGTTTAGTTGAATTAAGATCAATTGCTTCTGGATCATATAAAGGTATTATTTATTGTAACGGTTTTGATGAAGCAAAGTTTATTGAAAATAATTTATTTAAAATTTTAAATTATGAAATTAAAAATAATTTAGTTTTGAAAATAAGAAGAGGTTGTACTGAGTTTGGGATTTCATATCCAGATTATAAAAATTTAGATCAACCAAAAGATAAGTTCATGAAATACAATAAGATTTGGAAAGAAAAAGAGGATTTAATTGATAAGAAAATTCCCAAAGAAAATAGAAATAATAAAAGAAATTTAAATGATACGTTAAAAGGGATATGCATTGGTGACTTTCTTACTATGAGAAATTGGATTATGTATGCTAAAACTATAGGTGATAATGACTACAAAAAATTTGATAAAAATATAGTAGTTTCTGAATATATTAAAAAAGAAATGATAAAAAAAAACAGCTATAGATCACAAAATTTAAATAAAAATTAATTTCTCAACTATTAAAAAGATATTATCAAACCAACTACAATAACAGCAGCTGATACTATGGTTATAAAAAGGGTGCTTTCAATTTTTTCTTTTTTTCTATCCTCTCGAACTCTATTTAGTAAGATGTTGATATCTACTTTTTCTTTTTGATTAATTTCTCTGCTTTGAACTTTTTTGTTCCCGGCGGATATTTCTTGTTTATTAAACATTTTAAAAAAGATTAATTTAACAATAGTATTTTAAATTATTCAACATAAAGATTATTGTTCATTAGAATTGTTTAAAAGTATGATATTTTAAATCGTTTTATAATTTGAATTATTTAAGGGTTTATTTAACACTTTAGCAGGATATTTTTTTTTTTCGATTTCTATGAAAATTTTTGCATTTTTTAAACTCTCTTTCGTATTTCCTGAGTTTACATAACCATAAGAAAGATTTTTATTAAAGTTAAATGAAAAATTACCAGATGTCGTTCTACCAATTATTTTATTTTCTAAGTATATAGGCTCATCATGTAACATTAGTGGTTCACCAGGTTTACTATTTTCTAGTGTGAACATTAATAATCTCTTATTAATTTCTTTTTCTTTTATTTTTAATAAAGCCTCTTTACCAATAAATTTTACATTTTTTTTGTAATTTATCGTAAAACCAAGACCTGCTTGATATTGATTTTCCTCTGGAGATATGTCGTGACCCCAATGCAAGAAACCACTTTCCATTCTCATTATATCCATTGCATGAGCACCACAATTAGAAATTTTAAAACTTTTACCCACACTTATAATAGTTTCATAAATTTGTTTAGCATCATTTACATTAATATATAATTCGTAACCAAGTTCTCCAACGTAAGAAATTCTTTGTGCCCAAATTTTTATTGAATTAATTATTATTTCTTTTCCAGTAGCAAATTTAAAATTTTCATTAGAGAAATTTGTTTTGCTTAAGGTGCTCATTATGTCTCTACTCTTAGGACCAAATACGCCTAATACACAATACTTATCAGTTACATCTCTTAATTTATTTGTTCTTAAATATTTATTTATATGAAACTTGTCTCTTTCTCTTGTGTTTGCTGAACTGACAATTCTAAAATAATTTTTATCTAAACAGACTACAGTAACATCTCCCTCTATACCTCCGTCAGGGTTTAGCATCTGTGTATACGTGCAATCACCTATTCCATTTTTTATGTTAGATGTAAATATTTCTTGTAAATAATCATGCGCTTTTTCACAATGTAATTCAAATTTAGAAAATGGAGTTAAATCAAAAATTCCAACATTTTCTTTGCAATTTTTTGTTTCGTACTCTGCTGCTGGATACCAATTCTGATATTTATAACTATATTCGTAATTAGGTTTATTTCCGTTTAAAGAAAACCACATAGGTCTCTCATATCCTCCGGATACTCCAAAGCATGCACCGCTATCTTTTAATAATTCGTGATATGGTAAAGTTTTTATATTTCTTGAAGTTTTATGTTGCTTATAAGGCCAGTGCATTCCATATAAATCTCCAAGAGTCTCTGTAACTCTTTCCTTTATAAATTTTATTTCTGAATGAAATTTTTGAAATCTTTTAATGTCATAACTAAAAATATCTTCATTGACATGACCATTCATTATCCATTCTGCTGTAACCTTTCCAACCCCTCCTGCACTTGCAATTCCAATACTGTTTAAACCACAACAAACAAAAAAGTTTTTAACCTCAGGAACTTCACCTAATAAAGTATTTGTATCAGGTGTAAAAGATTCT
>MDSZ01247205.1_pt1 | contig 31220 bp, 34 predicted proteins | sample 811201 | NCBI WGS metagenome assembly MDSZ01 (sample SAMN05326647, study PRJNA326480) | marine metagenome | isolation source: seawater | place: Indian Ocean: North | collected 2010 | reverse complement strand
TGGAATCCACAGGTTTTACAACAAGTATTAGACTCTCGCGATTTTAAACTTGCAATTCGAAAGAAGATGCTAGCAGATGCAAAAGAAGAGGTCCAAACAGAGTACAATATAGATATATATGATCAGGGAACCGGAGCTATGCCCCTTGACAATGGAGTAAACTACGAGTTTGCATTCGTCGTTGGGGATGAAGACCCTGATGAAGTGATAGACTTATTCCAAGCGGCAGTCTGGCAACCCGGTACTGTCGATGATGAAGATAAGCTTCGCGAGATCTTTTTGAGTACACTGGAAACAATACGCAGACTGCGCATGCCGTCTGGTATGCAAGGTCGGGAACCTATTGAGCAGCTGTGGGATGACGAATCTGAGGCGAGATACCAAGCGCTTGTTCAAAAGTCTGATCCTCCGCCGGCCCAAAATTCCGAAGATGAAAATCTAACAGAGAGTAGATTAAAAGAGAGTAGAGACACCCATAGGATGTACAAGAAGTGGAGGAGTTTTTTAAAATGAACTATAGACTGTGGTTATTTATTATTGTTCTTCTTGCCCTTGCATGTGGGCCAAAAAGTAAGACTATAGAACCGACATCTGCCCCGGAGTTTGAACGATACGAGTATGATGAAATTGGATTCCCCGAGGATGAAGAGATAGAAGAGATGGAAGACCTGCCTGAGGCTGGAAGCCTGAAGCGAACAGACACTGCGGAGCCAGAATAATATGAAGCTTGTTTCAACACATATTTGCAAGGGACAGAACATTGGGGTGCATGGCAATCTTTTTGGAGGAGTTATGTTATCGTGGTTAGACGAAGCTGGTGCCGCATTTGCGTGCCAAGTTTGTGATACGCCGCGAATGGTTACGGTTAAAATGGCAGAGACTGTCTTTGCCAAGCCAGTGCGCCCGGGCCACCTTATCAAAATATATGGAGAGGTTTTGGACATTGGAGACACCTCGTGTAAGCTTAAGTTGGAGGCGCGCAGACACAGTGTCTACAACGGAACTCAAAAACTTGTATGTCAGACTGAGATAACTTATGTAAGGATTGATGGAGACGGTCAGGCAATTCCGATTAGCAAAAAGGTCAAAGACAGTTATCGCCGCAAGACAGAGCCCGTAGACGAAGAGTCATTGTATGCAGTGCATGGTGGTGACTGAGAAGATCTGTGAGCCTATGCGAATCCAATATTCGCAATTGCCCAGATTTTTTCGCGGGCAAATTTTTGAGATTTTGACATTAAGGTGCAAATCTGCAATAATTAAAGAGGAAGACGGAAGATGAGATTTTTGCTTGAAAATTGGCGAAAATATATTAGCGAAGGTGAAAAGAGAGTGGACAGTGACAAGATAGCTAAAGCGGTCATATACGATGAAAATAAAGTTTTAATTGTTAAGAGATCTGAAAATCTAGAGAAGCACGCCGGCGAGTGGGATTTGCCGGGCGGCCACCTGATCGAGGGCGAAGACATGCAAGACGGACTTCAGAGAGAGGTGTGGGAAGAGACAGGTTTAATAATAAGAAGCCCGGAAAAGCTGTATTCGCAAGGAAGGGACACATATTTTAAAGCTTCTATGCCAAAGAATAAAGATATATCACTCAGCGACGAACATACAGACTATTTACTAGCAGATGCATCGGACTTGGACAATTATGATTTGCCTTCGAAGTACCTAAACGCGATTAAGAGAGCCTTCCAACAATGAACGGTAACGATAGAAAAATATTTAACTCATGGAAGTCGTTTTTGGCCGAAAACACTTGGCCCGATACGATATCGGTACCCGATCACCTTGATAGAGAAAAGATGGAGCAATCATGGAAAGCGTTTTTGAAAGAGGGGGGCTTCTCTGTTTTGCGAGAGCTTGGCCGCGGCGCTTTCGGCGTTGTGTATGAGGTTCAAAGAAATGCGAGCGGACAAAGGCTGGCGGCCAAAGTCGTAAAAGACAGTAATCGTGAAACAGAAAATTATGAGTTCGCGATGAAAAATAAATCCTCTATGCCGACACAGTACGCAAAGTACCTGCCAGATGTTAAAGAAATCGTACCCGGGCCAGACAATCACAACATTATATTTATGGAATTGCTTAAGCCTTTGCCAAAGAAAGTGGCGCAAGAATTGTTTGCGTCGGAGGATGCACCTGATGAATCGCAAAAAACAGAAAAGATCTTAAAAAGTCCCGAAGCGACAGCTGAACTAGTTCAAAGAGTTATCGATAATAATAGAATTTTGAATCAAATGCGCGAATTCTTAGTTAATCGTCAAAAGGTCACAAAAGCTGCCGTTAACGCAGCGACTAAATCTCCACACTCGGATGCTGAAAGTCTGTTGAGAGTAGTGTACGCCGCCGTAGTACAGGAGCTTGAATTTCAGAGTACCGGAGTATATGAGGCTTTTGAAAAGGCCCTAAAGAACGACATGCTATTCTATCTCGATAAGCAGGTTGTGCCTGTTCATCAGCCAGAGCCAGATGATCCTGATATAGACGATCTTTGGACTGGCCCGGCCATGCCAAAAACGCAAGAACTGTTTCCCGAGGCACAAAACCTAATTAATGCTATGAGATTTTTCATGCAAGACCAAAATTGGAGACCGAAAGATGTGCATATAAAAAATGTTATGATGCGCCCCGGAACCAACGATTTTGTAATTGTAGATTTAGGGCTATTCCAGAGAGGTATATTCGAAGCAATCGTGCGCGCAACCCAGCTTATTTTAGAAGATGTTGAAGGCTGGGCGGCTCCCAATGTCGACGAAGAAGATCGCGACGAGTCCGGATCCCAAGCCATAGAGTGGGAAGACCGGTACGAAGATGAAGGTACCCCATGGGATCGGCAAGACAAAACCGAAAGAGAGGCTTTTAGAGATCGTCGCGACGACCTCCAGAGAGATTTCGGAATAGCAGATTCTACTCTTCCCAGCCGAAGACGCGGTACTTTAGAAGATACGCTTGAAGACGCGAGGACAGATCTGCAAGGATCTATGCGCTGGAACAGGCAAGGACGAGGCGAATTCACCGAAAAAGAAGAAAGCTGGATGCAGGCAAATCCACAATTTGATCCTCGCTTGAGCGATGATGAGTTGGCTGACCAGCACGGTATGGTAAGGGTTCCGGGAATAGAAAACACACCTTTGCCGTCCGAGCACGGATCCGGGTTTTGGGCAGGAGTTAATCGAACAATTAACCCATGGTCATCTTATCGTACCGATCAAAGGCGCGCCGACCGCGTACAAAGAAGACACGATTATAGCCAAGCTTACTCGGATGCATCAACAGCGGCCAGGAACTTAGCAGATGCGACCCAGACAGTTACAACTGGTCTTGAGCCCGCGAAACAGGCCACCGCCGACATTAGAAATGCATATCCCTCTTTCCGGCCAGATCGAGCCGCATATAACGCCGATGCCGCTAATAATATGAGTCAGGGCCTTTTAGGGCAAGCCCCCAGCAGTACTAATGCTCAGCCTAGCCCCGATTCCACATCTTCGCCTACAGTTTATGGCCCGGGCCGAGTTACTCCATATGGCGGCTCGACCACGGGCGCCCCACGGACCAATCTCACACCAGATGAATACCACAGCGCAATGGGCTTCCACGAATTCAGTCCCGAAGCCGCCCAGTTTTTAGCAGATCAGTCTCTCCTTGCCCGACCCATGGAAGAAACCGGCCCGGCCGCGCGCGCGTACCAGCAGGCCCAGCAGCGACAAGACGCATGGCGAACAGGACAGGGAGGTGTGTACGGAACAGAACAAGGATTTACCCCACTGCAGTCTCAAGAGAACTATCTTGATTATGGGAGATATATGCAAGACCTGGGGCCCTTTGCATACACGGGCCAGAGTCAGCCATGGCCCGAACTCACCGGCCCAAATATCAACATAGATGCCTCGACGATGCCAATGCCCGCAGGCTGGACACCGCCTCCACCGGACGGTGATTGGCGAGCCCAGCGTATGGACATTCACACGGTACCGCAACAATTTAATGACCCGCTCCAAGGGCTCGATCCGAGATATAATCCGTATTACAACACCAATACTGGACAAGGCCGCCTCCCCGGAGGAGCACGGCGTCAATCGGATCTGAACCTGAGAGAACAACTTGATGTGTGGTCCGAACATGCGAATAAAGAGATTTTAAATGAGTCGATCGATTTGTCAAGCTTTAAAATAAACGATCATCTCGAACCGAATGTTTGGGCACCATCCAAAGTGTTATTGCCGCAAGTTCGAGAAAGGTTAATTATGATCGCGAAGCAATTTTGGGTTGGGCTAGATCTGCCAACAGTCGAAATTGATGATATAACATTTACCGGATCGTTGGCAAACTTTAATTGGTCGCAATATTCTGATGTAGATCTGCACATATTGGTTGATTTTAATCTTTTGCCTGGTGATGAAGAAATAACACAGGCCATGATGAATTCCAAGCGCGCCGCGTGGAATAGGAGACACAATATTGAGATAAACGGCTATGAAGTAGAGATATATGTCCAAGACTCTAATGAGCCGCATCACTCAACCGGGGTATATTCGGTTCTACACGATCAGTGGATAGTAGAGCCCTTTAGAAAAGACTTTACAGTCGATTCGGCAAGTGTTACACTTAAGGCCAACCATATCATGACCCAGATTGATAAGATCGAAGAACAGTTTCAAGAACAAGAATACAAAAAAGCAATGGACAATGTAGGAAGACTAAAGGAAAAGATACAGAAATTTCGCAAATGCGGATTAGAAGAAAACGGCGAATATTCATCCGAAAATATAACATTCAAAGTGTTGCGTCGAAACGGGTATCTTGAAAAGTTATCTAACTTGAAAGTCGATTCTTACGACAAATTGATGTCTTTCTGATTATTTGGATTGACATTTAACTCTAAACAGGTTATTATATATGATAACTTGTACACCTATCTCATGAGGCATCAATGGCGCAAGCACAAATGGCAGATTTTTCCAAGTTCGGCAAATCCTTCCAAGAAGGGCTAACACAGCTTATATTACAAGACCGGCCCTTCGCAGATCAGATTTGCGAGGTGCTGGATATTAACTATTTTGAACTTAAGTACCTGCAAGTGTTTGTTGAGAAGATATTAAAATACAAAGACAAATATCAAGTACATCCATCTTCAAAGACTATGACAACCATACTGCGCACCGAACTTGATGGAGAGAACGAGGCCGTACGCAAGCAAGTACGAGATTATTTTGCTAGGATCTATAACGATGATTCGACTGACGGTGCCGACTATATAAAGCAAACAGCGCTTGATTTTTGCCGAAAACAGAATTTAAAAAATGCCATGATTAAATGTGTGCCCCTATTAGAAGAGGCTTCGTTTGACGAGATAGCAACAGTTATTAATGACTCGCTCAAGTTGGGCATTGACAACAATTATGGCCACGATTATCTAAAGGACTTTGAAGCAAGATTCCAAATTAAGGCCCGGAATCCGGTCTCGACAGGCTGGACCGAAATAGACTCAATATGCAAAGATGGATTGGGCTCTGGCGAACTTGGAGTGGTTATTGCTCCAACCGGCGCTGGAAAATCCATGGTGCTTGTGCACCTTGGAGCGCAAGCCGTCGCAGCAGGAAAAACGGTGGTTCACTACACACTAGAGCTTTCCGAAGAAAGTGTTGGAAGCAGATATGATAGCTGTCTCACCGGCGTTTGCTTGTCAGACTTATTTTCTTTTAAAGAATTGGTATACGAAAAGGTCCAAGACATTTCGGGCACTCTAATTATTAAAGAGTATCCCACGAAATCCGCTTCAGTTAAAACTTTGCAAAACCATCTTCAAAAACTATCACAACGCAATATCAAGCCAGATATGATTATAGTCGACTACGGCGATCTGCTTAAGCCCACCTCAAGCCATAGAGAGCGCCGACACGATCTTCAGTCAATTTATGAAGGCCTGCGAGCCCTCGCACAAGAAAATCAGTGTCCTGTGTGGACAGCTAGTCAAACAAATCGTTCCGGATTAAACGCTGAGGTTATTACGATGGAGTCGATATCGGAAGCATTCAGCAAGTGCTTTGTTGCTGATTTCATTTTTTCGCTTTCGCGAACAATAGAGGACAAGAACAATAACACTGGTAGAGTATTTGTAGCGAAAAATAGATTTGGAGCCGACGGGCTTGTATATCCAGTATTTATGGACACTGCGAGAGTTAAAATTAAGGTTTTACAAGCCACGGGAGAAACTCCGCAAGAAATTATGGCAAATTCGGCCAAACAGCAAGCCGAAGCGCTAAGAGAAAAATATAAAAATTTTAAGAAAGGAGATTAATAGAGCATGTATGATGAGAAAGAGGTCAGGGAGGCAACTTTAGAATATTTTAGTGGCGATGAACTGGCAACCAATGTGTGGATCACAAAATACGCCCTCAAAGACAAAGACGGCAATCTTTGCGAGAAAACCCCAGACGACATGCATCGTCGGATCGCATCTGAGTTTTATAGAATAGAAAAAAAGTTCAATAGCGAACGAGCAATAACAGAAGAGAAGATCTACTCTTATTTGAAAGATTTTAATTATATCGTCCCTCAGGGCTCGCCCATGATGGGCATTGGGAACAATTATGTCAATGTGTCCTTATCAAATTGCGTGGTGGTTGAGCCCCCCGCTGACAACATTTCTTCAATCATGGACAGTGGAAAACATCTGGCTAATTTGTTTAAGCGGCGTTGTGGTGTCGGCATTGATCTTAGTAGTCTCCGACCAGAGGGAGCACCAGTAAACAATTCCGCCGGCACAACCACGGGAGCGTGGTCATTCGCAGATCTGTATTCATATGTCTGCCGCATGATTGGTCAAAACGGCCGTCGCGGCGCACTTATGATCTCTATGGATATTAGACATCCAGATATTGAACAGTTTATAACTATGAAGCAAGACTTGACAAAAGTGACAGGAGCCAATGTTTCGATCAAGATAAGCGACAACTTTATGAGGGCAGTTGAGGACGAAAAGTCATTTACTTTGCAATATCCTGTAGATTCGGACAATCCGACTCATGTTAAAGAGATTGACGCAAGGGCCTTATGGGACACTATTATAAATTCGGCCACGCAGACAGCTGAGCCGGGACTGTTGATGTGGGACAACATCGTTAACAACCTTCCGGCAGAAGAATATGCTCACGCTGGATTTAAGACTGTGACGACCAATCCGTGCGGAGAAATACCGCTCTCTTCGTATGATTCTTGCAGGCTCATATCTATTAATTTAAAAAACTTTGTCAAAAACAGATTCAAAAAGAAAAGCAAATTCGACTTTGCAAAGTTTTCCGAAGTGGTTTCTGTTGCGATGAGACTGTCCGACGATCTGGTGGAGCTTGAGATAGAAAAGCTTAATAAAATTATTGATGTCTGCGACACAGAAGATGAAAAGTTATTGTGGAAAAATCTTGAAACTCAAGCTAGACTCGGCCGTCGCACCGGATTAGGCACCCATGGTCTAGCAGATGCGATTGCTTGTTTGGGCCTTTCGTATGATTCCCCCGAAGCTATAAAGATAATTGAGCAGATTTACCAAACCTTAAGAGACTCGGCCTATTTAGAGTCGGCAAGACTAGCAGAAGAGAGGGGGTATTTCGAAGCCTTCGACTGGGGCGTTGAAAAGGAGAACCTCTTCATCAAGAGACTCCCAGAGAATATTCGTGCTCTTATGGCACAAGTTGGTCGAAGAAATATTTCTATTTTAACTAACGCTCCCACAGGGTCGGTTTCTATCTTATCTCAAACTAGTTCCGGCTTAGAGCCAGTGTTTCGGAATAAGTATATTCGCCGTCGGAAGCTTTCACACAATGAAGATAATGTTGATGCTGATTTTGTTGACAACTTGGGAGATCGTTGGGTCGAGTATGCTATCATGCACCACAACATTGAAGACTGGTGTACGACAACAGGCGGGAATAGTGAAGAGTTGCCGTCATTTTTTGTTGAAAGCGATCAGATTGAGTGGACCGGTCGGATAGATGTGCAGGCTGCCATTCAAAAGTATATCGATCACTCAATAAGTTCTACAATTAATTTGCCCCGCGAGACTGATTCTGCGATCGTGTCGGAATTATATATGCGCGGATGGAAGGCCGGCCTCAAGGGAATTACGGTTTATGTAGATGGCTCACGGAGCGGGGTGTTGGTTACGGAAAGCGAAGCGAGCAAAGAGACCTTCCCGGAAAACAAGGCCGTCTCTAGACCAGCAGAGCTGCCTTGCAGAATCTACCACACGACCATCAAGGGAGAAAAGTGGATCATTTTAGTGGGACTCCTCGACGGCAAGCCTTATGAGGTCATGGGCGGGTTATCAAATCTTATTGAAATACCCCAAAAGCACACTGAAGGTATGCTAATTAAACACCCCAGAAAAACAATGAACTCAGTTTATGATCTTAAAGTCGGCACGAATGGCGATTCTGTCAGGGTGCGCGATGTGGTGAAGGTATTTGATAATCCAAACAATTCTGCCTTCACGCGACTGATCTCTCTTTCTTTGCGTCATGGTGCGAATATTCAGTATGTGGTGGAGCAAATGCAAAAAGATAGAGATAGCGATATGTTTAGTTTTGCTAAATGTGTCGCGCGCGTATTAAAAACTTATATTAAAGATGGTACAGTTGTATCAGATAAGACCTGTCCTTCTTGTAGTGCTGAGTCGTTGATTTATGTTGATGGCTGTGCGTCTTGCAAGCAGTGTGGGTTTTCAAAATGTAGCTAAACACAGGAGTTAAAGTGTCTACAAGTATTTTTTGTCCCGTTAACCGACATATTCTTATTAAACCCTTAGAAGACTCAGAAGAAGATTCAAGAGCACCCTCGGGAATACTACTCCCAGAAGACTATCAAAAGCAACAATCGCAGCATGTCGCAGTGTCGATTCTTGATTGGGCAGAAGATTGTAGTATAAACTCTGGCCTTTCTGAGTTTGGTACTGCTCTGGTAGAACGCTCGATGATCAAAGAGTTGTCTTACGAAGATGAAAAGGTGTATTTAATTTTAGAAAATTATGTGGTGTGCATGATTACTACGGATCCGGATGGATGATTTTGAACATTATTATAAACGAATTGTGGTAGGCGGAAACTTTGCAGCAACAAAGTTTGCTTACGAAAACAGATTGCCGCTTTTATACAAAGAGCCTCTACCGCCCCACATTTTCGAAGCAGAAAAGCTTGATATTTATAGAGAAATGAGGTTTCAACTTTCTCTAAATGGGCTGATTCCGCACCCGTCAGGAGTTACAAACATTAGAATTGAGGATAATGATCTTCGCGTTGTTTGTCGCCGCTCTAGACAATTTAAACATAAGATAGAGAAAGCAATAATTTTTATTCCCGATGAATTGTCGGCTCTTCCCGAACCAAAGAAGATTATCACACCAGAGTACGAAGTTTTAGATTGGTTTGATGTTCGAACAGGCATGTGCCATGAGCATGAGCATATAGCTTCTGATGAGAGCTTTATAAAAGACATATACTTCTATCCGTCGGACAGGATTGATGGAGAGCACGACAGAAAAGACCTTGTTGCAGTATCGAGATTTACGGAAGAACAGCTACATGACATTGATTACTCAGAGATATACGCAAAATTTAAGATTATCAGCATGATGAAGGCTGTCGGAATTAGTGGGCCAAAAAATGGCACTAACGCACAACAAAGCCCGCGCTATAGGCCGCTAAAGATCGAATCCAGAGATCGTACTTATCGAAAATTAACCTTTTCTGAATACGAAAACACAAAAACAATGATTTTTATGAAAAATGGAAACAGGTAAGCAAGACACTAATTCGTTTCACTTAGCGGGTATTGTGCCAATAGCTGGCCAATCTCTGGACTATGATATGCCGTGGCACGACGCCCTTATGCCGATTGCCCCGGGATATACGGCACTGCAACATGCAGTCATGGAATGCGCATATGCTGGTTGCGAAACTATTTGGATTGTGTGCCACTACGACACCCAGCCGCTGGTACGGAAAGTTGTCGGTGACTGTGTACAGGATCCGGTCTGGTATTATCGGAAGCAAGATACTTATCCGTCAGAAAGTAGAAAACTGATTCCAATATACTATGTTCCGATTCATCCAAAAGATAGAGATAAGCGCGATTGCCTATCGTGGAGCGTACTCTATGGAGCAAACACTGCATACTGGGTCTCGGGAAAGTTGAGCAAGTGGGTCATTCCAGACAAATATTATGTTTCGTTTCCATATGGAATCTACGATAATAACGAACTAAGGGAACATAGGAAGATAATATCTTCTAAGGAAGATTTTGTATTGTCTCATGGTGGCAAAACTGTTTCCGATGGTCTATATTTAGGCTTCACTTTTACAGGAGAGCAATTTAAACAAATGAGGGCAAATTTGCGTAGTGAAGGCACGGGTATAAGAATGCCGGGAGAGGGAATGGCCGGCAAGCTGTTGCCCGTAGAGGAAAGATGGTCTGCGCGATTCTTTTCGCTTGACAAAGTCTTTGATTCTGCTATAATTAGTAATAATGGGTCGTGCGAGATTGAAGACTACTTCGGAATTGATAGCTGGCAAGGATACTGCAATCTGCTGTCGGCTGCCGACTTGAAAATAGAAAAGCCGTACGATAAAATTTTATACCCCTCAAAATTAAATAAGATTGGAGAAATTGATAGTGTCTAAACCTAAAATTAAGTTTGTTGGACTACACGCACATTCCGTAGCAGGATCGATCTTTGATGCTCTGGGATATCCTGCAGAGCATATGGATTTCGCATATGAAAATGGTTGTGATGCTCTAGCTCTAACAGATCACGGAAACATGAATGGCCTTGCGTATCAAGTTTTACATGCGAAAAAGATGCAAGAAGAAGGCAGAGAGTTTAAGCCTATATACGGCGTCGAGGCCTATTTTATTCCTTCCCACGAGCAGTGGCGCGCTGAATATGAAAAGGCGCTACAAGACAAGAAGCGATCCCGGGCCGTTAAGAAGCAAAGCGCATCCGGCGCGACGGTAGAAGACGAGGCAGCCAGTAAGCGTACGCAAGATATATTAAAGGCCCGCCGACACTTGGTTCTTGTGGCCCAAAATCAAACGGGTCTCACAAACTTGTTTAAGTTGATATCGGATAGCTATAAGGCTGAAAATTTTTATAGATATCCGAGAATAGATTTTGATATGTTGGAGAAATATAATGAAGGAATTATAGCAGCATCGGCTTGTTTGGGAGGCGTATACGCTGGAAGCTATTGGGGCGCAAGCCAGTATGACGACAACGGTAAGCACATAAGCGTTGATCGCGATCAGGCTCTTGAATCAATGCGAGAAACGACCAAGAGGATGGTCGACATTTTCGGAGACAGGTGGTACGCTGAAATCCAATGGAACGACATCAAGCAGCAGCATGAATTAAATCAGCTTATTATTCAAGTGGCGAGCGAATTTGGAGTTCAGTTAATCAGCACTGCCGACAGCCACTATCCCAACCCTACTGCGTGGAAGGACAGAGAATTATATACCAGATTAGGATGGCTGGGGAAAGGGGGCCTCCCAGAGTACATGGACTCTGAACTTCCAGCTGGTATTGAGGAAATTGGGTATGAGCTTTATCCCAAAAACGGCGATCAGATGTGGGAAAGTTATAAGAAATATTCGGCTCAAGCCGGCTTTGACTACGACGATGATCTTGTTTTAGCATCGATCGAGAGGACTCACGAAATCGCACACCAGAGAATTGAGAGCTTCTTCCCCGATAACACGGTCAGGCTCCCAGAGTTCGTTGTTCCAGCCGGCCTAACTGCTACGCAGGCATTAGTCAAGCTGAGTGTCGATGGTTTGAATGACTTGGGCCTCTCCAAAGCGCCAGATTACATGGAGCGCCTCAAGAGAGAATTAAAGGTTATTGATGATAGAGGATTTAGCAAGTATTTCCTCACCATGAAGGCTGTTTCCGACAAAGCTTCTAGCTCGATGCTTACCGGCCCTGGCCGCGGCTCTGCCGCCGGCTCTTTGGTCGCATATGCGCTAGGAATTACACAAGTGGATCCCATTAAGTATGGGCTTCTCTTTTCAAGATTCCTCCGTGCTGACGCCACAGATTATCCGGACATTGATTATGATGTAGCTGATCCGATGGTGCTAAAGGAGAGCCTTATTGAAGAGTGGGGAGATTCCACTGTTGTTCCGATATCTAACTGGAACACACTCCAACTGCGCTCTCTTGTCAAGGATATTTCAAAACTTTATGAGATTCCTTTTAACGAAGTGAATACCGTTACTGGCAAGATGATATACGAAGCCACTCCCGCAGCTAAACAAAAGCATGGCATTAAGGCTGGCGTATATGTGCCGACATTTGAAGAGGTAAAAGAGTTTAGCCCGACGCTTCAAGCATTCTTGTCTAAATATCCAAAGGTTGCCAACCATATCGATGTTCTATATGGGCAGGTGCGCTCTTGTTCTCGGCACGCCGGCGGCGTGGTGATCGGAGAAGACTTGGATCGCTACATGCCTCTCATTAATTCCGGCGGCGTGAGACAGACTCCTTGGAGTGAAGGTCAAAATGTAAGACATCTTGAACCAATGGGATTTATTAAGTTCGATGTTTTGGGACTGGCCAGCTTAAGAATGATCGACGGAGCAATCAGGCATATTTTGCGTAGACACTATGGCTGTAGTGAGCCATCTTATCAGGATGTCAAAGCCTTCTATAACAAATATTTACACCCAGACTCCATAGACTTACAAGATCACAGCGTTTATGAAGGAGTGTTTCACAAAGGCCAGTGGGCAGGAATATTTCAATTTACAGAGCGCGGAGCCCAAGAATTCTGCGTTAAAGCCAAGCCCACGAGCATTATTGACCTTTCGGCTATTACATCCATTTATCGTCCGGGCCCTTTAAGTGCCGATGTGGATGACAAATATGTGGAGGCTAAGGAAAATCCTCAATATATTAGATACATCCATCCTATCGTGGAAGAGGTGACGGCAGACACTTATGGGTTCTTGATTTTTCAAGAACAGATTGCTATTCTTGCCCACAAGCTTGGTAAAGGCGTGACTCTTGATGAAGGCAACAAACTTCGAAAGCTGCTAACAAAGAAGGGAACTGGCAAGGGCGCAAGAGAGAAGGAAAAGATCTATAAGAAGTTTATCGCCGGCTGTCTTGAAAAGAAGATTCATCGAGTCGATGGACAGAAGCTTTGGGATACCTTTGAGTATTTTTCTGGATACGGATTCAACAAATCGCATGCTGTTTCTTATTCGCTGTTGAGTTATCAGTGTGCATGGTTGTGCCACTATTATACTGCCGAGTGGGTTGCTGCATTTTTAGACAAAGAGCCAGAACGCAGAAAAGAAAGGGCGATCAATACAGCCAAAAGCATGGGCTTTCATATCCGCTCCCTTGATGTCAACACCTCAGGTGCTGTGTGGGAGATTACACAAGACGGCAAAACGCTGATTCAACCTCTCACTTCAATCAAGGGCTTGGGAGACGCAGCTATCGAGCAGATAGTTGCAAATCGGCCATTTCAAACAGTGGAAGACTTCTTGTTTAATGAGAATATTGTATACAGCAAGTTAAACAAGAAGGCTCTAGATGTACTTATCCGCTCTGGAACGATGGACTGTTTAATAGACGAACGATTTACTGGAGACAAGCATTTTTGGAGTGCCGTAGCAGTCGATCGACCCAGAAAACAAAAAAACCTAGACGAAAATATAGAAATGTATGCGGCAGAGGCATCGTTTACGGAAGAAGAGAAGATTCAATACTTAGTCGATCTGACGGGAGTGTTTCCGATCAACTTGGTTATGGATGATTATGTTCGTGGACAACTTAATGAAAGGTTTGTACCGCCTATTTCTGAGTTCGACCCAGACTTGCAGCTTGTTTGGTTTATACCACGCAAAGTTACATCGAGAAAGACTAAAAACGGAAAAGACTATTGGATTGTCGAAGTGATTGATGATTCAAGCAACTCGACAAGCATTAAGTGCTGGGGCGTACGCCCGTTCAAAGACAGCATACAGATTAATCGACCGTACATGGCTCGACTCGATCACGATCCGCAGTGGGGATTCTCCACTCGCTCAATAAGACACAACTTTAGGCTATTAGCATGAAAACGATTTATAAAAAGCACCCACTTATACAAAAGTACGAACTAAATAAAGAGCCGGTCATCATACGAGTCAACAAGTTTGATGAAACCTCGGCAAAGGCCTTTTCTCATAGTATGAGCTTGGCTCACAGCACAGGTCAGCCAATCATCCCTATTGTCATTGATTCCTATGGCGGTCAGGTTTATAGTCTGATGTCTATGGTCGGCGATATTAAACATGCCGAGCTTCCCGTGGCCACGATCGTGCAAGGCAAGGCAATGTCTTGCGGAGCCATCTTGTTTTCGTTTGGCTCGAAAGGTATGAGATACATGGATCCTGACGCAACAGTGATGATTCACGATGTTAGTGCCGGAGCGTGGGGAAAAATTGAAGAAATTAAGGCCGATGCAGCAGAAGCAGAGAGGTTGAATCAAAAGGTCTATAAGATGATGGCCAAAAACTGCGGCAAGCGTTCTGATTACTTCCTCAAGCATATTCACGAGAGAGGCCATGCGGACTGGTTTTTAGATGCAGATGAGTGTTTGCAGCACAATTTAGCTACCGAACTGAGGGTGCCTAAGTTTGTTTTTTCTGTTGATGTTGATTTTAGCTTTGAGTGATACATGAGAACTTATAAAGATTTAGAGACTGCCTACAATAAGAGTAGATTGAGGGAAAAGGGCGTCAAGTTGCCAAAAGAGAAAACGCAAAAGGGACAAGCTTTATTATACCTATATCAAAATATGGGCAGGGTAATTAAAAAATCAGAAGCAGAGCTTTGTATTGCCGAGCGACTTAAACAGCAACCCAAAGATTTGCAAGCTCTAAGACATTTGGGGAAGCAAGACGGCTACAATATACTACAGCACGGCGCAAGATACAACGGCAGAAAGCTTAAGAGAGGAGAGTATGTGTTACTTAATTTGACCGAAATCAATCCATATTATAACTTTCGTCGACGCACACAGAGCACGCTTGACTTTGAATCAGTCAAGCGAAGATATGACAATAGTTGCGCAACATGCGGATCAACCGAAGGCGAGATGCATCGCTATGATAACACAATCACCGCGCTGGAAAAAGGACATAGAGACCCGTCATTGCCTATGGATAACGCAAACATTATTCCGCAGTGTCAGATATGCAACAAGATTGCTAAAGACAACTGGGTATTCGATCAGTACGGCCGCCCAGCAAAAATAACAGTTAGCGGCCTTTTGTCGCTACACACAGAAGAGCAAAAGAAAGAATTTTTAGAAGCATTAATTGAAAACCTTACTTGACACTGTGTCAAATTTGTGTTAAATTATAATCATAAGGAGAGGATAATGGATCCGAATAACAAAGAAAACAACAAAAAGACTACGAGGAAACAATGATAGTTGAGTACCACCGCACGCACCTGAATGTGCGACCACCAACCCGCAGCAATCCTAGCGATGCGGGATTAGATATATATTTTTCTCCAAAGGATCACCGTGCCGTCACGGTCGCCCCGGGCGAGAGTGTAATACTGGAGACTGGTCTAAAGTTTGGGGTGCCTCACGGATATATGCTAGAGGTAAAAAACCGCTCTAGTGTAGCCGCCAAACGCTCTCTTGTCGTTGGCGCGTGTGTTGTTGATAGCGGCTACGATGGGGATCTATTTATTAACCTTCACAACATTGGCACTGAAACTCAAGTTGTGGAGCCTCACACAAAGATAGCGCAAGTAGTTATGATTCCGGTCGTGTCATTCCGAGCAGTAGAGACTACCGCAGACAACTTATATGAGTGGTATCCGATCACCATTAGTGATAGAGGCGCCGGCGCACTTGGGAGTACAGGTGAATAAAGCAACGCAAAAGGTCATGTTTTCCAGCAAAACCGGCAATTGGTCAACCCCACAAGAGTTTTATGATAGATTGAATTGGCGTTTCGGCCCGTTTGATCTTGACCCATGCGCCAGTGGCAAGAATGCAAAGTGTGCAACTTTTTATACAGAAGCGGATGATGGCTTGTCCAAGGATTGGACTGGACACACAGCGTTTGTCAACCCTCCATATGGAAGAGGAATTGACAAGTGGATTCGGAAGGGTTTCGAATCTTCTCAAACAGAGGGCACCCGGGTCGTGATGTTAATTCCTGCGCGTACCGATACAAAATATTGGCATAAATATGTCATGCAAGCTTCGGAGATTCACTTAGTCAAAGGCCGACTTAAGTTTGGTGACAGTGAAAATTCGGCGCCGTTCCCCTCCGCGGTGGTGGTGTTTGATAATTCGCCCCAGATGAGCTACGGAGTTCGGCCGAAAATTTTTTCTATGGAGAGAGCGTGAATCGCAAACAAAGGCGTGCTTTAGCCAAACAGCAGCGTAAAAAGGGAGAGAATGATTTAGCGGACAAGATGATGCTATTCGACAAGCTTCCCGAAATGTGCACCGCATGTGAAAAACCTTTCGACAAGAAAGACAGGAAGATGCTGTCGACATGGAATGTGGCGGTACGAGAGTCCGAAAATCGTGTGAACCTTTATTGCCCAAGCTGTTGGCAGATGGCATTTGACATGGTTGCCGCGGCAGTTGAAGGCATACAGGAAACCGGAGAAATTTTAAGAGAGAGGGATAAAAATGAGAAGTAGTGTAAGTTTCGAGGATGTTTTATTATCGCCGAGATATTCGGATATAGAGTCAAGAAGCGAAATTGATATTGGGTCCGATTTGAGCGACAATCTTAGATTGTCCGTGCCGGTCATCGCTAGCCCGATGGACACCATAACCAGCTCTATATTGACGGCAGAAATGAGCCGCTTGGGAGCCATGGCCATAATGCACCGCTACAACACTCCGGCAGATCAGATTAATTCAATCTTGAAAGCGCAAGAGTGCTGCAAAAAGGACGAACTGCTATCCGGAATCGCGGTGGGCGTCTCTGGCGACTATATGATGAGGGTCAAGCTGGCAGTACAAATGGGAGTACAGGCTATTTGTGTTGATGTAGCCCACGGCCACCATGTCTTAGTCGAGCGTGCTTTGAAAAATATTCGCGATAAATACGGAAATAGTATTTATGTTATTGCTGGGAATGTCGCGACTCTAGAGGGCTTTAACGATTTGGCCGACTGGGGAGCCGACGCAGTTCGCGTAGGGATTGGTGGAGGTTCGATCTGTTCGACCCGAATTCAAACTGGCCACGGTGTTCCCACGCTTCAATCGGTACTTGACTGTTCCGTGTCGGATCGCAATGCAAAAATTATCGCCGACGGCGGAATGAAGACAAGCGGAGATGTAGTTAAAGCTTTGGCAGCTGGCGCAGACTTTGCAATGGTTGGCTCTTTGCTTGCTGGAACGATAGAGACTCCCGGCGACATTATATATGATAAGGGTGGCCAATCATTTAAAACATATCGTGGCATGGCCAGTAGCGAAGCTCAGATCGAATGGCGCGGCAGTACAGCCTCTGTCGAAGGAGTATCTGCAGTTGTGGCGACGAAAGGCCCGCTGCGTGATGTAATCGATTCGATAGCCCTAGGCATTCGTTCTGGCCTTTCTTATAGTGGGGCCCGAAACATTGCAGAGCTTCAAAGCAAGGCCGAGTTCATAGAGCAGACCTATGCCGGCGCAGCCGAAAGCAGTACGCATATTCTCGGCCGAGGAAGATAATGGCCAGTACAAAAAGCGATAGAGTTATTTTCGAAACAACGGAGAATCTAAAAGCGGCATTTAAAATTAAGCTTCATCGTGATGGTTTAACGCAAGTTATGTTTTTTAACTCGGTCGTGCAAGCTTATGTTGATGATGACCCCGCGCTGCTTGAGTGGGTTCAAGAAATTCGCGCGAACCTTATTAAAAATAAATCTCGGAGCAATAAGTTGAACCGAGAAGAGGCAGCTGCGGCAATGACAGCCTCTGATTTTGGTCTGACTGACTCGGACATTGAAAACATATTTGATATCATTGCTGAAGAAATGGGAGTGTAGAGTGTCGTGAAACTACTTAAATTATGTGCGAGGAAATGTAAGGAACTTAAAACTTCATGTCCCGTCGAAGAGTGCAAAATGTGGATAGATTATGAGGAAGACTTGAATTGTGCAAATATCTCAATTGCAAAAAACGGTTCAATGACTCTGCGACAGATTGCAGAAAGAGAGGGCGTATCCTTCGTTAGGATACAGCAGATAGAAAAAAAGGCCCTTAAGAGATTGAAAACCAAAATGCAATAAATAAATAAATTTATGCATTTATCGATTTAGTTAACTATTTATTTTGTACGCCAATTTGCTTACCAACAGGAGAAACACATCAAATGAGCAAGAAAACACTTTTATCGGAAAGCCAAATCCGAAGATTTATGAAGCTAGCGTCTGTAGAGCCGCTCACTAATCCTTTTATCGACACACGCCGGTCTCTCGGTGAACAACTAGATGACGGCATGATAGAAGACGAAGATGCCGATCCTGTTGGCGCAGATCCCTTAGCAGATCCTGCCGTTGATGCTGCCGCGCTTGATGTGGGCGGCGAAGCATCTCCTGCCGGCCCGGGCGATTTTGATGTCGAAGGCCTCGTTGTGGCTATTGTCGATGCAATCCAGGGACATCCGGAAGTCCAGCAGTCCGGCGTTCAGCTTAGCGTTTCTGGAGAAGAGGGCGAAGCAGAAGCTGGCATGCCCGATTTGAGCGATGTTGGCGATGAAGAGGCGCCGATGGAGCTTGACGCAGAAGGTCCAGACATGCTCGAAGACCCGGCCAAGAAAGACGCTGCCGGTGTCTATGAGAACAAGTTGCGCGCCTATGTTAGAGATCAGATTGCACAGCTTTTAGAGGCTCACAAGCACATTGCTGGTGGCGAAGATATGTTGTCTAAGGGCGGAAACTCGGAAGAGGGCTCCTCTCCTGACGATAATCAGAAAAGCAGCGCCGGCGAGCACCATTTTGGCGGAGGCAAAGCAAAGGCCAGCCAGACTCACATGGGATCGCACCCCGGCAGCGCGCTTCCGCTAGAAGAATCTGTACTTGACAATTTAACTCGTCGAGTAGCAGCAAGATTGCTTGACATTACTAAGAAATAGTGTTATATTAATGACACAGCAATAAAGCTGCAGTTGTGCAGCTTTTTTTGTAAAACAGCAAAACAACTTATTGCGAGGAATATATGGAAAATGCTTTATGGTGTCTTTTCGGATTTGCCATGGCAAAGATTCTTTCTCACCTGAGCAACACAATTAGATCGTATTTGACGATAAGAACAACAGAGCATGATTGTTTGAGACTGTTGTCTGTCTTGGATATATCATGCAACACCGTTCAATCACTGCGGGACACCTGTATTGATGATGCAAGTACGCCGGAACCGATCAAGAATGCTCTGAAGGTCCAAGCAAATATCGACGCTTACACCATAAACTTGTGGAAAAAGAGCACCATTCAAAACATTATTAACTCATACCCAGTTAAATATCGGAACAGCATAGGGTATAATGATTGGGACACTGCGATGGTGTACCTAAGCAACTTACAAACTAAAAATACTAAAAAGGCATAACATGAAAATCAGCGAACAAGACGAGTCAGTCGAACAACAGGAAGAAACTGAGACTTCTGGTACCGTGACACTTGCACAAACCGGAAATGATCTGCGCACAGTCGGCCTGTTTGGAGAGGTTAACGAAGAGCGGATGTCCGAAGTCATTGGAGCGTTTATCATGCTACGCGAAAGCGGCTTCGTCATGCAGGGACAGCATCCTGTAGACTTGCCGATCGAGTTCATGATCTCTACACCGGGCGGAGATGCCCATGACATGTTTGCAATCTATGACTCGATGAGATTAATTAAACAAACTTGTCCGATTCACACTGTCGCGATTGGAAAAGTTATGTCAGCAGGAGTATTGCTGCTGGCCGCAGGAACCAAGGGTGAGCGCCGAATCGCAAAAAATTGTCGAGCCATGATTCATGGTGTGACCGGGGGGCACATCGGCGCCATCCACAATTTAGAAAATGAAATGGATGAAATCCGTTGGCTACAAGAGCGATATATAGACGCAATTGTGGAGGAGACTGATATGACCAAGAGGCTTATTAAAAAGCTCATTGGTCGCAATGTCAATGTGTATTTGACTGCAGAAGAGGCCGTCGAATACGGTATTGCTGATGAGGTGGTTTAGTTTCCGATGGACAAGGTATTTTATAACCAATCGTCGGCCGCAAAATTAGGCTGGGATCCTTCGTGGTTTGGGGAGAAGTATAACGACGAAGATCTAGTTAAAGCTGTAAAAAAGTGGCAAAAAGGTTACGATTTATCCGCGGATGGTCTCGTCGGACCCATGACATATCGTAGGATCTGGACAGAGCGCGAAGCAGAAATTTCAAATTATAAACCTTCTAGATCTCCATATGTCCGCTCTAGAGAGCGTTGCGATGATCAGAAATATATTGTGCATAATGGCAATTTTTTGGAAATTGACTGGCCAGATGTAGTTTTGTGGGATGAAAAAGAAGGCTTCCGAGCAGATTCGGGCAATTATTACGATTATTCCGGACAAGAAGATCGAAAGCCTACCATGTTTGTAAACCACTGGGATGTGTGCTTATCTGCGGAATCTTGCGCCAAGGTACTTAATAGGCGTGGAGTGTCCGTACACTTCTTGATCGATAACGACGGCACGATTTATCAAATTCTTGACACCCAGCATGGTGCGTGGCATGCCGGCCACACTCACGGAAACAAAAAGGGTATAGGCGTTGAAATAAGCAACGGCTACTATACGAAGTACCAAGACTGGTATAAGAAAAATGGCTTCGGCGAACGACCAATTCAAGAGCACGCATGGGTCCACGGTAAAAAACTAGATCCATTTTTAGATTTTTATCCTGTGCAAATTAAAGCTTTGCAAGCCTTGTGGTATGCTATACACAAAGGTTTGGACATTCCTCTTGAATATCCAAAAAATTCAAAAACAGGATATGTCGAAACAGGAGTGCACAAAGATTGCGATCGGGGCAAGTTCAAGGGATTTTGTAATCACTATAACTTTACTAAGAGAAAAATCGACTGTGCAGGCCTAGATTTGCCAACTCTTTTAGACGAACTCAAAGATTAGAGACTAATTATTATCAACATGGACAGAGAACTACAAAATTTATTAAACGAGTATTTTGAGCCGGCCACCGAAAAGATAGATATCAACGACATGTTCAGGCTCGTCGAAGAAATTATGGAATCTACTACTGGCCTAATTGTAGAGCGAGAGCAGGTAGCTCCAACAGAAGAAGATCCTTCCGACAAAAAGGAAGATCTTCAAATCTTCATACCCCGAATTCGAATTTCCGAAAAGATGTGGGGGCAACAAGGCTCAGAAGATCGAGAAATAATCCAGAGTCTGCTGACAAGACTTGTGGGCAGCGCCGGCGGAACAACACTCAAAGAAAAGGTTGAGAAGATTTCCGAGTTTCTAGAAGAGAGGCCTCAAACTGATGATATTTCAGAGATCCTCACGCACATCGTGCTTCTCGACACACTAACCAACATCATGCTTCACTTTAATGCTTCTGCGGCTGGTTTTACATTTGAAGGATTCCTGTCAGCGTTGTTAAGTGGTACTCAAATACCCGCAGGCACCGCCGGAATCCAAGATTTGATCGACGCAGACGATAATCCGATTAGTCTAAAGCTTCTCACTGGCGCCGGCTCCGCAGGCTCTACGGGAAATGTTCACGGAAGCTACAAAGACTTAGTTGATCACTTCATTGATCCGGCAGCACAGTCTACTGGCGCGCGAAGATCTGAAAAGACATACACAGACCCAGAAACAGGCGAAGAGGTGGTTAATCCACACTATGTTGGCCAAGCAGGTGCAGCCGGAACAATGACCTATGTTGTTGTGTTGAAATCGTTCAGGGACATGGAATCTACAAAAAAGCTTTCGGCCGAAGAGATCGCCGAGGGAGGGGAGCCCGAAACTATTAGGTTTTTCCAGTTTGATTTTACTGCTAAAACATTCTTTGAGGCTCTGATAACCAACAAGCACAATGCCAAATTGTTGCTGCTGCCGAAAGAGGAATTTAGCCAGTCAGATGAAGATCCTGCCGCACAGCCAGAGCAAGAGGCTTATGATCCCATTTCTGTAGAAGACCAAAAGAGAATGCTCGCAGGTCGCAATAATGGTTTCGATCCCGGTACGGCATGGGCATATCGAAAGATTGTAAAAAACTATGTTCCCGAATATGCTAGAGAGTTGCTCGATGGCGCCACCCTCCGCCCCACCGAAAAGAATCCAAAAAAACTTGAACTGGTCAATGCGGACGGCGAACCCATCCGATACGCAGAGCTTCCACCAGCAGATCCGAGAAGAAAAGATATTGCCTCTACAGCATATACGCAGAAAACTACCCCGGATAAGAAAGATATTGATCCTAAAACTGGAAAAGCGCGCGTTTCTACGGTAGAGTGGTTAGACTACGGCACATCGGTTAAAATATTAAAATCGAAATTATCAGAAAATGAAGAAAACCCAGTAGATTTTTGGAATCTCATCGCTAGGACTTCTGGATACACTGGCGCCGCAGAAGAAACACAGTTTGTAGTAAGTCCCAGATACTATCGACAAAAAAGATGGGAACAAGACGGTTTCGGATATATTGGTCAAATATATGTAGGAAAGGCAGCCGTACGCGCACTAGCCGTACAATACGCTGAAATATTAAACCAGAAAATTTATGATATGTTCAAGAAAGTTCAAACGCTATCACAACAGATTAATGGATATTTTATTGGCGGGGATAAAGGCTCCGCGCTTGAGGCAGCCAGCACCGCAGACGAGATTAAGACCGGTGCAGAAGAATACCACGAACAAGACATACAACAGGCCGCGGCCACTAAAAAATAATAAACAACAAACTTAGAGGTGTCAATTGACAAAAAAATATGATTCTGGTACATCCTTGAACCAGAGAATCTTAAAAGGTGTTAACATTTTGGCAGACAATGTTGCCGCCACCTTAGGCCCAAAAGGTCGAAATGTTATTTTACAAGAGAGCGGCAAACGCCCAATTATTACAAAAGACGGAGTCACGGTTGCGCAGTTTGTAACTCTCGAAGACCCTATGGAAAATGCTGGCGCCGAGATTATCAAACAAGCATCAGCCGAAACCAACAATACGGCCGGCGACGGCACAACCACGGCAACAGTTTTGGCCCGGGCAATATTGACTCAGGCACAAGCATATCTCACCGCCGGCGCATCACCCGTCGAGCTTAAGCGCGGGATGGATAAAGCTGTTGAGGCGATCGTTGATAATTTGGATGAAATGGCTAAGCCAATATCCAATACCGTTGACATCGAGCATGTCGCGACAATTTCTGCTAATGGCGATAAGACAATTGGTAAACTTGTCGCCATGGCAGTCGACTCCGTGGGGAAAGATGGCGCCATTAAGGTTGAAGAGGCGAGGTCGATTGAGACCTCTCTAGACATCGTAGAAGGCTTTCAATTTGATTCTGGATATATGTCTCCATCATTCATCACGGACGAGCGTAGAGGGGTAGTGAGGCACGAAGACTGCTATTTGTTGGTGACGGACCATGGGATCTCATCGGTTGATGAGATGTTACCCGTATTAGAGGTTATGGCTCGCGAATCTAGACCCCTAGTTATTGTCAGCGACAATGTTGAGGGCCAAGCTCTGGCCGCCTTAATTATGAATTCAATGCGCGGCACGCTGAAGGTTGTGTCTGTAAAGGCGCCCCGTTATGGAGAAGAGCGTAGGAACATTTTAAACGATCTTGCGCTTTCTACCGGTGCAACATTTATTACGCGAACATCAGACCTTAGAGTTCGCGATGTTAAGCTGGAGCACCTAGGTCGATGTCGGTCAATCGAGATAACGAAAAATAGAACGACTGTCGTTGGCGGCTCTGGAGACTATGATGCGGTCGAGACGCGCATAGAGGGCTTAAACCAAGAATTGGCCAACACCGACTCCTTATATGATTGCGAAAGGATTCAGGAAAGAATCTCTAGACTAGCATCAGGCGTAGCGGTTATCCATGTTGGCGCGCCAACTGAAATCGAGATGATTGAAAAGAAGCACAGGATAGAAGACGCGCTAGAGGCGGTCAGGTCCGCCCAGCTAGAGGGTATTGTTCCCGGCGGCGGCGTGGCCATTATCCGGGCGTCTAGCAGTATCGAGGTTGAGGTTGAAAACGAGCAACAGCAGCTTGGCGTAGAGATTATTAAAAAAGCCGTTTCAGAACCACTTCGTCAGATGGCTGCTAATTGCGGTGAGTCGCCAGATATAATTGTTAACAACTTGGCAGGAGCAGAATTGCATCATGGTTATAACTTTTCCACAGGCGAGATTGTAAATTTGATCGAAGCAGGAATTATTGATCCGGTAAAAGTTACTCGCTGTGCACTTCAAAACGCAACTTCAGCCGCGGGCACTCTGTTGACCACGAATCATGCCATTATTCAAGTGATTTAGTTATCTTGTTTACTATATACTAATACCATGCAGGACCATTCTGAAACACTCATTGAACTTAATTCTAAGTTAGAAAGATTACTTAGCGGCATCGAGATCTTGGGTCAGAACCAAGAGCGGATGTGCGAAGATATCTCTAAGATTAAGGAAGCTGTCTACAATCCTGACGAAGGGCTGTATGCTAGAATTCGAGCACTGGAGCAGTGGAAAGAGAGTACGGCAAAAATACAGTGGATTTTAATCTCAGGAATACTTATGTTAGCTGCTAAACAGATTTGGGAGGCCATGATCGTTGCTGGTTAGATGGAATACGAACGAGCCAACTATGAGATTATAGAGGAGTTGTTGAATGACTATGACTTGAGTCCAAGAACTCGTAGCTTCGTATTGTCTTTAAAGTCCTATGATGACAGGGGACAACTTTCAATTAAGCAAATTAATGCTTTAAAATCTATAAGGGAGAGTTATTCTGAAAATACGCCAGCCAATTCGTGGACAAGAAAGTGGAACAAAAAGAAGAGAGAACTGGCAGAAGTGTGTGCCAGATACTATATTGCAAATCCGCCCTACTATAATGACCTAGCACACAGAATTTTAACTAACAGTGATTTCATACCGACAGAAAGTCAATATAATAGGTTGACAAACAACAAGTATTCTGCTATATTATTAGCAGAGTATAATGCTGAGTCGGAATTTTCAATAGGCGACACCGTCTATATAAGAACCCCGGCCGCAAGAAAACTAGAATTGCAAACTTTTTTAGACCAGCCAATGATAATCTTAAAACTTTCTGCGGCACCAATTGTCAGTATGGCCCGAGGCGCCAAAAGACACATGGTTCTGCCGCTTAACAGTGAAGTGCCACTAGTGATAGAAGAAAGATATCTTAAAAAAACTCGTTGACAAGCGCGCCAATATGCGCTATAATTAACTATAATATGGAGAACTAAATGGACCCTCATCAAAGAGTCAACTTTACATATTCGGTACCGCTCGATTCTGTGCCGGATGAAATTGCGTCTTTAATACGGCGCGCCAACGCAGCATTAGAGGCAGCCCAAACTGCCCTCGCTGCGACAGAAGAGCCAGCATCTCGCTGTGCGATCACTGCAGAGCCTGAACATAATTATAAAGCTGTGGGCGAGGTCGTTCGCCTAATTGAAAGTAGCCGAAGTACCTTGGCCAATGTTGATCGTCGTTTGCAAGATTGCACTGCCTTGTTGAGCGGTTGGTATGATGTTGTGACGAGGCCGCCACCGGAAGTCCCCGCCGAAGAGCCTGTTGATGCTGCAACTTCGATTGAGAGGGCGGCCGACGCTGTAGCCGAGCTTGAGCAGGTAGTTTCCGAAGCTGCACAAAATCAAGAAGAAAGCGCGAGAGTACATGGTTCCGGGGAGGAATAGTGGTATCACCTTATTTCACAAAGGGCGATCTATGTTATGTGCCTCAAGATGTAATATTGTTTAATATAATTAACGGCGATAGCAGCTATTATAGGACAGAGAGGCCGACAGCTGCTCTTTTTATAGAACAAAGCGATTCATACCATTTTTGTCTTCTTTTGAACGGAAAAAGGTGGATGGTAAAATCGAAACATGTCTACCCCTACAGCAATACAGACGAGCTACAAGAGCAAGGATTAACAGATGATTAAATTAACAGAAATCAGGGCCAGTCGCCGCTACACGGGCTCTGGTGCCGAATCGTACGAACTGCACGAGGTATTTATTAACCCGCAACATGTTGTTGCGATTCGTGAAGACCACATGGCAAAACAGCACTTAACCGAGGGGCGCATGCCGGCAGGACTGGATGATAGACAATCTTTTACCAAGATTCACTTAAGTCGCGGACAAAACGGTATCGATATCACTGTGATTGGGACACCGACGGCGATTGAAAATAAGATAAATGTACATGGCGCCAAGCAGTTGTTGCGAGGATAGCATGGGAAGTAGTCGATATTTTATAGTGCATGGCCGCGCTAGCTGTCCATTTTGCGTTAAAGCCATCGGACTTTTAGAGACGAAGAATGTTGGTTATATCTTTTCTCCCGTGTCTGGCCCCCTGCTAGCCGAGACAAAAAATCGTTGGCACCAGCAAACTGTGCCGATTGTGGTGGAGAGAGATTTGCATAACGCAAGCCACCAAGTTCTTATTGGAGGATTTACGGAACTTTCGTCTTATTTGCAAGACATAGACAACAACGACGAGGAGCAGGCATGATTTGGACCATTATTGCCATTAACTTGACGACAGAAAAAGCTGAACACCATGTGTTCGACTCTCTGGCTCACGATAGTGAAGAGGCGCACAATCAGGCTAATGAGCTTCTGCCCGGCTATCTTGTAGTAGCTATGGTAAAGGGTGACCATCAAACAGGTACGCACATGCCAAACAAGATTATATCTGTTGTTCACTCAAGACGGAGTGCATAGTTGTTTAATATTTTAATAGGTTGTTTGCTGTTCGTTGTCGGACAGACATTGGTCTGGTTCCAACTAAATTCACAGTTTGTGTGGGAGTGGTGGCAAAATAAGCCATTTCACGCCATCTTTCTCTTCGCCACTCCAGCCAGCTTTTGCTTCTGGTACGGAGTCAGGATGGTTGTGGGAGAAATGAACGAGCTATGGGGGCCTCGCCTCTTAATTTTTGGCATGTCGTACTTGACATTTCCAATTCTAACATGGCATTTTATGAACGAGAGTATGTTTACGCCTAAGACGCTGGTGTGTGTTCTGCTTTCGTTCGCAATTGTGGCAATACAACTTTTATGGAGAACATAAGTGAAACTTAACAAAACGATTCTTTGCGCAGATGGATTTAGCATGAGCGTACAGGCCAACGCAACTGCATACTGCGAACCGCGAATTACGAATGCAGATAAATATAGCGAAGTTGAGATCGGGTTTCCCAATAGAGAGGAGCCTTTATTATTGGAATGGGCAGAGGAACCTAGTAGGCCTACGGAAACTGTGTATGCTTGGGTGCCCTCTGAACGGGTAGCACTTGTTGTGGCTAAGCATGGCGGAATAGTGGAAGGAGATCTTCCTCCCGGAATTCCCTACTTGTCAGCTATTTGATTGGCAGCCTTCCACTCTGCAAACTCTTGTTCGTCTATGCCCATGCATGCTCGCATTTTTGCTCTGAGCAAGAGATCTTTCTGACCAACAGTTACCCAGACCCACGGCAAACGATTTTTTATGGATTTTATTTCCTGAAGCCACTTTTCGGAACTTTCGTTTATTAGCTGGATAGTCTCTCGACTCAATTTGGGAATCGTCAGGCGCAAAGTGTTGGAAATCGAAATCAGAGTAATCCAGTCGCCCGAAGCGTATGCTCCGGCAGCCTCCCCAAAAAGTTTGCGGTGTTCTTCTACTTTACAAACATCCGGATGAGTTTTTTTAGCTATGAGTCGATATATTTTTTGCAGATCTTCTGAAATGATCGGCTTTTCATCTGCATTAGCATCTTCTTTGCGGTTACTACCCGGCGAATCTTGGCTGACTATCCCAGCAGCTTCAGCCTTGGCTGCTAAAAAGGCATGCTCTTCGACAAAATCTTCATTAAATATTTTGCTATAATCAGCAAACAACTCTTCTACTTCCGAGTGCTCTAGCAAGAGATACTCTGCTTTGAGTTGAAGCTTTTTCATATTCTTGCTCATGGTAATGTAAGTAGAAATTAACAGACTGTACAATACAGATATTAAACAAATAAACAGTGAGGTAAACATGGTAAAGGTTGAGAAACCTTGGGGTCACGAAATTAGATGGGCGATTAATGAAAAGTATTTAGGCAAGATTCTGCACATAAATAAGGGTCATCGGCTATCAAAACAATATCACGAAGTGAAGGACGAAACAATTTATGTGTTAAGCGGAAAGTTGCAAATAATATTAGGCCCTAAGGATATAGAGGTACAAATTCCGGAAGGTCATGCCTACAGGATCAAGCCAAAAGAAATTCATAGATTCTGTGCACCGTATTCGGATGTAGAGTTGATTGAAGTGAGTACACCAGAAATTGATGATGTAGTTAGACTTGAGGACGACTACCAAAGAGAGACATAATGTCTCTCTTTTTTTTGTTTTATCGCTCTTAAAAGACTATTTATTAGCGTACTACATGGCGGAAACTATCAATGGAAAAGTTTTATAGTCTGTGGAAAGATTTCGTAAGCTCCGTAGAGCACAAAAATAAACCTTCCCAGCTCCAAGAAAATTTAGAAATACTTAATGAGATCTCACGCGATGTCTCGGATAAGATTTACAAATGGATGCGCGATGCATCGGTCATGGATTATTCGTTTGACGAGTTGTTCGACGGCAAGATGCGCATGGCTATGCCGTTTGATTCCGAAGACGCCCTAAACTTAAAGAAGGTCGTACGCACTCTTAAGAAGAATGGCTGGGGAGTGTCCGATTCTTCAGGCATGGAGATTGATGCAAGTGTACGCAGCTTTGCAACCAAAAAAGTGAAACAAAAGCGCCAAAGACTCGCCGACCAAGGCGGCGGCTTTTATGAGGAAGAAATCGTCGTCGCTGATTTAGAGCTTTCGCGTAGCTACGAAAAAGAAATCCCTGCAGGCCCACGCAAGGGCGAGGTTATCCAGCGCATAGACAAGCTAGGAATGGGCAAGGCAATTGCCAAACTTGTCAAAGAGAAGAAATTAGATAAAGATCTATTGGATTGGTGGCATAAGAAACAGACCTACTATACTAAAGATAACAACTGGAAAGAGATTGAAGGTTTGTTTAGCGGAGACGAGGTTGACTACACAGTTATTATCTCGCGGCACCCTGTCGATGTACTTCGTATGAGCGATATCGGCAGCATCAGATCGTGCCACAGCGAAGGGCACAGCCACTTCCAATGCGCTGTGGCAGAAGCTAAGGGTCATGGACCCATCGCGTACCTTGTTCCGACGACAGAATATGATAAACTCATGGCCGGCTTGTATGAGGAGTATGATACTGCCGATGATCCTGAGTCGGCATACGATGTGAATCGATCCACCAGCAAATTACTTGAAGCACACGCAGTGTTCAAAGCAGAAGAATATATCAAAAATCACATTACCACCATACACTCTCGCTGGTCATCGATATACAAAATAATTGACAATATCAAAACTAGTAAGGACGAGGATATGCTTGAGTTCGCAATCCAAGCAGTCTTCGATGCCGACCCTGTGTATGGAGAACTGGACCCTGCCGTTCGCGGCTTGCTAACTGATCAAGCTGTGATGGACGCTGTGGTTGCTAAAGCCGAGGGCAAGGAATGGTCGCTCCGTCCAGACGACACGCAGGAAGACGAACCTGACGAGCCTGAAGAAATCGGAGACATATCCAAGTTTGATGATAAGGAAATCTTCAGAGACGGGCAGCGCGGAGTTAAAGGTATCGTTGCAAAGGGTCGCGTCAGGTTTAGAAAATTTGAAGATAGCGACACGGATATGCAATTTATCGCCCCAGAGCACAGAACATATGGTGCAGTTCCTCCCGGCTTTGTCAAGTCGATGGTCAAGTGGGCCGCTGAATCCCAAAAGGAAGCCTTTAAAGAGGCTGGCTTTCTTGTCGATTTCAGAGGCGAGTACTCACTAGCAGCACCAAATTGGTACAGTTTGACTAGATATGGAGGATCGTACGAGGACACAAAAGATGGAGATGTGCTGACGGCACTCTTTCAGCACTATGATCCGGAATTTAGCTCTTATACGGGGGGTTGGAATGTTGACCAAGATTCAACGGAAGAAGATGCCAACCTTTTTGAAGAATATGATCAAAGAGTCGACGAGCTTAATGATTACGCGGCTAATAATTTGGGACACTGCAGCACCCACGCCGAGGTTAATGATGACGGCGAAGAGCCCTATGTCTATGCCAGCGGAGACTTGTCAATCGAATTAAACCTTCTAGGCTGGAACGGTATCATGGAGGATTACACCAATAGCTACACATCTAGAGGGGCAGATGAGGATGGAACCCCATACACAATTCCAAAGAGTTGGGGTGGCGATTACCAAAAGAGAAGACAATTTGAAAGAGTAATCGAAGACAAGTTGGACATATACTCGGAAGAGACGGATTGGGAGGTTAATGTTCAAAAAGGTGGAGCAATAGGTGAAAAGGGCCCAACAACAGTTTTAGAAGTGCGATTTAGATTTAGCATGGAAGATGGTCACACTCCTGATGACTACGAGAACTTTATTGATTATCTTAAGTCCGATGTCGATGACAAGGTTCCGAACATTCGAGAAACAATCAGATCGGCGCTAGTTGAAGAAGGCTACATGGAGAGAAATTACTTCGACAAGTTTAACTATGCAGCGACAGAAGATGACGAGGGAGAGGAGATTGAACCCGGCCCCACTCCGGCAGAAGAGTTTGCCGAAAGCCTTCAGCACTTTGACTTTTATCCACCATCGGATGATGGCGATGGCGAAATGTTGTTCGTTACCAGATCTCCCGGTGTGGGTCGAAGCTCTATCAACTATATCCCCACATCCACGCTGATGCCAGCCTCGCTCCGAAAGCACGATAGAGCAACAGGCTGGACGGTGGCTGATCTTGAGACAGCGTTCGGCGGCACGCGCTTCTCACTTGGATTCGGCACACCGCCATCAGTTAAGCACACAGGTCTAGGCATGCATAAGATA
>MDSZ01261772.1_pt1 | contig 31221 bp, 30 predicted proteins | sample 811201 | NCBI WGS metagenome assembly MDSZ01 (sample SAMN05326647, study PRJNA326480) | marine metagenome | isolation source: seawater | place: Indian Ocean: North | collected 2010 | reverse complement strand
TATGTGTTACACTTTACAGATTAAACCAATATACTTAAAAATTCAATCTCATTCAAATAAAGCATCATAACTCTTCTCTAATCGTTTTTTACCTATTTTAGTATTAGGTGAATAATATATTTCTTTCCACCATTTTTTGATTTTATAGACTGCCATATACTTCTTTACTTCTTTAAGTATAAATACTTCTTTGTTTTTAGTAAACTTATTTTTTGAAATCTTGTTAAAATCCCAATTATACTCAGGGTGAGATTCAATGAATTCCATTGTAAGATTAGGATTTTTTGAAACCCACCACCAATCCCAGGGATACTCAGGATGTGTTTCAATTAATTCCATTGTAACATTTGAATTATAAGAAATACATTCCCAATCCCAAGTATATTTAGGATGGTCTTTAATGAATTGTATGGTTACATTAGGATGTTGTGAAACTTCATACCAATACCAATTATAATTAGGATTTTTTTTAATAAATTCCATAGTTAGATTAGGATTTTCTGAAACTCCACTCCAATCCCAATTATATTGAGGATGAGATTCAATGAATTCCATAGTAACGTTTGGATTTTTTGAAACATTATGCCAATCCCAATTATAGTCAGGATTATTTTCAATGAATTCTATGGTGACATTAGGACTTCTTGAAAGGCACCGCCAATCCCAATTATAATTAGGATTTTTTTTAATAAATTCCATAGTAAGATTCGGATTTTTTGAAACATTATGCCAATCCCAATTATATTCAGGATTATTTTCAATGAATTGTATAGTGACAATAGGACTTTTTGAAAGGAACAACCAATCCCAATTATAATCAGGATTGTTTTTAATGAATTCTAAAGTAAGATTATAATTTTTTGAAAAAACCCACCAGTCCCAATCATATTTAGGATTATTTTTAATAAATTCTATTGTAACATTAGGATTATCTGAAACATCACTCCATCTCCAATTATACTCGGGATGATTTTTAATGAATTCAATTGTGATATTAGGATGTGATGAAATTCTAGACCAAGACCAATTATACTCAGGATGAGCTTCAATAAATTCTATGGTTATATTAGGATTATAAGAAACCCAATACCATTCCCAAGGATATTCAGGATTGGCTTCAATAAATTTAATTGTAACATTAGGACTACATGAAACACTCCACCATTCCCAATCATCTTGTAAAGTAACGAATTTAAACCATTTTTCAGTCCATTTTTTCTCCAATTCCAACCAAAACTTTTGATGTCTTTTGAGAGCCATAATTATAGAATTATGTTTAGATTGTAATATATTTATTTTTTTTTTCAATTTTATTCAAACAAAGCATCATAACTCTTCTCTAACCGTTTTTTACCTATTTTAGTATTAGGTGAATAATATATTTCTTTCCACCATTTTTTTATCTTATAGATTGCGATGCACTTACGTGCTTCTTCAATCATAAACATTTCTCTGTTTTCAGGAAATATTTTCATTAAAATATAATCCCTATCCCAATTATATCTAGGATGATCTTCAATAAATTTAATTGTAAGATTAGGATTGTATGAAACATTATGCCATTTCCAATTATACTCAGGATGAGCCTCAATGAATTCCATAGTAATATTTGCATTGCTTGAAACTCCCTGCCAATCCCAATTACACTTAGGATGAGTTTCAATAAATTTCATAGTAAGATTAGGATGTCTTGAAATCTCAAACCAATCCCAATCATAGTTAAGATGAGTTTCAATAAATTCCATTTTTATTTTTGATGATGTTGAAATGCGATACCAATCCCAATTATACTCAGGATGAGCTACAATAAATTCCAACGTAATATTAGAATATTCTGAAAGGAACCGCCAATCCCAATCATATTCTGGATGAGTTTCAATAAATTCCATTGTAAGATTTGGATTTCTTGAAACTACACGCCAATTCCAATCATATTTAGGGTGAGCTTCAATAAATTCCATTGTAACATTTTTATTTCTTGAAACTTCATTCCAATTCCAATTATAATCAAGATGTTTTTCTATAAATTCTGTAGTAACATTAAGTTTAGATGAAATATGACCCCAATACCAATTATATTCAGGGTGAGCTTCAATCATTTCTATTGTAAAATTCGGATTTATTGAAACGCTAAACCAATTCCAAGGATATTCGGGGTGAGCTTTAATGAATTCCATTGTAATATTAGGTTTTTTTGAAAGGACATTCCAATCCCAATCATAATCAGGGTGAGTTTCAATGAATTCCATTGTAATATTACTATTAAATGAAATCTCAAACCAATTCCAAGGACAGTTTAGATTATTTTCAATAATATCAATTGTAACTTTTGAACTTGATGAAAGGAATCCCCAATTCCAATTATATTCAAGGTGAGTTTTAATAAATTCAAATGTAATATTAGGATTTTTTGTAATGATTTGCCAATCCCAATTATATTCAAGGTGAGCTTCAATAAATTTCATTGTAAGATTAGGATTTCTTGAAAGGCTTTCCCAATTCCAAGGATATTGAGGGTTATCTTCAATAAATTTTATGGTAAAATTTGGATTCTGACTTATTTGCCTCCACGAAACCCTACTCTTATTCAAATGATATTGAGACTTAACAAACTTAAACCATTTTTCTGTCCATTTTTTCTCTGCTTCCAACCAAAACTTTTGATGTCTTTTGATAAACATGACTTGTAATTATAAATTAAATTAAAAATAGATTATGTAAAAATTCAATTTTATTTAAAAATAGATTAAAAACTTATTATATTAATTTTTGAATTAGAATATGGCACAAGAAGAATCTTGGAAGTGTCCGAGCACACCTGTTGGAAAGTATGTAAATGGTCTTTTAAAAAACATCGATTATTGGAAATCATTAGAAGATCTTAAATTAAATATTATGTTAATTAATGAAGCACTAGATATTCCTTATGAAAAAAATGAAGAATTAGAAAAATTAAAAATAAAAAAACTACAAGAATTGTGTAAAGATATTGATTATCAATTATTACCAGATCATTATAAACGAAACAAAGATATAATAATGTCTTGGGTAGCTAATGAAGATTTATACATTGACGATATTGATTCTAATCTTATAGACAAAGATGTTCTTTTAATATTTATATAACATGGTGAATATTTAAAGTGCAAAGAAATACCAAATCAGTTTAAAAAAGATAAAGATGTAATTTTAGCTATTTTAAGAAATTCTTCTACAAGCATGGGGTTTAATGATGATGCTTGTAAATGGATGGACGATGAGTTAAAAAAAGATAAAGAATTTATCATGAAATTAATAAAAGAAAAACTTATACATTATAGTACTTTTATTAAACATATTTCATCTCATTTTAAACCTGATAAAGATATAATTTTAGCTTTTCTTCAAAATGTATACACATGGAATTTTGAAGATGCATATAAAACTCTTCATGATTGGATTGATGACACATTAAAAGATGATAAAGAATTTATGAGGAAAATAATAGATTATAAGAAAAAAAATAAGACATAAACACCCTCTTATTTTTAAAAAGTAAAATTATAAAATTGAAATCTAAAAAAAAAAAATAATTAAAATTATGGAAAAATTATGGGTAATTTTAGCTGTAAAAAAAAAAAATATAGCATGAAAAAACCAACTGAACCAAAAATTACAATAAATGACTATTTCAGAATGGTATATAACAAAAATATTGCAAGTATAGAAAATATAAAAAAACTTGACACTTTTATAATTAGAATAAATGATACATTCTATTGTTATAATAATGAGTTGTTTTTTAATAAAATTACCTTTTCAAATTTTAGTAATAAAAATATAAGTTTAACTAATACATTTAAAGAATGGGAAAAATTAAAATCAATAACTAATATTCAAATACCGAAATTACATAAAGATTATATTTATCAAGATTATTTTAAAAAAACAAAAAAAGATTTATTTAATCTTATTGATTTAAATTTTGAAAATATATTAGATTTTTTTAAAGATTGTTTAGAAACAGATGAAGATAAAATATTTGATATTCATTCAAACATATATAATTTAAAAGATAAAACACCTACCATTATAACTTATAATAAACTTTGGACAGTAAAAATATCTAGTTTAAAACAAATAATAGGTTCTCCAATAATGACAGATAGTTATTTAAATAATTTATTTAATAAAAATATTAATTTAAGTGATATTTATTTAATAATTGGTTATAAACTATTATTTTATGAAAATCTAAATTATACTAGATTATTTGAGTATTTAAAATTAAGTAAAATAGAAAATTTAAATAAATTTACCTATTTTAATAAGAGTAGTTATAATATACTTGACCATATTGAGTTAAAAGATTTTTTTGGATATCAACAAATAATTCAAGAATTAAAAAGTTTAAAAATGAAATTTAATAATAAGTTTTTTACAATATTTGATAATTATTATAAAAATCAAACAGAATTATTATTTATCTTAATACTATTTCTCAAGAATACAGAAGAAAATTATAATAGATTATTCGATTTAAATGTCAATAATTTATATTTATATTATTTAAAAAATACAAATCATATTTGCACTTGTATTGAACTTTATGAAGATCTATTAAAATATAATAAATATTATAATTTTGAAGAAACAAAAGAATATAATGAAAATGTTTATTATTGTTTAATTGAAGAAAAAATAAATAAATTTCATGAAAATATTATGAATAGTCATTTACAATATGGACATTATTATTTCTGCATACAGTGGAATTTTAAGTTTAATAATAAAAGTTATAAAACAAAAAATTTTGATGAAAAAATAGTTGATTGTGATAATAATGACATAGAATTATTTAAAAATATTATTTCATTTTATACTTTAAACGATTTTAAAGACATAGATAAAATGTATTATCCTATTTATAATTACAGACATAAATTTACTTTTACAAAATATAAAATATATAGTGAAAAAATAAATAATCTAGTAAATAATACATTTATAAAAAAAGATCTAAATTCAAAATATCAAAGTATACAATATATTTGTTCAACTATTCCAACAAAATATAACCAATATATTACTAAAATTAAAGATATTGAACAATCAAAAAATAAATCAAATGTTATTAGAAATAATAAATTTAATAGAGGTAGACATATAAATACATTAACTTTTGGAACATCTACATCATCAGTTATTAAAGATAATGATAATAATAATTTAAATGAAAGATTGAATAAAGAACAAGAAACATTTTTAACAAATACCTGGGTTAATAGTTTACCAAGTAATTCTAAATATAATTATTAAATAAAATTGAAACTAAAAATAATATTATTTACACGTTTGAACATTTAAAATGCCAGACCTAATCAAAATATTATAAATCATGGATTGCAAAAGACATCAACAGTTTTGTAATGTTCCATTATAACATTTTAAACAACTATTATCATAAATAAGATTATTTAGATGAGTTTTTAAACCATAAATTTGTTGTTTAACTTTTTCAAATTCACAATTACCTAAATAGTAAATAATTAACTGTGCTTCTGTCTTAGACATTAATAATTATAAATACAATATTTTTTTATTAAAATTAAATATATTTTTAATCAATTTTTAATTTATTAATAAATAATTTAGTTACTTTTATGGAAAATATTATAACAATTATATTCTACTTATAAAACTTTGGAGATATGAACCAGATATTCTTAAACTCATATTTAAGTTCTTGTTTATTCCTGTTTACAAAGACAAAGAAAAAATACATAGGTATATTGAAGCAATACCTAAACCTAGAAAAAGATGTATTAGTAAAGAGATATTCACAAATCACCTAAATCTTCAATATGTTATTATTTCGAATTCGGTTGTCACTATTGGCGAAGCAGCATTTTATGATTGTGATTCAATTAAATTAGTTACTATTGGAAACTCTGTTAAAAATATTGGTGTAAGTGCTTTTCAAAATTGTAGTTCTATTCAATCAATAACTTTTCCAGATTCGGTTAAAACTATAGGTTATTTAGCTTTTTCAGGATGCTCATCTCTTAAAACATTAATAATCCCAAACTCGGTTAAAAATATTGACGAGTGTGCCTTCAAAGATTGCTATTCTCTTAAATCTTTAACAATCCTAAATTCGGTTGAAGTTTTAGATCATAGTTCATTTCAAGGTTGTAGTTCACTTCAATCAGTCACCATAGGAGAATCGGTAAAAACTATAGGTGAGAGGGCATTCCAAAATTGCTATTCTCTTAAATCAGTAACTATTCCAAACTCAGTTAAAGTTATACGTAAATTTGCTTTTTCACAATGCTTATCGCTTCAATGAGTAACTATTGGTAACTCTGTAAAAACTATAAGCAATTGGGCCTTCCAAAATTGCTCATCTCTTGAATCTGTGACTATTCCAAACTCGGTTAAAAATTTAAGTTGTTTTGCTTTTTCAGAGTGCACTTCTCTTAAATATGTCACTATTCCTAAGCATTTATATGATAAATTAAAAGTATTTCTTAAACATACAGAAATAATTGTTAGGTAGGGTATGAAATTATTATTATAGGAAAATATAAGATATAAAATTGAATATATATTTTTAACTTTTAATTAAAAATAGTTTTATGGTAAATATAACAACAATTGATATACTACTTAGAGAACTTTGGAGATATGAACCAAATATCCTTAAGTTAATATTCAAATTCTTATTTATTCCTCTTTGCAGAAATAATAGAAAAATAGATAGTTATATTGAAGTTATACCAAAACCAGGAACAACATATATTGAAAGAAAAGCATTCTCAGATTGTGTAAATATTCAAATAGTTATTATTTCTAACTCAGTCAAAACTATTGGAGAGTGGGCATTTGATAATTGTACTTCGATCAAATCAGTATTTATTGGAAACTCAGTTAAAACTATTGGTAGCGATGCTTTTACAGATTGTTCATCACTAAGGTCCATACCTATCCCTAATTCGGTTAAATCTATCGGAAATGGTGCTTTCTCTGATTGTAGATCGCTTAAATCAGTTATAATAGGTGAATCTGTTAAATCTATCGGTAAGAATGCTTTTTCAGATTGTGAATTATTAAAATATGTTACTATCCCTAACTCTGTTGAAACAATTGGAGAAGAAGCCTTTGAATATTGTGAGATGCTTCAAACAGCAAGTATTCCAAAACATTTAGAAGAGAAAGTTAGAGAATTAGAAATTTTTCCTAAACATACAAAAATAATTATTAGGTAAAAGATAGAAATAATTATAATTTTATAAAATGATATTTTTCTGTTTCTGTAACCTTTTTATTTAGAAAAGTGGGTTCTATGATATTATGAAATATACTTTTAAATATTAAATTTTGATAGTCTACTTTTTGATTAGGATAAGGTGCCATACCTGGTTTATTATTTAATTCAATAAACTTACACTTATAATCTGATGTTATCATAATATCAGAAGCAAATAAATGATAACAAGAGCTATTTTCTGCATAACATTTTGCTCTTATAACATCAACTATTGATTTATTAATTAATTTTAGTTGTTTTAAAATACTGCTCATTTTATTTTGAGGTATTATTTTTTGAACTTCGGGGTCAAAATTTAACTCTTTTAAAGTTGATTCAAAATGACTGTCATGTATTTTCTTATTGTAATAATCATCTTTTTTATAAGGATCTAAACCAGTAAAAATTCTATAATTATTGAAATAATATGATTGGGGTTTTTTGTTAGAGTCAATATGGTAAAGTAAATAACCTCTTAGATGAAATTTTCTTTTATTAAGAAGTAATGGGTTAGTTATATATTCTTGCAAAACCCATTCTATGTGATATCCAAATTTTTTATTTTTAGTTAAATTTTTATATTTTTGATAATTTAACTTTTTCCATAGGGATTGATTTTTTTTATTTAAAATAATTTTAGTAACCTGAGAACAAAAATCTTTCCAAGAAGAAAAAATGAATATACTTTGTCCCTTAGAACCAAATATATTTTTAAATATCCAAACTTTTCCATTTTGAAAAATATTTTTATAAAACCCTAAAATTTGTTGAATTTGTTTTTCTTTATTATTATTATTTAATTTTTTATTAAGATAAAATAAATTAAGATATTTTTGTTCTAATAAATTTTCATCTAATTTTTTATTTTTTAAATTTTTTAAATTTTCTACTAACACAAATTTATTATTAACATTATCTATTAATAATTCAATTGTGCTTTTGATATTTGATTTTACACCCCATAAACTTCTATCATATTGATGAACGTGATTAGTATGAATCCAATCAATATTATCATTATTTTTAGGTGATAAATTCCAATTTAATTTTGATTTTTTGAGGATATCATTTTTTTTTTTATCATTAATATATTCACTTTTAATTATGCATTTTTTGGTTTTAACTTTTTTATTTGTGATAACATTTTTTTTTTTTGTTAACTGTGACTTCATTATTAATAACAAATATAATTTTATTTTTGATATACATTTATTAGTTCTTCTGGAATTTCTTCATAGTTGAAGATTGTTTGCATTCTATCTCCATTAAAATAACCTATCAGTTGATAATGTATATTTGAATAATAAGATAGAATGATTGTTCTTCTAGTTGGAATTAATGAATTAAATGTTCTTTGAACACTATAATTATTATCATCATATTCATTTTCTTCATTTAATATTATAAAGTTTAATTTTAATGCTTCTGAAAGTAATTGTATAATTATATGATCACCCCAAAAAGAATTACCACATTCTTTAACAACATCTTTCAAATCTTCAACAAATTCAATCTCACTAGGTTCCCAGAAACCATCAAATTCTCCAGAATCTTCTTCTGCTTTATAATTTTCTAAAATTATTTTAAAATTACTTTCATTTATTTGTTCAGCAGCAATTGAACGTAAATTAGAAACACTATATGTTTCATCATGAGGTTCATAATAATTTTTTAAGGCTTCTTCAATGCATAGAAATAAACAATCACCATCACCACCACAATCTTTTATTCCCCAAAGTGAGTTTTTAGGTGATAATTTAGATTTAAGTTTTTTTTTCCATCCTAAGGGTAATTTTTCATAGTCATAATCTTTTAAATATTTATGCCAATTATTTCTATTTAATTTTATATCTCCTTTATCAGTTTCATAATATAGTTTATTTTCTTTTAGGAATAAATTGGATGTGATATAAACATTATCGTTCATTTTCAATTATTTATATTTATAATTTATTATATAAATCAAATTTTATCTATAATTTATGAATAATAATACTATTTTTAAAATAAAATCTGATTCTAGTTTTTCTGGTAAAGGTGCTTTATGGGAATATTTTCATTGCCTAATTGAGTTTTGTCCTAGAATACTTTATCATTGTTATTCAAATACACTAAATAATTTAATTAACATAAATATTATTTTACCTAAACATAATTTAATTTTTAATCATTCTCATCCAGATAATATAAATAGAACTATGAAACATATAATTGATATAATTTTTGATAATAAAATTAACTTTATTTATTTAGAAACTGAAAAATTAAATTATCCTATAATTCCATTTATAAAGAAAAAAAAAAAAATTGAAGGAGAAGATATTTGGTGCACTGAAACTATAAATTATTATAGTATTTTTCAAAAATATATTTGGAATAAATTTGTTATAAATAGTGTTATTAAAAATAAAATTATTTTAATAATAAAAAGAGGAATACAAAAAAATTGTACTGAAAATACAAATTATGATTTAAAAAATGGTAAAGAAAGAAGAAGTTTGGAAAATACATTTTTTGATGAAATTAAATTATATTTGGTTAGTAAAAATAAAAATTATGTTATAGTTGAATTAGAAAACTTACCTTTTCAAAAACAAGTAAATTTATTCTATAAAAGTAGAATTGTAATAGGTATACATGGTGGTGGTCTAAGTAATATAATTTTTTGTGAAAAAGGAACACATATTATAGAACTAGGTGAAAGGTTAGTTCCGTGTTATAAAAATTTAAGTGAGAAAATAGATTTAAATTATAATTATCTAAATACTAAAAATTTTGAAGATTGTAAAAATTTATTGAATAAAATTATATAATTAATTTTTCTTAATATATATTAATTTTTAATAAAAATAAATGGACTTTATTAAGCTTTTAAGTATATTTTTATTTGGTGGTTTATTAATGATATTGATTTATTATTCTGCAAATTTATATAAAAACACTGCTTTAAGTGCCATCTTATCTTTATTACCATTGAGTATTATATCATGTTATATAATAAATAAGAAAGAATTAATCATTAGTCATAGTAAAAATTTAATACCAGTTTTATTAATAACATTGTTTTCTATTATATTATTAATTACAATATCAATTAATTATAATTATGATAAATATTTACTAATAACATGTATATTAATATTTTGGATTATATTACAATATTTAAGAATAAAATTTTTTCCTATTTAACATCTTTTCATATTTTGAGCATCTTGCCAATGAACACTTGGTGGACCAGTTGGAACACCACAAGTAGCTTTAGTTTCGCCACACATTATATCACCCATTTGAGGTGGTAATGACAAATTAACATCTATTGGTTTAGGAATACAAGGTCTATGATTATCTTTAACTATTAATCTATTATTTATATTATAGTCAAAAGGCATTAATACACGTTCCTGGGGGTCTAAACATAACCATTCCCATCTATTCCAACCAGTTCCTCTAAGTGTGCATGGGGGATTACTTAATCTTGTATCTTCAACTGTAAAAAAACATTCCTTACCATGAACTTTGTTTTTATTTTCATCTGAAGGATCAACTAAACCACATTGAGAACCATCTGGGATGTATTTTCTACTAGGACAGTTAGTTGCTGGTCTAGTTAAATTCATTAATTCAGAGTCAACATCAATTAGGGGCATATCTTGTGATACACTAACACCTTGATGTGTTAATCTTATATGTGGAGATTCAGCATAACAAATTTCATCTGTATTTGGTGGTTCTGTTAATCTGTATTCGCCTGGACCTACAGATTGATAAAGATTTTGTTTATATGCACAAGTATCATAATTTAATCTGTTAAAACTCATTCTTGTTATATAATTAAGTAATACATTTTTTTTTTAGAAATAATTATTTTTATTTAATAAATAAAAATTTATACATTTATATTTACATTTGGATTCTGATTTAATTTTTTAGTTTTTTTTTTAATTTTAATTTTTTTTCTTCGACTGTTTTTAATTCTTCTCTAATATTACTTTGTAATTTTTGAATTTTATCTTTTGAATCAGGTTCAAGTTCCATATCGCTAATATTTGTTTCAAATTTAATTTCTTGTGGTTTTTCATAATCTAAAAATTTTAATTCTTCAATATCTCTTTTTAATTTTGGTATAAAAAAATTTTTTTTGGTTTTTAATTTTTTTGTAATTTCATTATAAACATTAATAACTTCTTCTTTGCTGCAAGTATCTAATAATGGTTCTAAATTAGATATAAATTCTGAGTCACACTGTCTTTTTAATTTAAATTGTAATTTTTCTTTTTCTGTTTTGGGTTCTTCAACTTTATCACCTCCAATTGTTAATTTTCTAATCTTTTTAAATCCAGTTCTATACATATCACCAACTCTTCCTCCTAATGTAGAGAAAAAACCTTGTGATTCATTTTTAGAAGTTATTCTATCAATTGTAGAATTAATTTCATTTGCTGCTTCTTGTGTATTTCTTTCAGATTCTTCCATTTTAGAATTTATTTCTTCCTTAAGTTTTGTTTCGTTTTGTAAATCTTGCTCTTGTATTTTTTTTTGAGATTCTTCTACATCAGAATATCTACTAATTAAGTTTAATGGGAAAAACCCCGAAAGCATTTCAGAAATTAAACCTTTCTTTTTTGTTGGTTGATTATTACTCAAATTTAAATTATTTTGTTCTGTATATATTTGCCTAATATTATTTCTTAGTTGCTCATCATTTTTAACTTGTTGATTATTATTTGTTGCTCCCCCTCTTATTTTTTTTTTTTTTCTATAATTTATTCTTCTCTTTTTTGTTTTCTTAATTATATTTTTTTTTTTTAATAATTTAGATTTATAATGTTTTTTATTAGATATTTTTGCCATATTATTATCTAATATATACGAAGAAATAAAAAAAATATTAAAATAAAAAATTATTGATTATTAGAATAACCTGGAACATTATTTCTATAAACTTGATGATTAAAATCTAATTCTGGTGGTATAGGTGTTGGTCTGTATCTAATCATTTGACAGGAAGGTAAGTGTAACATTTGTGTATTTATTTCTCTTTGAGTTTGAGAAGCATCTCCTTGAATATTAATATTTCCAGGTTGACAATTATTTATATCACCTTTGGGACAAGGATTTTGATATAATTTTGAGGGGCATTTTGTTGTTCTTCTAGTTTGACCTCTTAAGTCTGTTTCCAAATCAACTAAATTGCCTTTAATATGTGAAACAGCAGTTCCACCAACAACTCCTAAATCCATACGACATTTGTTAGCGTTTTCGTATTTCATTGGGTTTAATATATATTGTAAAGGTCCTACACTTTGAGTTAATTCGTGTTTATAGGCACATGTATCATAAATTAATCTATTAGAGCTCATTATTTATATATATATATTATACATAAATAAAATAATTTTCAATAAATACTAAAATAAATATATAAGATTAAAAAATTAAATATATACGTTTAATTTAATTTCTTTTAAAATTAAAATCTTTACATATATTATAAAAATATAAAATGTCTAAGAATAATCAAAAAGTTTCTAATAAGAGAAGTAAAAAAGCTAACAGTAAGAAAGCAATTCCATTAAAAAAGACTAATATTTCATTTGCACAAAAACTAGGTGCATTTTTATTACAGGGAGTTAAAGGTAATATTGTTTTCAGTGAAGAAACAGGATTTTCTGATAAACATCCAGGAGTATTCGGTGTATTACCATTTTTACACATGAATATCCAAGAGGAAACATTTGTTGCTATGTTAGAAAAAGGTAGTGGTGGATTAAAAGAAATATTTAATAATAAATGTAAAGCAAAGAATTTAGATGAAGTATTACAAAAAGTAGATTATGATTGTGAAGCACAATGTGATTCTGGAATTAGTGCATTAAATCAAAGTATTTTAGATTCAATTAATAATAGATATAAAATAAGAGACAATGGACAAAAGAGATTATCTCAAATGTTAGGTTTTATGACTTGGCAAGTTCATAATAATAAAATTCCAAAAGAATCATTAAAATGGTCTAAATAAATTTTTTTAATCTTTTTTTTTTGTTTTTTATAAAATATTTAATTCATATTATTATTTGGGTTAAATTCAACTTGATTTTTTCTGCTCTGTTCCATAGCTAATTTATGATAATTACTACCACATCTTTCTAAATATTCAATATCTCTAACTATTTGTCTACTTGGAGCACCTCCTCTTACCCAACCTTCTAATGCATCATCATGTATTATATGACTTGGATGCTGTATATTATTTTTAAGATGATCAATCATAGGCATATGATTAGGATCTATATTAGGTATATTAATACCAGCTAATGTATTACATTGTTTTTTAATAAGTGTATCTTCACCTGATCTAAGATGTGATTCTACAAAACTATCACCAGATCCTCTACCCATATATGGAACAGTCTTGTATGGTCTAGTGAATAATTGATTAGGTGTTTTAGGATTCATTTTAGTTTTACCAATTCTTAATTCACTTGATTCATCCATATAACATTCAGTAACTCCGTAACCGTCTCTGAACTGTATCATTGGGTTTTCAACTGCTGTCTCAACAACTTGTGGAACACCGCATTCACAATCTCTATATTGTGTTAAATTATATATTCCAGGTGATTCACTTTGTTTTGTAGTAAATAATTTTTCGCAATTATCTTCATTTAATCTGTTTAATCCTTGAATATCAAATGTTCCTTCTCTTCTTAAACAAGTAGTATATTGTTTAGGAGAATTTATATTATTTGAGCTCATTATTATATATATTTATAAAATATTTTATTTTTTTTAAAAAAAAGTTTAAGTTAATAAAAAAAATTTTTGTTATAATATTATTATAATATTTATATTTTAATGTCTTTGATTAATAATATGTATTTCTGCAAAAGCAATATGTGAATTTATTTTATCACCAAATTTTATAATATCATCTGTTTTTTCTAAATTTTTTGGTAATTGAAGATAAAATGGTTGAGAATTTTTTTGATACATTAATCTAACACTATTATAACTTTTTTTGAGTAAATTTACATAAGCAGTTTTCCAAAAATTCATGTTTTCATAATTAGTATTTATTTTAATTAAAAAAAATATCAATTTTTTAAATAAAATAATAACTAGATCCATTTAATCTTTCCATATTATTACCTACACATTGATTACCATTTCCTTCTTTACAAGTTTTTGGTGTTTTATATAACCAATTCGCTAATTCTTTTTGTTTATTCATAACTTCTGTATTTGGCATTGTGTAAAATTCTCTTTGAGAATTTTCATTATTATAAACAGAATTTATATCTCTATATAATTTTTTATTAAATTTATCTTCTATTAATTCTTTAATTTCTGGATTATTATGAGATTTACAAGCTTCTTTTTTTTCACGTTTATCCGATACTAAAAAATTCATAAATGGATTATGATCTGTTGGTAGTGTGCAATCTTCAATATAATCTTCTACTTTAATATCTCTTTTTTTTATATCTGGATCTTCTTTTATTTTCTCTATATTTATTTCTTTATTATTTGTGAATTTTTCTTTTTCATTAGAACTATATATTAGAAATGTTATTAATCCTGTTATAATTAAAATATATAAATAATTAATATTTAGTGTTGTTATTAATAATAAAATAGTTATATATAATGTTAATCTCATTACAGAATTTAATTTTTCACTTTTAGAATAAGAATTAAAAGGTAAAAATTTTTTTATTTTTCTAGGTTCAAATAGGACTTTTATATCCTTATACCAAATTTTTTCTTTTTTCATTATATTATATATATACAAAGATATTTTTAAAAAAAATAAAATAATAAAAAGAAAATATTATGAAGTTGAGTCTTTATTTTTCCTTTGTTCTAATTTTTTTCTAAGTCTATCTCTTGTAGCTCCACCATGTTGTTGTTGTCTATTTTTCATTATATTTGCCATTTTTTCTGGATTTTTTAAACCACCCATCATTTTTGTTGCTTCTTTCATTAAATCTCCTTGATTAACTTCACCAGATTCTACTTTTGTTTGAATTTTTTCTCCTACTTTAGTTATTAAATTTAGAAAATTGTTTTGGCCACCTCCACCCATTAAATTTGCAAAAGCTTCATTCATGTTTTTTGGATCTCCTATATTTAAATTATTAATATCTAATTCAGTTGTAAGTTCTTTTGCAATATCACTAATAATTCCTCCTTCAAATAAATTTTTCATTTCATTCTCACTAGTATCTGGAAAATCTTGTTCTGGATCTTGTGTCATTGTAGACATGTTTTTTAACATATTTAGCATTTCATTTTCCTCTTCGTCGGTTTTATTTTCATCACTAGATTTATTAAATTTATTAATTAATTCATCTAAATCTTCATCATTTCCAATAATTTTTTTACCTATAACAATTAATGTTTGTAAATATTTCCAAATATTTTCTCTTGTATTATTATTTATATCTTTACTCCAAACACTTCTAAAATCTATATTTTTTAATAAATAAATTTCTTCTAAACCTTTGAATATTTTATCATTTTTTTTGCTATATCTGAATGTAAAGGTTGTGAAATTTCCATATAGTATTTTACATATTCATCTGAACTACATTGTTTATCACCTAAATTAATTAATTCGCTATAATTTGAATTTATTTCTTCATTAAATTCAGGGAAAATATTTATGAATTCTTTTAAAAATAAAGATAAATAATAATTAAATTTTTCAGTATAGGTTAAAGATGTCATTATTTACCACCTGCAAATAAAATATTTTATTTTAAATAACGCATTATCTAAACTTGTTCTAATAACTTTAAAATAAAATTAAGGTATTTCCAGACTACTGTTTTATCATTTATATTCAAGATATGCCAGTTTTTTCTAATTTTATTAAATACAAATGAACTTCTTTTAAATTTTATATTTTTTAAACTTTTATTATCTTCAGAAAATAAATATTCATCTTTATTTTTGATTAAATTAATTATTGTATTATCTAAACATTTTTTAAAATAATCAATAGTTTCTATTTTATTTTTATTGAAACATTTTAAATTGTCTTGACATACCTTCAAAACTATATCATTTGGTAAAACCACGCGTAGATCAGATATTAAATTTGATATTTGTAGAAAAATTAAATCATAAATAATTTTATTAGTATTATTGTAATTTTTCTTTAAATTTTGACACGATAAATTTGATTCCATAATAAATTAAATTAAAAAATAATATTTATATGAAAAAAAAAAAAAAATTTATTACAAAATAATAATTATAATCATAATTTAATAAATAAAGAAGGAATAAAAAAAATAAATAACATAATTACTCAATTTATAAAAAATTATAATGCTAAATTAAAATATGAATAAAAATATTATACTAATTTTTTTTATACTGCAATATTGAAATTAACAAAAAAATAATTTAATTAATTTATTGAAATTTAAAAAGTCACTAAATTAATTTATATTCCAAATGATTTTTCAATGTCAGAACCATTTGTAATGATTGCATTTTTAATCTGAATTAGTTCATCATAATTAATCAATTTATTCATTAGTTCTATTTTAGCTTTTTTCAATTCTTCAATTACAAATTCTTTTTTCACTAAATCTATTGTAGTTCCAAAACTAGATGCATGATGTTTAATTTTATCATACAAATAACACAAGTATCTAACTCCTCTGTCACTTTTTTGAACCACAAGATATCCAGTACAACCTCTCCAACGAAGAACATAGAATATGACACCTAATATATCTTCTGATTTAATAAAATGAAATTGTTCTTGTATAATACTATCATCTTTTTCAATAAATTCTAAAACTTGTTTATTAAAATTATCAACAGATGTGATATTTATATTTTCAATATGTATTTTACTTTTTTCTTCATCAATTTTTCCAACTTTTTGTAAAGAGGAATTATTTTTCATAATAAATACATTATTTTGAGTTGTCATTTTTCTTATTTATAAAAAAAATAAATTTATATTTCAAATTTTTTTAGATTCTTTGAACACCCTTAGCAAAACTTTCACTATTTCTTTGTTCTAATAATCTTTCATAATCACTTTGAGATTTTGATGTTTTTAAGGAATTTTCTTTGTTAAATTCTTTTGGAGTATTAATTCTTACATCTTTATCATTATTATCTAAAAAACTAAAATTATGATTTAAAGAACTATTATTTTCATTTTCAATAAATGAATAATTATTTGATAAACTAGAACCCATTTCATTACTGTGATATGCTAATATTTCATTGTCTTCTTCTGTTTGAGAAGGTTTTTGTTGTGGCGGAATTTGTTGTTGTTGCTGCATAATTTGTTGTGGAGGCATTTGTTGTTGATGCATTTGTTGTTGATGCATTTGTTGTTGTTGTTGCTGCATCATTTGTTGTTGAGGCATTTGTTGTTGTTGTTGCTGCATCATTTGTTGTTGTTGTTGCTGCATCATTTGTTGTTGTTGCATTTTTTGATTATCTTGTTTAGATTTATTTTGTATCCAATAATTAATTTCATCTTCAACTAATACTTTTTTATCTTTAACCAAAAATATAGTAGGAACTCTTGTTATAAATGAAGGAATTTTAATTTTTTTATCATCAATACAAATATAAAAAATTTTATTATTTAGAGGGGATTTTTGTAAAGAATTAATTAAATTTGTAGAATGAAGACAATAATTACTATAAAAAAGTAAATCTTTTTCTAATCTATTCATTTATTTTATATGATTTTTTAAAGGATAATAAAAAATAAAATTAAACTAATAATTTTTTTTTTTAAAAAAATAAAATTGAAATTATAAATTTAAATATAAAATATTTATAATAAATAATAATGTCTTATTTATCAAATTTTAAATTTGAAGAGGATGAAATGACTTTTGATATAAATAATTTAAATCACTCTTTATTAAATGCTTTAAGAAGATTGATTATTACTGATATTGAAACTATTGCATTTAGAACTGAATATGGTAGAGAATCAGATATTAAAGTTATTAAAAATACTTCTTCTTTACATAATGAATTTTTAACTCATAGAATATCCTTAGTTCCAATTCATTATAATACCAAAGAAATCGAAAGTTTTGATCCAGAAAGATATGAATTTTATATTGATGTAACTAATAATTCAAGTAAATCACTTGATGTAACCACAGAACATATAAAAATCAAAGATTTAAGCAAATCTCCACCAGTAGAACTTTCAAAAGATGCATGTGCTAAATTCTTTCCTCCAAATAAACTAACTGGTGATTTTATTTTACTAAATAGACTTAAACCAAATAAATATGGAAATTTAGAAGAAGGAGAAACTATACAAATTACAATGAAAGCTGATAAATCAGTAGGAAAAGAACACTCAAGATATAATCCTGTTTGTGTATCTGTATTTTCAAATAAAAGAGATGAAGATAAAATAAAACAAGAACTTGAAAAGAGATTAAAAGATAAAGATTTATCATTAGAAGCACAAGGAGGAAAAAAAATGTCAGATGAAGAAAAGCAAGAGTTTATTAATTCATTTATGGTAAGTGATGCTGATAGATTTTATCATACAGATTCACAAGGTGAACCCAATTCATTTGAATTTACAATTGAAAGTGATGGTAGAATTGCACCACACTTAATATTTGATAAATCACTATTTATTTTAGAAAAAAGAATAAATTTATTTATGAAAAAAATAGAAGATGATATAGATCTCACAATTGAAAAAAGTGATACTATTATGCCTTCATATGATTTCATATTTAATAATGAAGATTATACATTGGCATATTTATACCAAAATTATATTTATCAATTATTTCAAAATGTAGAAAAACCTACTGTGAAATATGTAGGTTGCAATATTCCACATCCATTAGAAGATAAAATGGTAATTAGAATTGGTTTAGAAAATATTACATTAAATTCTGATAATATTAAAAATATTTTTAGTGAAACATCAGAATATATAAAAAAAATTATTAATTCTTTAAAAAAAGAAATGAAAGCAAATAAAAGTTTTGTTTTAGATAGATAATTATTTATATTAAATTATTCTTTATTCACTATTAGTAAATTTTTTTTCTAATCTTTCTCGCATATAGCGTATAATATTAACTTTCTTTTTTCTTGTTTCAATATGTTCTACATCTACATTCCCTAGATCAAAACAAAGTAATGTATTAAAATAATTCTTAACATAATCAAAAGTTATTGTGATACCATCTTTAATATGAAATCCATGAAGCTCATAAATTAGTGTTTTAATCTCTTTCGGAATATCATCAGGAGTAATAATTTTTTTTACTCTGAAATCAATATATGTTTTATGAATTTCTTTTGTAGTTTGAATTATTTCATTTGTAAATTCATGGAATTCTGGTTTGTATTCTGGAAAATACTGCAAATATTGTTTAATCATCTTATTATTTCTAAGATCAATGAAATTATAAAATAATCTTGGACTATTACCTCTCATATTTTTAACATAATTATATTTTTCATTTCGAATCTTACTTCTAAAATTACCTAGTTTAACAACTACTCCTTGCTGTTCCCAATTCATTTGAGCAACATAATTTGTTAGTTGATCTAAATCTGTAAAATTATAATTTACTGGAATTGTAATATCAATATTTCGTTCTTTTAATACACCCTTTACAATTGAAGTATTAATAATATTAAATGTATGCATATCCCTAACTTGAACTAGCACTAAATCTGCTTTATTATATTTAGTAACAATTCTATTTTCTGGATGTCGTAGAACAAAAGTATAGGTATAATTTTTTTCAAAGTTATCAAAATTTAATTCACCTTGTGCTTCAACAAACATATCACTGAATTTTTTTTCACTAAACCATTTTCCATTTGCACCAATACAACTTCTTGTAGAAATATGCATTTGATCATTATGAAAGAAGAGATTAATCATTGTTCCATCAATAAAGTCTTCAATATGTAAATCTCCAAAATTATGTTCTGGAAGGGATACAAATAGATTACTTTTTTCTGGTGGGAAACAAATAATATTGTTTGTTTCATTATCAATAATTAATCCTCTACAAAATTTTGTGAAACTATCTGTAAGATCACAATTAGGATGTTCTTTATTATATCTTAAAATAGTCATTCCATTTTCTGAATCAACTGTGAATAAAATTCCCTTTTCAGTTAGAAATTTAAGAAAATCATCATTAGTAGGAAAAGATTTAATAAAAGATTGAATATTAGTTAGATTAATATTTTGAAAATCAGTCATATTGTATTGATTTTTCACTTTCTCTTTAAATATGTTTTTTTTATTTAAAATCAAATTTTTTTTCTTTTGGTATATTAATTTAATATCTTCAATTAAAATGGATTTTGATTTAGAAGGATTAAATGAAATTAATTTAACCAATACCAAAGATTTTGCATCAACTGATATTGATTTAGACTTTAATTTTGATAATGAAATACCTATGGATGAATTACATAGTAATAATTCTGTGGATAGTAACATTATGAAAGGTGGAAATAAATTAATTCTTGATGATATAGATGATAGTGGTAATGAAAGTATGAATTTAACAAGTGGAGAAAGTGAAAATGATACTGATAATCATAGTGATAATGAAATAAATAATGATAATGATAATGAAAATACTGAATTAAATGATGTTAATTTAGTGGGTGGAGGAAAAGAAGTTGAAAGTGAAGTTGAAGAAAATGGAGTTGTAGAAACTCAAAATTATACAAATTTATTGGATGAAATTGAAAATGAAGAAGATAATATATTATTAGGTGGTTCTAATAATGAAAGTGAAAATAATAATTCAAATAATGAAGTAGGAGATTTTTTAGAATTAGAAAGAGGTGTAATTGTAAAATTGAAGAAAAATAATAAAGAAGAATATTTAATAGTTAAGGTGAAAGATGTTTATTTTGATGATGAAAAAGATATTTTTATAAAAAATTATCAAGTAAGATTATTAAAGGATAAAAAAATACAACATGAATTGATTGATATTAATAGCACAGAAATTGAATCCTTCATTCCATTAAAAGAAGTATATGCAAATAATAAAGAAATAGAGTATTTGAACCCAGAAGATAAAGATTTAGATTTAACAGTTGATGAAGATGTTTTGGAAAGGTTAGATCCTAATTCTAATGATGATGAATTAGATAATGATATGGATTTAGATATAGAAATTGATAGTGAAATGAAAAACAATATTAATGAAGAAGGTTTTGAATTTGAAGAAATACAAGACGGTGATGTTATTATACAAGTAGAAAAAGAATTAGAAGAGAGTAAAATTTTATTTACTGAAAACGAACAAGAAGAAGATATAATTGACGAATTGATAAGAAGATTACCAGATAGAAAAAAACAAGATAGGACAGAAATAAAAAAAATAATTAAGCTAGTAAATAAATTTAAATTTTTAAAAAATAAGCATAGTGAATCTGGATTAGAAATTCATAAAAATAAACAAGAAGATGAAATTATTCAACTAAAACAAAATATAATCTTAAAAACTTCTAATTATAAACCATTATTAATTGATTATATACATAATAATTTTAATAATGAATATTTAATTCCTATTATTAATTCTAATTTAGTTGATTATTTAGAAAATAATGATAATGATAAGGATAGACTTTCAGACTTAATAGTCAATCAAATTGAAATGATAGAAAAGATAAATCAAAAATATAAAAATAATAGAGAATTAGATTTTGAAAATTTAAATCAAGAATTAGATTTTTTATTGAAAGATAAAACTATTGATAATAAATTTAATACTCAATATCTAACTAGATTTAATGATGATACCTTAGTAGTTAATAATTTAGATGTTACAGAAGATGATGAAATAGATTTAAGAAATATTTTAGGAAAGGATGAAAGAGAGGGTTTTGATATAAAACCAACAATTTCAAATAAAGGTGAAAGAATAAATATTATTGGTTATATGAGACTTCCTAAAAGTGTTCTTGATTTACGAAATAAAGTTTATAATTTAGGGAAAAATAAAATAAATGAAAGTTTATTATCTATTTATAAAAAAAATTTAAAAGAGAGAAATTATGAAGTAGTTACCTTAGATTATAATAATCGTTATGAAATTGGTGATAAGGTTAAGGTTTGTATATTAACAAAAAAACCCGAAAAACTTAAAAATATAGAAGAACAAAAAACTTTAGAAATTGTAGGAAAAATTGTTGAATCAAGAAGAGGTTTTATTTATTTAGAACCAGATGATGAAAAATTAATTGATAAAAATGCAGATATTTTAGAATTTGACACTAATTCTGAGTTTTTAAAAATTAGTAAAGTTGAAAATATAAAAAAATATAATGCAAAATGCAATGATAATAATTTAGAAAAAATAGTCATATATGAATTCCCATCACGTATTATAAATGAAAAACAAAAAGAAAATATGTTAGACCAAATTGTTCCTAGCATTAAACAAATTTTAGATAATGAACATCAACAAGTTAAGAAAATATATAATTTTGGACATATTAAAGATATATTAAGTAAATATAATTTACACTATTCTGATTTAGAAAAGACTAATTTTAAAAGATTAGATAATGTTCTTTTAAATAATGAGAAAAAACAATATCAAAAAACACTTGTGGATTATGCTAAAATAAATAGAGATAAAACTAATTATAATAAAACATTAAAAGAACAACAAGAAAATTATAAAAAAAAAGATTTAGATTTTATAAAAAATTTAGATTTACAAGCATCAGAAGGAATTTATGAAAATTATGATTTAGATAAGTTTTCATTTGATGATGAAGAAGAAAGAATTAGATGGTTAAAATCACAAGAAGACAAAGGTAAATTTTTATTATATAGTAAAAAATTAGAATCAATTCAAAAAGCAAAATTAAAATACAAACTTTCAAATTTAGAAGATAAATTAAAAGAAACACAAACTGAAAATGAAAAAATTAAACAAAAGTTAGATGAAGAAAATAGAAAGAATGAATATTTTAATTTGAATAAAGGTAATGAATGTAGAGAGATAGAAACTAGAATTGTTAAGATTTATAAAAATATTAATGAGTTAAGGCAAGATAATTTTAGAAAAATAACCGTTGATGATAGATATGTAATTGGTGATAAAGAAAATCCAATTAATCTTGTAAAAGTAGGTGATTATTGTGTTTTGAAAAATGAAAATGATGTTTCTTCTGATATAAATATGAAAGATAAAATATTTAAAAGAATAGAAAAAGGAGAGGATAAAAAAGAAATTTGGGTTTTACAAAGTAAGTTAAAAATAGCAGATTATCTTAGAGAAACACAAAGATTATGTTCAAATTTAGTTAATAAAGATGGAACACCATCTTTTTGTGACTTAGATGTTAAAAAAGGTCAATGCATGCCAGAAAAAATTGTAAGACTTAAAAAAGCATATTTAAATAATGAATTATTAGTAGAGAAACTTGAAGAACAGATAAGTAAAATTAGTTCTGATGAAAAGGAGAAATTATTATTAGAAAAGATTCAATATTACAAAACTCGTGGGAAATATAATTTATTAAATGTAAAAGAAAGAGTAAAAAAACATATCAGAAATATTGAAAAAATAGCAGATGAAAATCCAGTTGAAATTGATTCATCAAAGAATAATAATTATGAATATTTAAAACAATTAAACGAAGAATTAAAAAATCCAGAAACAAAAAATGATGCTCTAAATAAATTAAAAGATAAGTATGGTATTGATTTTATAGAAAAACCAATTACTTCTAGTGATGATGTTGAATTATTTACACAAGGTGATTTTGATGATAAAGGTCAAAGAATAGAATTAACAGAAGTAATAGAAAATAATAGACCAGTAGAAATTGAACAAAGTAATAGTGACATTTTAGATGCTATCAGATCATTTTTAAGTGCAAGTGTAAATAAAAATAATTATGAAGATAGTTATTTGAATAATGATATAGATTTACTTGAAATAATACAAGGTGTAATTCAGAGTATTACTAATATAATGGGTATACCAGTTGATATTAATAAGATTGATAAAATATGTGCAGTATTAGTTGAAGATAATTTAATGTCTAAATCTGACTTTATAAATAATAAATATTTACTTAAAGGAAAAGAAGTTCCTAAATCAAGTAAAGTTGATAATCAATATAATAATTATAGATCAATTACAATAATTTTTTTAACAGTATCAAGATTATTAATTTATTTACAAGTCAATTTAACTAATTATTTTATGTTACCATATAAAAAATGTATATCATCAATTTATGGATATCCATTAGTTATGCCACAAGAAAATGAAGAACCAATGACTACTGGTGTAGAATATTTAGCTTGTATATTAGAGAATTTAAAAGATAGTGGAAAATATTGGTCATGTTTAGAAGATTATAATAGGGGAAAGATTCAAAAAAAAATAATGTCATATATGTCCGTTGTTTTAGATAATCAAAGTTTAACTAACAGTTTACAAGATAAATTTGAAGATTTACAACAAAAAAAATTAATTATGGATTCTATTGAAAAAACATATATATGGAATGAATTTAGACCTCCTTTATCATTAGAATTAGAAATTATAAAAGAACCTCCAACAGTAGATTTAGCAGATACAAATATGAAAAATAAAAAATCATTTGATAATGCAGTATTAATGTTTAATGATAGATCATTATGGATTGCTAGCAAAATAGTTGATAGAATAAATAATATTATTTCAACACAGGAAATAGAAAATGTAAAATATGATCCAATACCATTAGGTAATTCATGTTGTTTATCTGAACTTTACAGTTCATATTCTTATTTTGATTTTTTAAATAAGCATGATTTAAATAAAGATTTACAAGTTTACCTAAATGAGAGTAGAAATATGGAATATTTAGGATCTAAATTAAAAAAAAATGATACTACTTTAATTAGAGTAGAACCAAGTGAATATACAAAACCAATAATAAGTTATAAAAATAATATATTTCCTACAAAGAAGAATTTACAAAATAATCCAGATTTAGTTAAAAATTTTTACAAAAATTTTGTTCACGAAGGTTATTATAAAGGAACTAAGAGAATTTATAAAAATAATTTTTGTTCTTATACTGGAAAAAAATTATCTGAAATAAGTTCTGCTAATTATTCAACTGATGATTTTATTAATCTTTTGAATATTAATCATAAAAAAAATAGCACTAATATATTACCAAGTCAAAATGAAATAATTTTAATTGAAGATAGAGATATACCAAATTTTGGCGATAATTTAATTTTTAAAATAAAAAAATTAAAAAATATATTAGACAATAAATTATTAAGAGAGAATGAATATATTAATGATTTAGTTGAAAAAGAATTAGATAAAATCATTGAAAAAAAAACTGATAATATAAAAATTTGGGATTTATTAGAGAGGAATGTTAAAAATTGTCAAGATGAATTATTAGGGAAAATGAGTAGAAATTTAGATAAAGTTAGTATTCAAAATTTGAAAACTATTCTTGCAAATTTAGAAATATATGATAATTTAGAAAATATGGATAAAATAATATTACAAGATGAAGAAGAAACTAAGAATAGTAAGGAATTAGAAATTAAATTGTTAGAGTTAAGAAATAAAAGATTAGAAAACCAATATAAAAATTATATTATAAATTATTTATGTAAATATATATATTTATTAAGTAATTCTCATCCCGATTTAGATATTATTTTAGATGCACAAGATGATTCAGAATTAAGATTAAGAAAATCTCAAAGAACTTTAATTGATATTAAAACAAAAGAATTAGATAAATTAAATAAATTTAGAAATAAAAATTGTAAAAATTTATTTAGAAAATTAATACCTATAATTAGAGATTTAAATGAAATTAAAAAAATTAATGGAAATCATAATATTTTTAATAATTATGAATCCAAATTTAACGCAAAAAATTCATATTTATTATTAAAATTAATATTTTTCCATATAATGATAAATATAATTGATATTAATAATATTGATAAAAATAATAAAAAAAATAAAAAATTATCACAAAATAGTGTTAGTTTATCTGATGATGATGAAGAAGAAAATGAAGATATTCAATTTAAACAAGGAACAAGTAGTTCTGTTATTATGAGTAACTATGTTTTTACAATATTTCAAATTATTGATAAAGAAAGATTATTTAAAAATAAATATTCACAAATCACAGTTGAAAAAAATATTAAGACTAAAAATGAAGAAAATAAGGAAAAGAATCTTCGTGTTATGCAATTGCTTGATATTGAAACTAGAAAATTAAGAAATGAAATGACTAATGCTGGATTAACACAATATGCCAATTTATCTAAGGATTTCCAAAAAGTTGTTGAACAAGAAGAAAATAATATCTTATTACGTGAAGAATATAAAAAATCAGTTGGTGAAGCATATACTGATGATGGTTTTGAAAGATTTAAAGAAAACAGAGAAAAAGAAATGAGAATTGAAAATGACATAAAACAAGATAATGAACAGTATTTAGATGCCGAAGGAGATGATGAAATGGAAATTTAATTAATATGTATTTTTTTTAATCTATTATTATTATAATGAAAAGTAAATATCTTTATGATATTTTAATTATTGTATTTTTAATATTTATCTTATTATTAGTAAAATGTTTTAAAATGGAAAGATTTGAATCTATAATTCCAAAATTAGCTGATAATGAATATCCTAATGTTAATAAAGAATTAAAGGATAAATATATTAATAAATATCAAGGTGATGGCACCTATAAAAGATTTCCTTTTAAAAATGGTTCACAAAATATTTTAAATAATAAAGATTTTGGTGTTTTAAAAAATTTTAGAATGAATAATTATATTAATACTTATTCAGATGAAATTACATATGATCAAATGTATATTATTTGTGAAACAATAATGAGTATAAAAAATTATAAAATAAATCTTGATAAAAAGAAACTTTATATTAATAATGAATTAAATAAAGAATATATTTATCAAGTAATTTATAATAAATTAATTTCTTTAATAAATAAATATTTTAAGAATTATGAATTTGAAACAATTTATAACTATAATGATAAAAGACAGTATGAAATAAAAGATACAAAAGTTATAGATGATAATATTACAGATAATTTATCAGAAGATAATAGATTATTGATTTTTAACATTAGTTTATTTAAAAAATTAAAAGATTATTATTTTTCATTACAAGTTAGTTGTATTTATAATATAATACAAAACTTTGTTGAATTTGAAGATATTAGTATAATTGGAATTAATGAAGATGAGAAAATTAAATTAGATAATTTATATCCTATTGAACAAAAACATTGTATTATGAATAATAATTTAAATAACCCACAATTAGTTAATTGTTTTCCTCAAAAATATTCTGGTAAACAATTATCACTTATAGAATATGAAAAAAAATTTAATAATGATGATGTAAAGAAATTTTTAGAAGAAAAAGAGTTGGAGAAAAAAAAACACGAAAATTATAAAAAATTTAAATGTCATTTAAAGGATGGTTTTAGTGAGTCTACATGCAAATCATATTCATTTAAAAATAAAACATATGGTGTTTGGGATAAACCTTGTGAAAATAATAATGAGTGTCCTTTTTATAAATCAAATAAAAATTATAAAAATAATAGAGGGGGTTGTATAAATGGGAAATGTGAAATGCCTAAAAATGTGAAAAATATTGCATATCATTATTATGATACTAGTACCAAACCATTATGCTATAATTGTAATATAGATGAATGTATTGGTTTAGAATGTTATGATTGTTGTATTGAACAGGAAGATAGAAATAAATATCCTAATCTTAAATCGCCAGATTATATATTTGAAAATGATGGGAGAGTAAATAATTTAAAGATTTGAGTTATGATTAATATTATTGAATTAAAAATGATTTTAGAATTGGAAGATGTTTATTCCAAAAATATAAGTAGTAAATTTAATATTTTTAATAAAATAAATAAAAACCTAAATGGAGGAATTTTATTAGAAGAAGGTATATATGGTAAATGTTTATTACCAAATTCAAATATTATAGTCAATGATAGTTCTTTAACAATTGAAAAATTTGCATATAAATATAATAATGGACAAATTGAAGAATTAAAAGTAGGAGCAGAAAAATGGTTTCATAATTATAAATATAATTATTTTATTAATTCCTATGATAAAATAAAAAATATAATTGAAAAAAAAAAAATTAAAGGTTTATTCATTCAAAAAATTCATGAATTTGTTAGAGAAATAATATTAGATAATGGAGTAAAAATAACAACTACACTAAATCATAAATTTTTAGTAAATAATAAAATATTAACTTGGAAAAATGCAATTATGGAAGGTGATTTTATAGTAACCAAAAATGAAAATGAAATTATGCTAAATAAAATATTAAAAATTAATATTTTTATGTATTCAGGTAATGTTTATGATTTAAGTATTGAAGACAATTATTGTTATTTTTCAAATAATATTTTATGTCATAATACAAGTAAACCTATAATACAACAGCATTTAAATAAAAAAAATAAAAAATTTAGTCTTAATAAAAAAAAATATAATTTTTCATATTTAATTATATGTCCAAAATGGAGATTTTCTTTTTGGAAATCGCATTTTAAAAATAGTAAAATTAATGATATTACAATATCTATTAGTTTCAATAAAAAAAATAAAAATAATTCTAACTTAATTTTGATTAATGAAAATTTAGTTATTAAAAATGAAAAATTTGAAAAAATTATGAATAATTTAAAATTTTTAGATGCTAATAATTTTCTCATTTTAGATTATTTTTCTAATAAAAAATTTAATTTTAAAATTTTTTATGAAATGAATTTTAAGCATAAATGGATAATTTTTAATTTTTATAAAAATACAAAACAAATAAATAATATTTTAAATATTTTTGATTATAATTCAAACAAATTTATTTTTTTTAATGAAACTTGTTTACAGTCAAATATTTATCAAATTAATAAGTCATTGTATTTTAATGAATTAGAGATGAACAATTATAAAAAGTATATAAATAAATTTTCAGAATTATATATGAAAAATAATATTAATTTTTATAATGATGAATATTTACAAAAATATTGTTCTTATCCTCAGAAAAAATTAATTTTTAATTCATTCCATATTTTTGATAATAATTTATCAATAGAATTGTCAAATAATTGTAACAGTTATAAAAGTAATATTATAGAAACTTTATTAGATAGCAATAAAATTTGTAATATATGTTTAGAAAATATTAATAATAATAATATTGGAATTACAATATGTGGTCATATTTATTGTTATACTTGCTTATATGAATCTTTAAATTATAAAAAAGAATGTCCAAAGTGTAGATGCAAATTAAATAAAAATGAAATATTTTTATATAATAGTAAAAATACAAATATACTAGATGATGATCAGTTAAAAGTTGTAGTTGATAAACTAGGAACAAAAATTTATAATTTATTGAAAATAATTAATTTGATTAAGGAAGATATAATTATAATTTCAAATTTTGATGAAAATATTATTAAAATTAGTTCTATTTTAGATCAATTAAATTTAAAAAATGAAATAATTCTAAAAAAAAAAATAATTTTGAAAATAAAAAAAATATTTATTTGGTCAATTATAAATATGATTTTTATAAATTAGAAAAACAATTTGATTCAAAAAATATTATATTTAATGAACCATACCATAATAAAGATGATTTATTTGTTAAGATCAAAATGATTAATATAATAAATTCATTTCCAAATTCTAAAATTTATAATTTATTTATAGAAAATACGATTGAAGAATATAAATTTAAAAAAAATACTGTAATTTTAAATAATTTAAAAAATAAAAATAAAAAAAAATCAATAATTATTTAAATATCAAGATTCAAATAAACAAATAATAAAATATATTATAATAGCTAATACTATAAGCACAAACCACAAGGGGAAAATTGATTTAATTTTACTTTTTCCAGTTCCAAATATTTTTAGTTTTTTATTGTTATCATCTATATAAAAAAATTTTGGTTTTAAATAAATTATTATTCCTATTAAAATAATATAGATAAATATACATATTAATATTTTATTATCTGAAATGAATTTCATTTATTTTTATTATTAAATATTATTTTTTTTTTATAATTTTTTTAATTTATTTTATTAATTATGGATGATATAATAAATCTAAATTTTTTATTATTAATAATAATAATTGTATTTTTATTTAGACATAGGAAGACACTATATTTCAAAAAACTTAATAATATTCAGGAAAATTACAAAAATATTTTAGATATTAATTTTTTAGATAAAAATAAATCAATAAATAAAAAGAATTTATATTCGTTAGATGTAAATCTAAATGAAGTTGTTCCAATATTAAATACTAGTTTTAAATATTCATTAGAATATAAATTAGGATATGAATTAAGTAAAATTTTTAGAATAAAATTTAATGAAAGTTTAGGATTGAATAATAATTTAAATAAATTAGAATTTGATAAGAATTATAATAATTTATATTTATGTTCAGAAGTAGATTTTTATCAGAAATATTTGAATAATGAAATTAAAAATCATTCATTTGTTTGTGGTTTTTATTATTTACACTTTTTAATGTTTGTTAGAAGTGAAATAGAAATTGAGTCATGGGAGGATATACTTTTATATTCTAGTAAAAAGAGTAATAATAGAATATTAAAAAAATTAAGAGTAGGAATACCTAATAATAATAGTCATTCCTATAATGATGCAAAAAAACTATTTTCTTGTATTGGTATTAATATAAATGATATTAAAGAGGAAAATAATATCGAAATAATTTATGAAAGTGAAAAAGATTTATTTGGATATTTAAAAAATAATATAAATGATGATAATGCTATTGATTT
>MDSZ01038978.1_pt1 | contig 31228 bp, 32 predicted proteins | sample 811201 | NCBI WGS metagenome assembly MDSZ01 (sample SAMN05326647, study PRJNA326480) | marine metagenome | isolation source: seawater | place: Indian Ocean: North | collected 2010 | reverse complement strand
GAGGCAAAAAAGATAGCAAAAAAATTTGGATTACCTGTTATTGAGGGCTCTGAAGGTGGAGTTAAGTCTTTCTCTGAAGCAAAATCAATTTGTAAAGACATTGGTTACCCGGTTTTAATTAAAGCAGCTGGTGGTGGAGGTGGAAAAGGTATGAAGATAGTGGAAGAAGAAAGCAAATTAGAAAGCTTATTTCTAACTGCTAAATCTGAAGCAAAAAAATTTTTTAATAATGATGAACTGTATATAGAAAAATATTTTAAAAATCCAAGACACATTGAAGTACAAGTGATGTCTGGTAAAAATAAAACTGTGCATTTAGCAGAGAGGGATTGTTCCGTTCAAAGAAGACACCAAAAATTAATTGAAGAAACACCTAGTCCAGTTTTGACAGTTGAAGTAAGAAAAAATCTTTTTGAAAAAACTGTAAAAATGGTTGAACAAATAAATTATGAAGGTGCAGGGACTGTGGAATTTATTTATGAAAATGGAAAATTTTATTTTCTAGAAATGAATACACGAGTCCAAGTCGAACACCCTGTGACAGAAGTGCAAACAGGGATTGATATAGTCAAAGAGCAACTTTGGATAGCCTTTACTGGTGATACGGCATTAAAACAAAGCGATATAAATCCAAGGGGTCATACTATTGAATGTAGAATTAACGCAGAAAATCCTGCACTTGATTTTCAACCAAGTCCAGGAACAATTAGTGTTTGCCATCAACCATCTGGATTTAGAACAAGAGTTGATGGATCTATATTTCAGGGATGTAAAATTACACCTTACTACGACAGCTTAATCGCAAAAGTTATATGTAAGGGAAGAAATAGAACGGAGGCTATTCAAAGAACATTAAGATCTCTCGATGAATTTGTGCTAGAGGGTATTACTACAACTATAGATTTACATAAAAAGATTCTAAATCATAAAAAATTCATAAACTCAGATTTTGATACAAATTGGCTCGGTAAAGAAAAATTTTATTAAGCGCTGGTACAGTTGAGTAATTGTAAATCATAAATGGCATGATCGAAGGGTGTCAAACTTGGGTTGGAGGCAAATGTCCAGCCATTAAAAATAAATACTTGTTCATTTTCACTTTTAGTTAAATCTTTTACCTGCATATAGGCAACACTATCAATTGTATTATTTACTTTTACTTTTCCACATTTCAAGATTTTTATCTCAAGAGGTCCAAATCGTGTGCCTTCGTTCAAATTAACAATTAGTTCAGAGGATTTAGCTGTAATTTTATCAAGTCCTATTAAAACAGCTTGAGATGATTTTAATTTTTGATTATTTTTTTTCTCTTTTATGATTTTATCATAAGAAATATTTTCGTTTTTATCTTCTAGTTCTTCAAAACTTGGTTTAATTTTATCTATATTGATTAAAGGTGAGGAAGTTATTTTTTCCTCAGATTTTGAATAGCTTGTAAAAATAAAAATTGAAAAGATAATAAAATAAATCTTATTTCCAAGTTTCATATTTTTTCTTTAAATTATTTTTACTTATCTTGACTGGTTTAAAGCTATTAGAAGTGCCTGTCTGATTTTCTAAATGTTTTTTTTGCCATTGATACTTACTTACCTTTGTATCTGGAATTTTATCAATTGTATGGTGTATCCATAAATACCAGTCTGAAGTTATTTTGGTTGCCTCAATATTTTTTGAATAAACCACCCAACGTTCATTTGATTTACTTATATAATATTTATTTCCAAATTCGTCACAGCCGACATATTTGCCAAAAAATAATGTTTTTAAAAAAGTTCCAAAAGTTTGTTTGTTCCACCAAGTAAAAATTATTTTAAAGATCATATTTAAATTTTAAATCCACACAATTTTAAATTGAATAATTATATATTAGACACCTTATACAATTAATATATATCTAAATAAAGAGATTCCGTAAATTTTATGAAAAAATACCTTGTTGAAACTTACTATACTTGTACTTTTAAAACCGTTCACTCATTAAACAGTTTGGACGACTCTCAATTGTCAAATATTGATCAAAGAACAGATGGTGAAGTAGAAGTAATAGATGTAAAACTTAATAATAGAAAGACTAAAAAAATTGGTGGCACAAAAGATGATAAAGCAAAAAACAATAAAGTTGAAAAAACGTTTTCTAATAGTATTGCTAATCAAATAAAAGTTCAAAAAGACGACGCTAAAAATAATTTTAATTCTCTTAAATTAAAAAATAATTCTAGATTTAAAATGCCAGATAGAAGGAAGGGATATATTCAAAAGGCACAAATTGGTGATCATAAAGTTTATCTTCATACAGGAGAGTATGATGATGGAAAAATTGGTGAAATATTTATTGATACGAATAAAGAAGGTGAATTAGTTAAAGCAATGATGAATAACTTTGCTATTGCGATTTCTTTAGGTTTACAATACGGAGTTCCATTAGATGAATATGTTGATGCATTTATAGATACTAAATTTGAGCCATCTGGAAACGTAATTGGAAACGATAGGATATTAAGTGCTTCTTCGATACTTGATTATGTTTTTAGAGAACTTGCCATTTCATACTTAGGTAAGGAGGAATTGGCTCATACTCCTTCTATTGCAAGTTCAAAAAGTATAAATATGTCTCAAGGTGATGATAAATTTCTTAAAATTGTAAAAAATATCACATCTAAAGGATTTGTAAGAAGTAACTATGAAGAAAAGTTAGTGGATCTTTCTGATGTTAGAATAAACTTAAAAACAAAAAACTAGTTCTTTTTAATATCTTTTTTAATACCTAATTCTTTTAATTGTTTTTCGTCTACTTCTGAAGGCGCCTGCATCATTAAATCTTGCGCATTTTGATTCATTGGAAAAAGAGTTACTTCTCTTATATTTTCTTTTTCTGCCAGTAACATTATGATTCTGTCCACTCCAGGCGCTATACCTCCGTGTGGGGGAGCTCCGTAACTTAAAGCATTGATCATTCCGCTAAATTTATCATTCACATCTGTTTTATTATATCCTGCAATAGAAAATAGCTTGTACATAAGTTCAGGAATGTGATTTCTAATTGCTCCAGAAGATAATTCTACTCCGTTACATACGATATCATATTGATAAGCTTTCATATCAAGAGGTTTATCAAAATTCAATTCTTTGATATTACCTTGCGGCATCGAAAAAGGATTATGGCTAAATATAATTTTTTTTGAATTTTCGTCATATTCGAACATCGGATAATCAACAATCCAGCAAAAAGAAAATTCATTTTTTTTTATAATATTTAAATCATTTGCAATTTTATTTCTCGCTAGAGATAAAATTTTTTCTATTTCTTTTTTTTTCCCACAAGCTAGAAAAACACTATCACCTATTTCTGCATTACAAGTTTTCATCAGTTCTATTAGAGAACTTTCACTAAAAAATTTGCCAACGGGCCCTTTACCTTTAATGGTATTGTTTGTATCTTTTTCAAGTGTGAAGTAAGCCAATCCGGAAGCACCCTGCTCTTTTGCCCATTTATCAATGTTATCAAAAAAACTTCGAGGTTTTTTATTAGTATTTTTAGTAATTATTGCTCTAACGATTGAACCAGATTTAACTAATTTTTTAAATATTTCAAATTTTATATCTTCTCTAGTAAATAAACTTGTAAGTTCATAAATCAAAAGAGGATTTCTTAAATCAGGTTTGTCAGTACCATACTTACTCATTGATTCATCATAAGTAATTCTAGGAAATTTATCACTCGTAATTTTTTTTGAAGAAAATTTTTTAAATAAAGTAACCATTAATTTTTCAACTACATTAAAAACATCTTCTTGCTCAACAAAAGACATTTCTAAGTCAAGCTGATAAAACTCACCCGGACTTCTGTCTGCTCTCGCATCTTCGTCTCTAAAACAAGGGGCAATTTGAAAATATTTATCAAAACCAGATACCATTATTAATTGTTTAAATTGTTGAGGGGCTTGTGGTAATGCATAAAATTTGCCAGGATTTAGTCTGCTTGGTACTAAAAAATCTCTTGCTCCCTCAGGACTTGATGAAGTTAATATAGGAGTTTGATATTCAAGAAAACCTAATCTTAGCATTTCCGCTCTAATAAAAGAAATAACTTTTGATCTTAAAATAATATTTTTATGCATTTCTTCTCTTCTTAGATCTAAATATCTGTATTTTAGTCTTACATCTTCAGGATAATTTTGTTCACCAAATACTGGCATTGGCAATTCTTTAGCACTAGATAAAATTTCTACAAATTCAATGGAAATTTCAATTTTACCAGTTTTCAATTCTAGATTTTCAGTTCCGCTGGCTCTCTTTACAACTTTACCACTTATTTTTAAAACTGACTCTGGTTTTAATTTTTCTAAAATTGGAAAAAATTTATTATTATTTTCGATGACACACTGCGTCATGCCGTAGTGATCTCTGAGATCAATAAACAATAAATTTCCATGATCTCGTTTTCTGTGAAGCCACCCAGAAAGACAAATAGTCTTATTAATTTCTTTTTCACTTAACTCTGAGCAGTTGTGTGTCCTATATTTATTCATTGGCCTAATACTTTTTTTATTAGATTAATATTAATTGATTTACCAGTAGATAAAGATAATTCATCCAAATCCTTAAGAAATTTAAACATTTTTTCATAAGATCTTTCAACATTGTTAATAATATAATCTGTTAATTTTGGACTAATGCTTATTTGTTTATCTGACAATGATTTAGCTATAATTACTTTTAAGATATCATCTGTTGGTAATTCAATACCAATAGACACAAAACTGCTAATCCTAGAGTTTAAATCTTTTAATTTAAAGCTCATATGTTTAATAGAATCTTTAGAGTTTATTAATATAAAATTATCAAGTTGTTTTGATTGATTTAAAAATGAGTAAAAAAGAGTTTCGCTAATGTTATTTTTAAAACCATCAATTATCAAACAATCTAGATCATTCAATTCTGCAATAATTTTATTATCTATATTTTTTGCATCAACAAATTTAGTTTTGTTAATTCTTTTTTTTAAAATATTTGATAAATGAGTTTTTCCTGATCCACTTTCTCCAAAAATATTTAACCACTTACCAGGCCAATTTGGCCAATCGTCAATTAATTTAAATGCTGAAAAGTTATTACTAGATACAAAAAAATCTTGCTCATAATATTTTTTTGCAAAAGGAAATTTAAGTGTAAGTTGATCCATTACTACAAGGTTCTAATAAACCACTGATCATTAATTAGCTGTAATTTAATATTTTCATTTTTTAATGCATGTATAATTTTTTCCAATTTTCCTAAATATTTTATCTTAATTTTAACATAATCTTTATTAAACTCTTGTACGAAAATATTTTCTATTTGATCTACTTTTTTAATTCTCGAATTAAGTAAAACTAAATTTTCTCTTTTATTTAAATTAAATTTAACATTAATAAAAGATGGTGTTCTAATATCAATTAAATTTTGAGATTTTACCAAATTAACTATTTCCTCTTTTGTCCTGATTATTATTTTTTTATTTGTTTTTATTTTATCTAAATCCTTTTTAAAAATTAAATTTTTAGAAAAAACTTTATTTTGTATTCGTGCTTTTAAATAAATTTTCTCTTTATCAGAATTGCTATTATCAATTAATACAAATGCTATATTTTTGTTTGAATATTCTTCTAGCAAATTATTTAATTCTAAATCTAATAAACTATTTTTAGATCGATTGATAATTTGTATTATCTCAATATTTTCTAAAGGAAGAATAAACTCAATTAATTCATTCTCATTTACCTCATTCCAATTTTCATAGAAATAATTATTTGAAAATATAAATATCTTATCTTTATTTATCCTAATAGGTAAAATATAAAATTCTTTATCAGTAATATCTGAATAAGAAATTCCTCTTGTATAAAATAAATCATGTATTTTATCTTTATCAAAAGTAACACTAAACTTTACTCTATCGGTATTATCTTCTATATTTTTTGAAATATTATAATAAGTTACAAGTTCCTTAATTTTTAAAAAATCAAGGTCAGAAACCTTTGAGACGTCCTCTTTTAATAAAACTCTTTTAGTTAATTGATAAAACCCTCTTTTTATAGCTTGGTTGGCCAATTGCTCATTAGATATATTATCTTTTTTTTCTATTACAATATTATTAACATTGAAAATATTATTATCGGATAAAAGATTTCCAGTTTTAAAAAAAACGATTAAAATAAGCGATATTTTAAAAAATAATTTCATAAAAATAATTATCAATTTATAAATGAAAAAAAACGAAAATAGTTATAAAAAAAGTGGTGTTAATATTTCTTTAGCAAATAAATTAGTAAAACATATATCTAAGTTATCAAAAAAAAATGACAAAAAAACGGATTCTCGTTCTTTAGGTAATGAAATAGGAGGTTTTGGTTCATTATTTGATATAAGCAATTACAAAATTAAAGACCCAGTAATTGTATCCTGTACTGATGGAGTTGGTACCAAGATCGATTTAGCAAATAAGTTTAAAAAATTTGATACAATTGGAATCGATTTAGTCGCAATGTGTGTTAATGATTTAATTGTCCAAGGTGCTAAACCTTTATTTTTTTTAGATTATATTGCTGTAGGAAAATTAAACCTTCACAGAACCAAAAAAATTTTAAAAGGTATTTACAAAGGCTGTAAATTGTCTGACTGTAAATTAATTGGAGGTGAAACAGCAGAAATGCCTGGGATTTATTCTAAAGAAAAATTTGATTTAGCTGGCTTTAGCGTAGGTTTAGTTTCAAAAAAAAAAATATTAAACAAACATAAAGTAAAATTAGGTAATGTGGTTTTAGCATTTCCTTCAAGCGGCTTACATTCTAACGGCTTTTCATTAGTTAGGTCAGTTATAAAAAAAAACAAAATTCCAAAAAAATTAAAAAATGAGTTATTAAAACCAACTAGGATTTATTCAGAGGAAGTTTTGAAGCTAACCAATAAAAACTTAATTAACTCTGCTGCGCATATAACTGGAGGTGGTTTAATAGAAAATCTAATAAGATCAATACCGGATAAATTAAATCTAAATTTAGATCTATCCAAAATCAAGATACTTAAAATCTTTAAATGGTTAAAAAGTAAAAATATTTCAGATAATGAAATGTTAAGAACCTTTAATTGTGGCGTAGGCTTTTGTGTAATTTGTGAAAAAAAAAATATTTCAAGAATTAAAAAGATTTTTCCAAAAAATTATAAACCTTATGAGATTGGGTTTATTTCAAATACTAAAAATAAAAATAGAGTAAATTTAATTAATGATCTCAAATGGTAAAAAAAAAACATGTATCTTTATCTCAGGACAAGGATCAAATCTCAAAAATTTAATCTTACATTCAAGAGATAAAAGTTTTCCAATAAAAATAAGTTTAGTTATAAGCAATAATAATAATGCTTATGGTATAAATTATGCAAAGAAATTTAATATTCCTTATAAAATAATAAATACTAATTATAAAAACTCGGAAAATGAAATTCTATTGCAATTAAAAAACTATAAAATATCATTTATTTGTTTAGCAGGGTATATGAAAATAATATCTTCTAAAATTATAAATAATTTTAAAAAAAAAATTATAAATATTCATCCATCTTTGCTTCCAAAATTTAAAGGGCTTAATACATTTTCTAGAATTCTTAAAAGTAATGAAAAAAAAACTGGATGCACAGTTCATTACGTAAATGATAAATTAGATGATGGAGATATAATTGTAAAAAAATTTTTCTATTTAAATCAAAATGATGATGAAATTTCTTTAAAACATAAAACTCAAAAACTTGAATATAGAGCTTTCCCAGAAGCAATAATTAAAATTTTTAGAGATAACTAGTTCTTAAAGAAAAAGTCTATTTCTTTCTTAGCATTTTCACTAGAGTCGGAGCCATGAACAGAATTTTTATCAATTGAAATACCATATAATTTTCTTATTGTATCTTCTTCAGCATCTAGAGGGTTTGTTGCTCCCATTAATTTTCTATTCTCAGCAACAGCATTTTCACCCTCTAAAATCATTACAACTATTGGCCCTGATGAAAGGTATGCACATAAATCATTATAAAAGGGTTTAGATTGATGAACTTTGTAAAATTCTGCTGCCTCATCTTTTGTGATGTGTATTTTTTTACTATCTTTAATAATCAAATTATTTTTTGTAAAAATACTCTTAATCTCATCAATTAAATTTCTTTCAACAGCGTCTGGTTTAATTATTGATAAGGTTTTTTCTATATTACTCATAATGATCTTCAATTAAATTATTTAGAAGTCTAACTCCAAAGCCTGTTGCTCCTCCACTATTTAATGAACCTCCATATTTTGAAAAAGCCATTCCAGCAATATCAAGATGTGCCCATGGAGTTTTATTAAGGATAAATCTTTGTAAAAATTGTGCAGCTGTTGTTGATCCTGCTCCACCAATGTAATTAATATTTTGCATATCAGCATTTTTGGAATTTATAAGTTTATCATAATTTTTATGTAGGGGCATTCTCCAAAGTTTCTCCTCTACTTTTTCACCAGCACTTATGATTTGATTAGCTAATTTATTATCATTTGAAAATAAACCTGCATATTCCGATCCTAAAGATACAATTATTGCACCAGTCAGTGTTGCAAGATCAATAATAAATTTTGGTTTATATTTTTTTTCTGTGTAGGTAAGTGCATCAGCTAAAACTAATCTACCTTCCGCGTCAGTATTTAACACCTCAATAGTTTTACCGCTATATGATTTAACGATATCACCAGGTCTTTGTGCGACCCCGCTTACCATATTTTCTACAAGCCCTACTACTCCAACTGCATTTATTTTTGCTTTTCTTAATGCTAGAGTTTTCATCAATCCAACAACAGCGGCAGATCCTGCCATGTCGTAAGTCATGTCTTCCATAAATTTTGCAGGTTTCAATGAATAGCCTCCAGTATCAAAAGTAACACCTTTACCTACAAAAGCTAAAGGTTTGGAATTATTTTTTGCTCCATTCCATTCCATTGTGACAAGGTATGAACCTCTAACACTTCCCATTCCCACACCTAACAATGAGTGCATACCAAGTTTTTTTAATTTTTTTTTATCAAAGATATTTATTTTTAATCCATCTTTCTTTAAGGAGTTTAGTCTTTTTGCATATTCATCTGGATGTAAAATATTTCCAGGTTCTGACACTAAATCTCTTGTATAAAAAGTTCCATCTTCTAAGGCCTTGAATTTTAATTGGGTTTGAGGTGAAGGTTTATTTTTTGTTCCAACTATATTAATAGTAATAAGTCTAGAGTCTTTTTTTGATTTATATTTTTTAAATTCATAAGATTTTAATTTTATCCCATGAAGAAAATGAGCTAAAAAATTATCATGTTTTCCAACAACACTATCTGAGACAACAAAATATTCATTATTTTTTCCGTAATTTACTTTTCCGTAAAATTCTGCTCCTAAACTTTCTACATCAGAAGTTTTAAATTTATTTTTAAAAGATATTAATATAATTTTTCTTTTTGAATTTATTTCAAAAATTAGTAAATTTTTTTTCAGGTCACTATTTTTTAACAAATCATTAATATAATCAAATTCAGAAACTGAAATATATTTTTTAAAATCTTTGATTTTAAAATTTTCATTAACAAAAAGAACTAAATTAGAAGCAATTTTATTAAGTGGTGTTTTTATATAAAGTGTTTTTATTGCCATAACTATTTTAACTAAACTCAAAGATAGATTGAGAGGTATATATGATTAAAAATGTTATATTTCAACGTAAATTTAATCATAATTAAACCATTGATTGAATTTATCTTTTGGATGCATTATTTATATACGATATTTTCATGTTGAGAAACAAAATTTACATAAATTTTATAAAAGAAATATTTAAAACTTTTTTTTCCATTTTATTAGGTTTAACATTAATAACTCTAACAGTCAGAGCAGTGAGCTTTTTAGACCTAATTGTCGAAAACAGTTATCCAATTGACGTTTACTTTAAATATTCCTTTTTAAATCTTTTTGGAATTGCACCTAAATTTATTCCGTTCTCCTTTTTATTAGCTTTAACAATTTTTATTAATAAACACTTAAATAATAGTGAATTCTTAATTTTATGGTCCGCTGGTGTAAAAAAAATTACTTTGGTAAACTTATTTTTAACAATTTCATTAACAATTTTAGTTTTTAATTTAGTATTATCTACTTTTGTTTCTCCTTATATGTTGAATAAATCAAGATTATTATTAAGTAATGACAAAATTAATTCAATTTTGCCTGCAGTTAGGAAACAACAGTTTAGTGATACATTTAAAGGATTAACATTACTAGTTAATGATAAAAAAATTAATGAAGTAGAAAATATTTTTTTATATGATGCGGGGGAAAATTTAAAAAACTTATCACCTAATATAAATTCATCTTCTACTACTACTATTGTTGCCAAGAATGGGTATATTGATAAAACGAGAATTCTTTTATTTGATGGTCAAATAATTAGTTCTAAAAAAAATGAAAAGAAAAATGAAATCATTAATTTTGAACAATTTAATTTAGATTTAAAAAATTTAAATACATCAGCAATTAAAAAACCTAAATTACAAGAAACAACAACTTTTAAACTTATGAATTGTTTTATTACATTTAATCAAAATAAGTTTTGTAACGATAGCGCAAAAAAAGAGATGATATCAACATTGAACAGAAGAATTGTGATGCCATTATATATTCCAGTAATCGCATTATTATGTTCTTTGTTACTAGTAAACAAAAAATATAAATTATTAAGCACTATATTGGTTTTTGCATATAGTTTTTTATTGCTGCTATTTACAGAAATGACTGTAAGATATACTGGAATTAATTTAATCTTAAGATCAATTTTTATATTTAGTCCTTTTGTTTTGATTTCTTTAATTTATTTTTATTTAACGTTAAGGTTCTTGCGAGAAACAAATAGATAATGAATAAAATAATTACAAAATATTTACTTATAAATTTTTTTAAATCTATTTTTTTATGGATTTCAATCTTTTACTGTTTTGGAATTATCTTAACTCTATTTGAAGAACTTGAGTTTTTTAAAAATCTTGATGTAAGTTTTATTACTCCGTTGGTTTTAACAAGTATTTATGTTCCAAGTGAAATTATTAAGCTATTACCATTTATTATTTTTATAGCCAGTATGTGGTATATGGTCAGAATTAGAAATAGTAAAGATTTACTTACGATGAAAGTCTTTGGATATTCAAACTTAAAAATTTTTTTTATATTAGCTACTACTTCTTTTATAATCGGCTGGATAATTTTAGTATTTATAAATCCATTAACTTCGTCAATGTCGAGATATTATGAAAAAACTAAGTCAAACTATGCAAGAGATATTGATCATCTAGTGACATTTAATAAAAATGGTTTATGGATTAAAGAAAATATTATAGATGGTACAAGAATTATTACTTCTAACAGAATAGAAGGTCATCATTTAGTTGATGTAACTATTTTCCAACTAAATAATGATTTCAAATTAAAAAGAAAAATTTTTTCAAAAAAAGCTAATATTTTAGATAATAATTGGATTTTGAATGACGTTGAAATTTCTGATCAAAAAGAAAATTTTTTTGACAACAAAAAATTCGAAATTTACAATATAAACTCTATTTATAATCTTCAAAAAATAACTACTTTATTTAAAAATTATGACACAATGTCATTTTTAGATTTAATTAATAATTATAACTATTTATTAGAAAATGGATATAATAAAAAGATTCTTAATGAAAGTTTAAACTCTTTGCTCTCGTTCCCATTTTTTTTATTTATGATGACAGCGATTGCATCTATTCTGACAATGAATACTTTAAAAAGATCAGATAATTTGAAATTTATAATCATAGGTATCATAGTTTGCGCAATAGTATTCTATCTTAAGAATTTATCTCTATCTTTAGGACATACGGATAGAATACCAATTATACTCTCTGTCTGGTCTCCTGTAATAGCGCTTAGCTTTTTTTCATTTATAGGAGTTCTTCAAATTAATGAAAAATAAATATCTAATATATATTTTTTTTTATTTAATTTTTCCTAATCTGGGAGCAGAAAATTTAAATATCGAAGCTTCTAAAATAAGTTTAGATAAAATAAATCAAACTACAGTTTTTGAAAATAACGTAAAAATTATCACAGATAATGGGAATCAAATTGTAAGTGATTATGCTACTTATAACAAAAAACTTAATTTTATCGTAATAAAAGATAACATAACAGCAACAGATTTAAAAAATAACATCATTAAGACTAATTATGCAGAATATGATGAAAGTAAAAAAATTTTTAAAACTAAAGGTTATACAAAAATTATTACACCTGAAAATTATACAATTATCTCTAATGACATAGTTTTTGATAATTCAAAAAAATTTATTAATTCAGACAAAAAAACTTCTTTAAGTGATGAAAATGGTAATCAAATTAATTTAGAAAATTTTGAATACAATATAGAAGATAATATTTTTAAATCCATAGGAGTGACTGAGGTAAAAGATATAAACGAAAATGTATATGAATTTTCACAAATTTATATTGATACTAAAAAAAAAGAAATATTAGGCACTGATATAAAAGCTTACTTAAACTCTCCTATTTTTAAATTAAACCAAAAAAACAAGCCCAGGGTTTTTGCGAATACTATTAATTTTAAAGAAGGAAAGACATCGTTCGAAAAAAATATTTTTACTTTATGTGATTATAGAGAAAATGACAAATGTCCTCCATGGACAATGCAGTCATCTAAAATGTTACATGATAATACAACTAAAACGATTTATTATAATAATGCAGTTTTAAAAATTTACGATATTCCAATTTTTTATTTTCCTAGATTGTCTCATCCAGATCCTTCAGTAAAAAGAAGGTCTGGTTTTTTAGTACCATCGTTTAGTGATTCAAAAAATTTAGGTGAGGCGATCGCAATTCCATATTTTTTTGATTTAGGTATTGATAAAAATTTTACTTTGACAAATCAAGTTTTTTTTAAAGAAAATCCATTATTTTTAGGAGAGTATCATCAAGCTTTTAAGAATTCCAATCTTTTAGCAGACTTTGGATATACACAGGGTTATAAGAGATCATCATCTACAAAAAAGTTAGGAGATAAATCTCACTTTTTTTCAAAATTTATAAAAAATTTTGATAACAAAAATTCGAAAAATACTTTTGATTTAACAGTTCAACAAGTATCAAATGATAAATATCTAAAATTATATAAAATCCAATCTAACCTAGTGGATTATAATCAGGATAATTTAGAAACATCTCTTAGTTTTTCTCATGAAAGTGAAGAAATGTTTTTTGGACTAGAAGCTAGTGTTTTTGAAACACTGAAAGACAGTTATAATGACAAGTATGAGTATATTTTACCTGAATTAACTTTAGATAAAAATTTGTTTTATGACGAAAAATTTGGAAATCTTGACATTACTTCAAATTTTAAAGTTCATAACTACGACACAAATAAATTAACAAGTTTTTTTGTTAATGATTTTAATTGGACGTCAAAAAATTTTTTTAATAGTTTTGGTCTTAAAACAAATTTTTTAAGTAATTTCAGAAATATTAATTATGAAACAAAAAATGTAGATCTTTATAAAGAAGAAACTACGAGTGAATTATTTAGTTCATTGGGTCTCATGTCTGAATTAAATTTAGAAAAAACTTCTAATTTTAATAAACATTTTTTATCCCCTAAAATTCTGTTAAAATTTGCACCAGGCAATATGCGAAAAGAAAAGGCAGGTACTAGACTAAACCCTGATAACGCATTTGAAATTAATCGTTTAGAAAATTTATATAATTATGAGACAGGTTTAAGTGCAACTTTAGGTTTTGACTATAGAAGAAATAATGGAATTTTAAATGATTTCAAAATGTCAGTTGCTCAAGTAATTAATGAAAAAGAAAATAAAAAGATGGCAAGTAAAACAAGTTTAGATGAAAAATTATCAGACTTAGCCGGTTCTGCGGAGTTTAAACCAAATAATAAAGTTAATTTAAATTATAATTTTTCTTTAGACCAAAATTACAAAGACTTAAATTACAACGAATTAGGAACTAATATAAATTTAGATCCACTAAGTTTAAATTTTAATTATATTCAAGAAAAGAAACATATTGGCGACCAAGATTATTTCAAAACAAAAATAGACTTAAAAAATGGTGAAAATGGTATTTTTTCTTTTGGAACAAAACGTAATTTAATTACTAACTCTTCTGAATTTTATGATTTGAGTTATGAATATATGAATGATTGTTTGAGAGCGGGATTGGTATATAGAAGAGAATTTTATAATGACTCTGAATTAGAACCAGAAAATTCACTAATGTTTAAAATTACTTTGTCAAACTTTGGAAATATAAATTCACCTAAATTAAGTCAATGATTTCAAAAAAAATAGTTTGGTTTTATATTTTTTTTTCTTTTATTTTAGTAATTGATTTAAATGCTAATATTAATAACAAGATAATTATAAAGGTCGAGGATAAGATAATTACAAATTATGAACTTAAAAATAAAATTCTAACTACTCTTTATCTAGCTGGAGAAAAAATTAATCAAGAAAAAATAAATAAGCTTAAGGAGCCTGCTGCAAATAGTCTAATTTCAAATAAACTTAAATTAATTGAATTAGATAAATTTAAAATTAAAACTAACAATATCAGATTAAATTCTTACTTAAATTCAATTTCATCAAATAATATTATTCAGCTTAAAAAAGACTTTGAAAATAATGATTTAGATTTTGATTTATTTAAATTAGAAGCTGAAATTCAAATTAGATGGCAAGAATTTATATTTAAGCGTTATTCTAGTAAAATTGATTTAGATGAGACAATTATTGAAAATGAGATAAATAAATCTCTTAAAAATAAAAAAAAATTAAAAAAATATAATATTTCAGAAATTGAAATTAATTTAAATAACAGTAATGATGACAAAAATATTGTTTCGCTCATAAAAAATGAAATTTCAACTAATGGTTTTGAAAATACCGCATTAAAATATAGTATTTCTAACTCGTCTAAAAATAAAGGTGATTTAGGTTGGATTGAAGAAAGATCTCTTTCGCAAAAAATTCTTAAGACTTTATCTGTAATGAAAGTTGGAGATATTTCCGAACCTATTGAGAGACAAGGTTCACTTTTGTTTTTAAAGCTTAATGATGTTAAAGAGTCACAAGTAAATATTTCGGATAAAGAAGAATTAAGAAAAAAATTAATTGATCAAAAGAAAAATGAGTTATTTACTTTATATTCTAACAGTCATTTATCTAAACTCAAAAACACAAGTTTTATAGAATACAAATGAAGAAAATAATTTTAGTAAGTGGTGACCCGAATAGTATAAATTCAGAAATAATATTTAAATCTTGGAAAAAACTTAGTAAATCAAAAAAGAAAAAAATTTATTTAATTTCAAACTATAATTTATTAAAACAACAATTTAAAAAATTAAATTATAAAATAAAGATTCAAAAAGTTGAAAATAATAGAAAATTTATTGAAAATGATAATTTAAAAATCATAGATATAAAACTTAAATTTAAAAATCCTTTTAAAGTTGAGGAAAAAGAGGCATCAAAATTTGTTATGAAGTCTATAGACCTCGGTCATAAACTTTCATTAAATAAAAAAAAGGTAGCTGGTTTAATAAATTGCCCAATTAATAAAAACCTTTTAAATTCTAAATTTTTAGGAATTACAGAGTATTTGGCAAATAAATGTAAAATAAGAAATAAATCTGAAGTTATGTTGATAAATAATGAAAAATTATCAGTTTCTCCAATAACAACTCATATAAATATCCGAGAAGTACCAAATAAAATAAATAAATTGGTAATCATAAAAAAAGTAAATCTTATCAATACTTGGTTTAAAAACTATATTAAAAAAAAACCTTATATTGGTATATTAGGTTTAAATCCTCATAATGCAGAATTAAAAAGTAATTCTGAAGAAAAAAAAATAATTATGCCTGCTATAAAAAATTTAAAAAAACTTGGAATAAAAGTTGAAGGTCCTTTATCATCAGATACTGTGTTTATCAGTAATTACAAAAAATTTGACGTTATTGTGGGCATGTACCATGATCAAGTTCTTTCTCCATTTAAGACTTTATTTAAGTATGATGCTATTAATTTAACCATAGGTTTAAAGTATTTTAGAATTTCTCCTGACCATGGAACTGCGGTTGATTTAGTGGGAAAAAATAAAGCTAACCCGCTAAGCTTAATCAAATGTATCAATACACTTTTCAAGTTAAGCAAATATGTATAGTAAAAAATCACTTGGTCAAAATTTTCTTAAGGATAAAAACATAATATCAAAGATTTTAAATCTAGTGAAAATAAAAGATAAAAATATCGTTGAAATTGGACCTGGAAAAGGTTCTTTAACTGAAGCTATAATTAAAAAGAAACCCAAAAGTTTAATTCTTATTGAAAAAGATTTTGAATTATCAAATAAATTACAAATAAAATATTCAAAATTAAAAAAAATAAAAATTTATAACAAAGATATTTTAAAATTTGATATTGAAAGAATCTTAAAAAGTAAATCAATTATATTTGGTAATTTACCATATAATATATCTTCTCAAATATTAGTAAAATTTATAAAAATGGAAAAATGGCCTCCAAAATATAATGATATTATTTTTATGTTTCAAAAAGAACTTGGTGAAAAAATAATAGGTAAATTTCTATCTAAAAATTATGGGAGATTGTCTATATTAACTAATTATAGGTTGCACCCCTGTAATAAATTTTTTGTTTCACCTAATTGTTTTACACCAAAACCAAAAGTTACTTCTATGGTAATTCATTTTTTACCTAAAATTAAAAAAATGTTTAAAATAAAAAATATTTCTAATTTAGAAAATATAACTAATTTACTTTTTTCAAATAAAAGAAAAATGATTAATAAAAATTTAAAAAAAATTATTGATATAAAGTTAATTAAAAATATTGATGGATTAAAAACTAATCATAGACCTTCAAATTTGAGTCCAGAAATTTATTACAAAATTACTGAATTATATGAAAGAGATTAATTTTTTTGTTGTTTGATATAATATTTTCAATTTGTTTAAAACAAACCTCTAAACTTTTATTTATGATAATATAATCATAATCATTCCAGTGTTTTATGTCATCATCAAAAGACTTTAATCTTTTTTGTATTTCATCGTTTGAATTTTGATTTCTTTTTGAAAGTCTTTTATTTAGCTCTTCTTTATCCTCCGTAGTTATAAATATTTTGATAAATTTTAAATTCTTGAATTTTGACAATTGTTTCGTACCCTGCCAATCAATATCAAAAATAATATCATTATTAATAAGAGTGTTATCCACATTTTTTTTTAAGGTCCCATAATAATTGTCAAAAATTTTTGCGTATTCATAAAACTGATTGCTTTCAATTAACTCTTTGAATTTTTGTTGTGTTACAAAATGATAATCAACACCGTCTACTTCATTAGATCTTGGCGCTCTTGTGGTGTGTGAAACAGAGATTTTAAAATTTTGAAATTTTTGCTGTAATTTTTTAGTTAACGTTGTTTTTCCCGCGCCAGATGGAGATGATAATATTATCATTACATTTTCTTCTCCATTAGGCATTTCTTGTTTAATTAATAATTAACTAGATTTGCTCTCAATAAATTTGATTGCATCTCCAACGGTAAGAATTTTCTCTGCTTCGCTATCAGAAATCTCTGATCCAAATTCTTCTTCGAAAGCCATTACTAATTCAACTGTATCTAAACTATCTGCCCCTAAATCATCAATAAAACTTGCCTCATCAGTTACTTTTTCTTCTTCTATACCAAGATGATCTGCAACTATTTTTTTAACTTTTTCTTTTACGCTATCTGACATGAAATCCTTTCTTAAATGTTTAATTCTTATTAGATCATTAAATAGAATTGTCAAGCCATATACATTCCACCATTCACATGTATAGTTTCACCGCTTATGTATTTTGCTAAATCTGATGCAAGAAAAGCCACACAATTTGAAACATCTTCACCCGTACCAAGATCACCAGAAGGTATTTTGCTAATTAAAATTTTCTTAAAATCATCGTTTATTTTATCAGTCATTTCAGTTTTTATGAATCCAGGAGAAACACAGTTTATGTTGATATTTTTTTTTGCATACTCAATTGCTAAACTCTTAGAAAAAGCTACTATACCTGCTTTAGAAGCAGCATAATTGGACTGTCCTAAATTTCCAGTGTGACCAACAATTGAAGTTATATTAACTATCTTACCATATCTATTTTTCAGCATTTTCTTAATTGCGTATTTGCACATTAAAAAACTAGAAGTTAAATTAATATCTAAAACTTTTTTCCAGTTTTCCTCTGTTAATCTTACGGATATATTATCCTGTGTTATCCCTGCGTTATTAACTAAAACATCTAAACCATCTAATTTTTCTGAAACTTGATCAACAAAATTTTCAATTTTATTATGTTCATCTAATTTAAATTTTAAAATTGAAATATTATCAAATTTTTTTTTTAGATTTTTTAGTTTCTCTTCATTTGTTCCGGTAGCCATTATTATCGCTCCTAGACTATAAAACTTTTCTATTAAAGAGTTCCCAATACCGCCAGTGGCTCCTGTTATTAAAATTTTTTTACCTTTAAAATTCATTTATAAGGATTTAATATCAGCAATTGAGTTTATTGAAAAGCAGTTTACATCTTTTAACGTTCTTTTAACCATACCAGTGAGAGCTTTACCAGGACCAATTTCAACAAATTTTTTCTCTCCAGATTTTTCTATATTTAACATGCTTTCACGCCATCTTACAGTAGAAAAAATTTGATCTACAAGTAAATTTTTAATCTTCTCTTCATCAAATTCTTCTTTTGCTGTTACATTATTTATTATCTTGAAATTTGGTTTTTTAAAATTTGTACTAATAATTTTTTCTCTCATAACTTCTGCTGCTGGCTTCATCAATGAACAATGAAAAGGAGCGCTAACATTTAATGGTATAGACTTAATCTTATTTTTTTTTAATGATATCTGTAAATTTTCTACATTCTCTTTATTTCCACTAATTATAACTTGTCCATTAGCATTATCGTTAGCTATTTCACAAACCCCATTAGCAGAAATTTTGTTATGATTTTTAACTATTTCCTCTATTTCATTAATTTTTAATCCTAAAACAGCTATCATTGACCCTTTTCCTAAAGGAACGGCATTTTGCATTGCTTTTCCTCTTTCGTGCAAAAGATAAATTGCATCACTAAAATTTATAGCTTCAGAACATACTAATGCACTATACTCTCCCAATGAGTGTCCTGCAAAAAAATTAATTGATTTCAAATTAAAATTAAATTGATCAATAAGAACTTTAAAAATTGAATAACTAACAGTTAAAATAGCAGGTTGAGTGTTTTCTGTAAGTTGAAGTTTATCAGGAGGTCCCTCTAAAATAATTTTAGAAATTTTAAATCCCAGTCTCTCGTCTGCCTCTTTAAATATATTTTTAACCTGATCAAAATTTTTATAAAATTCAGATCCCATACCAACTGTTTGTGACCCTTGACCAGGAAATAATAAAGCGCTCATATTACTATTATAATTACAAATTAAAAGTATTGCTATAAAATATCATTATAGTATAACCCAAAAACTATAAACAAATATTAAATTAAAATATGGCATTATACGAAAATACAATTGTAGCGAAGCAGGATTTAGCTGAAAAAGAGGTTAAGCAAATCAAAGAAAAATACAGTGACGTAATTAATAACTCATCGGGAAAAATAATAAAAACTGAGGAATGGGGCTTATTAAATCTAGCTTATAAAATTAAAAATTACAGAAAAGGTTTCTATATTCATTATAAATTTGAGGGTACTATTAAAACAATTAATGAAATTGAAAAAAAAATTAAACTGGATAAATCAATTATTAGGCATTTAACCGTGAAATACAAAAAACTTGATACTAAAAATGAATTCTTTAATGTTAAGAATTAAATTATGAAAAGAAAAAATAATAAATTTCAGAAAAAAAGTTTTAACTCATTAAACAAATTAAGTCTTTTCCAGAAAAATGACTCTAGATATAACAAAAAATGTCCTCTATCAGTCAAAAATGCACCAATATTAGATTATAAAAATATTAGCTTGTTAAAAAAATATATTTCTGAAAATGGAAAAATTTTGTCATCAAAAATTACATCAGTATCATATGGTAAGCAAAAAAAATTAACGCGTGAAATAAAAAAAGCTAAAATTTTAGGTTTATTATAAATGGAATTAATTTTATTAGAAAATATTCTTAATTTAGGAAACATTGGTGACAAGGTTGTAGTCAAAAATGGTTACGGAAGAAACTTTTTGCTTAAAAAAGGTAAAGCACTTAGATTTTCACCTGAGAATAAAGAATTTGTATTAAAAAAAAAGGACGAACTAAATAAGAAAAATAATGAAATTAAGATCAAATATAATGAGATAGCTAAATTAATTAATAACAAAACTTTTGTATTCTATAGAGAAAGTAAAGAAAATGGTGATCTATACGGCTCAATTAAACCAAAAGAAATTTCAAACTTAATTAAAGAAAAATCATCAGTAGATGTAACTCCATCATGTTTAATTTTAAAAGAAAATTTGAACAAAGTTGGCTCTTATCCTGTAGACGTTAGTTTTCACGCAGAAGTAAAATCTAAGATAACGATAAAGATTGAAAAAAGAGAGACTAAATAACTTTTCCACAGCTAGAAAAAAGGGTGAGTAACTTTTTATTTTAACGTATTACCCTTTCAAATAGAATATTTTTGTGGAAGAGATCAAATCAATCGACAATAAACTAGACGAAAAACAACCCTCAAATTTAGAAGCTGAACAGGCTTTAATTGGTTCAATTCTAGTAAACAATGATATTTTTGATGAAGTTTCAAATTTTGTTAAGCCAAATATTTTTTATGATCCTGCTCATGTAAAAATATACGAGGTAATTCAAAATCTTAATGGTAAAGGTATGATTGCTAACCCAATAACCTTAAAAAACTTTTTTGAAAAAGAAAATATTCTTAATGATGTGGGGGGAACAGAATATTTAGTTAAATTAACTAGATTTTCTGGATCAGCAAGACAAGCTCATGACTATGCTAAAATTATACATGAAATGTTTCTTAGAAGAGAATTAATGAAGATATCTAGTCAATTAAACTACGATACTTTAAATGCTAGTTCACAAGAACAAAATGCTGAAAATATAATTGAAGAGACAGAAAGATCTTTGTTTAAATTGGCTGAAAGGGGAAGTTTATCAAAATCATTTATACAATTTAAAGAAGCCGTAGATGAAACCATCAGAATGGCTACAATGGCTATGCAAAACGATCAAGGGATTGTTGGTGTTCCTACAGGATTAACTGATTTAGATCAAAAATTAGGCGGATTACACAAGTCAGACCTAATAATTTTAGCAGGAAGACCCTCTATGGGTAAAACAGCTTTGGCAACTAACATTGCATTTAATGCTGCTCAAAATATTTTAAAAAAACAAGAAAAATCATCAGTTGCCTTTTTTTCTTTAGAAATGTCTTCAGAGCAACTTTCAACTAGAATTTTATCAGAACAAGCTAGAATAAAATCTGATGATATTAGGCGAGGAAAAATATCTGAAGAAGAAATAAATAGATATATAGAAACTTCAAGAAACATTTACGATCTTCCTTTATACATTGATGAAACTCCTGCAATTACAATTGCTACACTAAGCAATAGAGCAAGAAGAATTAAAAGACTCTCAGGATTAAATTTAATTGTAGTTGATTATATCCAGCTTATGAGATCAAATTCTAATAAAAATGATAATAGAGTTCAAGAAATATCAGATATTACACAAGGTTTGAAAGCTTTAGCTAAAGAGCTTTCTGTTCCAGTATTAGCCTTATCCCAACTTTCTAGAGCTGTAGAGCAAAGGGATGATAAACTACCACAGTTGTCAGATTTAAGGGAAAGTGGATCAATCGAACAAGATGCTGATGTAGTGATGTTTGTTTATAGAGAAGAATACTACCTGGAGCGAAAACAGCCTAAACTAGGTTCAATTGAGCATGCTGAATGGCAGTCAAAAATGAACGATGTTAACGGTCTAGCTGACATCATTCTAGGTAAACAAAGACATGGTCCTACTGGCAATGTTAAGGTAGAGTTTGAGGGTATTTATACAAAATTCAAAGATTTATCGAGAAATTAACACTAATTTTTTCTTTAGTTATAATAAAATTAAGATATATCTGAATTGCTCTCATGTTTGCCTATATTTATAAAAAACTCGTCATAGATTTTTCTAAAATTTCTCTTTTAATTCTAATTACTTTAATTGGCTTAGCATTATACCATGCTAAAAATTTTAATTTAGACGCATCATCGGACGCGCTATTGCTTGAAGGCGATCCAGATTTAAAATATTTAAGAGAAGTTAATCAGACTTATGGTTCGAAAGATTTTTTAGTTTTAACATATTCTCCTGTTTCAGATTTTACTCAAAAAGAGACTATTCTAAACCTTCAACTACTCAAGTCCAAGATTGAAAAGCTTTCCTGGGTAGATAGTGTAATCACTATAATTGATGTCCCTTTATTAAAGAGCACCGATGAAAATTTAATGGAAAGATTAAAAAATTATAAAACTTTAGCTTATCCAGAAATAGATAGAAAAAGAGGATTTGATGAAATTTTAAATAGTCCAATCTATAAAAATTATGTAATTAGCGAAGATGGTAAAACTTCAGGCATTGTAGTTTATCTAAAAAAAGATGAAAGATTAGAAGAATATATAAAAGTAAAAGATAAATATTACAACCAATCTGTTGAAACAGGTTTATCGAAAGATGAAGAAAAAAATTATAAACTATTTTTAAAAGAATATGAGGATTATAAAAATTTATATAATACCAGAAATCATCAAAATATAACTGAAATTAGAGAAGTTATAAGTAAGTATGGAGAAAATGCTAAAATTTATCTAGGAGGTATTCCAATGATTGCTGATGATATGATGAGTTTTATCAAAAGTGATATTATTGTTTTTGGAATTGGGGTATTAATTTTTATCATTCTTACACTCTGGTTTATATTTAGAAACTTAAAATGGGTTATCATGCCATTAATAGGTTGCTCAACATCTGTGATTTTTATGATTGGTCTTTTAGGTCTACTAGGTTGGAAGGTTACTGTGATATCTTCTAACTTTATTGCACTAATGTTAATTCTTAATATGGCAATGAATATTCATATTACTGTTAGATTTTTACAATTAAAAAAGGAATTTCCTGAATTGACGAAATCTGAGGCAGTTTTGGAAGCTAGTAAAAAAATGATGCTTCCAATTCTATATACAGTTTTGACAACCATTTGTGCATTCTTATCTCTTGTTTTTAGCGGAATTAAACCAATTATTGATTTTGGGTGGATGATGACTTTAGGTTTAATTACATCATTATTTATAACTTTTTTATTATTACCTTCTTTATTAAACTTGATGTCTTCTGAAGAAGAAATTTCGATACAAGACACTGAAAAATCTTTTGTAACCTCTGCATTAGCCTCTTTTACAAAAAAACATAACATTTTGATTTATGGTTCCACATTACTAATAATTTTTATTAGCTTATTTGGAATTATCAAACTAGAGGTAGAAAATAGTTTTATAAATTATTTTGATAAAGAAACTGAGATTTATAAAGGTATGAAAAAAATTGATGAAGACTTAGGAGGAACAACTCCCTTAAACGTCATATTAAAATTTCCAAAAAATAAAAAAGAATCCAGTAGTGAAGATGATGAATTTGATGAATGGGAAGAAGAAATTGAAGAAGTAGATAAAGCCAAATATTGGTTTACGAGAGATAAAATGGATAAAATAATTAATGTTCATGATTACTTGGAGTCTTTGCCTGAAGTTGGAAAAGTATTATCTTTTGGCTCTATTTTAAGAGTTGCTGAAGACCTGAATAATAAAAAATTACAAAGTTTAGAAATAGCTGTGCTTTATAGTAAAATACCTGATGAAATTAAGAAAGAGATAGTTTCACCGTATATTTCTGTTGAAAAGGATGAGGCAAGAATAAGTTTAAGAATTAAGGACTCATTAAAAGATTTAAGAAGAAATGAATTAATTACTAAAATTAAAACAGATTTAAATGAAAAATTGGAGTTAGATGAGAAAGAGTATCAGTTAGCTGGTGTACTTATACTTTTTAACAATTTGCTTCAAAGTTTATTTAAATCTCAAATACTTACTTTAGGCATTGTAATGATTGGAATTTTTTTAATGTTTTTAATTTTATTTAAAAATATTGTTATCTCTTTTATAGGTATAGTTCCTAATTTTTTAGCTGCTTTTTTTATTCTTGGATTAATTGGTTTATTAGAGATTCCACTAGATATGATGACTATAACAATAGCTGCTATTACGATAGGTATAGCAGTAGATAATAGTATTCACTATATATATAGATTTAAAGAGGAATATAATAAAATAAATGATTACAATAAAACCCTTGATAGATGTCATAGTACTGTTGGAATAGCAATTTTAAACACATCAATAACTATTGTGTTTGGCTTTTCAATTTTAGTTTTATCTAATTTTATTCCTACAATTTATTTTGGTGTTTTTACTGGTATTGCTATGTTATTAGCGATGGTTTCAGTACTGACTTTATTGCCTAGATTAATAATAAACTTTAAGCCATTTGAAAAAGATTTTAATAAACTGTAATGTTTGACAAACTATTAAATTCAATAAACTTATTTGATTTTTTTTCTCTTTTAATTCTTGTGTATTGCATAATACAATGCTTTATGAAGGGTTTCTCTTTAAGTTTAATCTCTTTCATGAAATGGGTTTTATCTACTGTTATAACAATAATTTTAGTTCCAAAGTTTCAACCTCAAGTAAGCGAATTTATAGAATCAGAGTTTGTTAACAATATTGGGCTAGGTATTACAATATTTGCTTTAACACTCTTTACAACTATCCTGATAGGTAAAACTTTAAGTAAAGTAGTCACCTGGACTGGTGTAGGCTCGATTGATAAAACTTTTGGTTTATTTTTTGGTTTTTTTAAAGGATATATTGTTTGTGTTTGTTTGTTTTCAATATTTAATTGGTTTTATCCTTATCAAAATTGGGGTATATCAGCTGAGGATGCAATTTCTTTTGAGTTGATAAGTAAAGGAAGTGAAATTTTAGTTGAGGAGTTTCCGTCAAGTGAAGATTTTATAAATACTAAGGAAAAAATTGAAAATATTTAATTCAGACAAATTAAGAGAAGAATGTGGAGTTTTTGGTATATCAAATTATACTGACGCCTCTGCAATGGTTGCATTAGGTCTGCATGCTTTACAACATCGAGGTCAAGAAGGATGTGGAATAGTTTCTTATGATGGAGTTAATTATCATTCTGAAAAAAGGCAAGGATTAGTTGGAGATCATTTTACAAATATTGAAACACTTAAAAAATTACCTGGATCTTTTGCAATAGGTCATAATAGATACTCCACTACTGGAGAGACTTCCTTGAGAAATATTCAACCATTTTTTGCAGATTTACATTTAGGTGGCCTTAGTATTGCACATAACGGTAACTTAACTAACGCATTATCATTAAGAGAGTCGCTAGTTAAAGAGGGAGCGATATTTAGAACTACGAGTGATACTGAAACAATAGTTCAACTTATAGCAAAATCAAAAAGAGAGAAATTTGTTGATAAACTGATTGATGCTTTATTTCAAATTCAAGGCGGATACTCATTAGTAATGATGACTAATAAAAAACTTGTTGGAGCGAGGGACCCATACGGTATTAGGCCGCTAATAATTGGAAAATTAAAAAACTCTTATATTTTTGCATCGGAAACTTGCGCATTAGATATAGTAGGTGCAAAATTTTTAAGAGAAGTTGAAAATGGAGAAATCGTAGTAATTGAAAATGAACAATTAAAATCTATTAAGCCTTTCCCAAAACAGAGACCAAGACCTTGTATTTTTGAATATATTTACTTCGCTAGACCGGATAGTTTAATAAATAATAAATGTGCTTATGAATATAGAAAAAATCTAGGGAAAGAACTGGCCAATGAGGAAAATATTAATGCAGATTTAGTGGTACCTGTACCAGATTCTGGAGTACCAGCCGCTTTAGGATATTCAGAAAAATCTAAAAAAAAATTTGAATTAGGTTTAATTAGAAATCATTATGTTGGAAGAACTTTTATCGAGCCCTCACAAAACATCAGAAGTCTTGGTGTTAAGCTTAAATTAAGCACAACTAAAACAGTAGTAAAAAATAAATCTATAATTTTAATAGATGACTCTTTGGTTAGAGGTACTACATGTCACAAAATAGTAAAAATGTTAATCGAAAACGGTGCTAAAGAGGTCCATGTAAGAATAGCTTGCCCTGAAATAAAATATCCTGATTTTTACGGAGTTGACATGCCTACTAAAAAAGAACTGCTTGCACACGATAAAAGTATAGAAGAAATGTGTAATTATATTAGTGCGACAAGTCTTAAATTTTTAAGTCTTGATGGACTATATAAAGCCTTAATCGGAGAAAAAAGAAACTCCTCTTACCCTCAATTCAGCGATCATTATTTTACCGGTGAATATCCGGTAAAACCAGAAGATGAGTTAAATAGCATAAGATTAAAACAATTATCTCTTTTAAGCGGTAAATCTAGTATTTAATTTAAGATAATTAATCTATTTTTATTATTTAAATACAAAATTGACTGCTCAATAGAAATTGGGGATGTATTAATTTTTGATGGTAATTTGTAGTAGTTCTTAAATTGGCCGTTTATATCCAAATTTAAGACCATAGAATTCTTAAAAAAAATATAAATATCATCATTTAAAATCATTATGTCTTTATAAAGATTATCTTTAAAGTTTTTAATTTTTAGTTGATTAAAATTAGTTATATCATAAGAATAAATTATGTTTTTAGTTTTAAGGTCTATTGCGATTAAATAATTATTAGAAGTTAATAAAAAAACAATATTATTAACTACAATTGGTTTTAAATTTGAAGAAAAATTAAATTTTTTTAATACCAAACCTGTTTCCGTATCAATCAAAAAAGTTTTATTATTTGATGAAATAATAATTACTTTATTAGTATTTACCAATGTATTTCCAAAAAATAGATTTGATGGCAATAAATCTAATGATTGATTAAAATTATTAAACCAATTCACTTTCATGTCACTTGTATTAATTGAATATAATGACCCAAATGAATTTAAATAAAATAATGTATTCTTGTTGATCGATAAATTATTAATAAATTGATTTTTAATTACGAATTCTTCAGTTGGTATAAGTTTTAATAGTTCTCCATTTTTTTTACTTAAAATATATAAATTATTATTTTGATTTGATATTAGAATCTTATTATTAATAATTTTTATATTTGAACTAAAAGGGATTTTGTATTTTTTGCCCAAATTATTTTATTTAAACTATAATTATATGCATAAATATAGCCTAAATTATCTCCAACATAAATTATATTATTTTCAACGATAAAATTTAAATTTTTTTTAATTCTTTTAAACTTATTTTTATAAAAATTATATTTAGAAATAATTTTATCTTGATAAATTGAAAATACAATAAGATTTCCATCGTCATCTCCGAATATTAAATTTTTGTTATCGTAAAGTAAGTATTTGTTTGGATAATTTTTTGTAAGTTTTTTGCTTTTAAATACAATTTGATTTAAATTTTTATATTTAAAGTTTTTAAGATTGTTATTCGAACTATAAAAGATATCATTCCATTTATCATTATTTAATGGTTCAAATAATAATTTAATTTTTTTTTTGTTTTGTATAATTCTATTAAACTTTTCTTCAGTAGTAGAAGTTTTTTTAAATCCCTTAAAAACATCATTATTATTAACACTAATATCATCTGGATTATTTGCGTCTCTCCAAATACCAGTTTTGTTATCAAATGAACAATGATTTAATAAAAATAAAATACTTATTACAAGAAATAATTTCATTATTAATTTATTTTAAAATTTCTTGTGCTGCAGATTTTAGTTTAGAATTTTTACTAATCAACTCAGCTAGGATATTGTTGCCTATTTCAAACTCATTTAATTTTAAAAAATATAAAGCTTTTTTAAAAAGTATAAGGTCTTTTAAGTCCTGGCTATAATTTTTTTTTTCTAATATCTCAAAGTAATTAAGAATTTTTTCTCTATCATTCATTAAATCTCTTTCTAAAATAGTATTAAATGATAATAATGAATAAAATTTATTTTCACTTGAAATAATTTCATCAAAATAATTCTTAGCTTCCTCATTCTGATTATTGCTTAGAAGTAAACCGGCTTTAATATATTTTTCTGAAAGTAAAATATTTCTTTTTTTTTTAATTTGATCATAAACAAATATGCTGACTAAAAGTAATATAATTAAAATTATTAAGGACAATATTTTAAATTTATTTTTCTGTAAGAAAGAAGAAAATCTTAATTTTAAATTTTGTGTTTTATCTAGTTTTTGTTCCATCTAAAAAATATTTCCTCGAAGGAAATTTGTTAAGTTTTACTTCTCTAGTATATTTTTTTATAGCTTTTTCAATTATTCTATTAACATTAGTGTATTTTTTTACAAATTTTGGATAAAAACCGCTTAAACCTACCATGTCATCAGTAACTAGAATTTGACCATCACAATATGATGAAGATCCTATACCTATTGTTGGAATTGATATTGTTTTCGTAATAATTTTAGCTGCATGTGAGGTTAAACACTCTAGAACTATAGCGAAAGCTCCAGCATTCTCAATTAATTTTGCCTCATTTAATAAAGCTTTCATTTCTTTTTTTGATCGACCTTCTAGTTTAAATTTTTTTTTAAATTGAGGTGTATACCCGATATGGCCCATGATCGGAATTTTTTTTTCAACTAAGGCTTTTATTACGCTAAAGTTATTTTTATTACTTTCTAATTTTATTGCATCACATTTTGTTTTTTTCATGATCATATTCGCGTTATGAAAAGCTTTTTTTTTATTACTATAACTGTCTTTAGGCATGTCAACGACTAGCAAAGATTTCTTTACGCCCATTTTTACGCTTAAGGTATGCTGCACTATATTTTCTAAATTAATTTTATGCGTATTTTTGTGACCATAGAGAACATTAGCCATTGAGTCGCCTACTAAAACAATATCGCAATAATTATCTAAAATTTTAGCTATATTTTTTGAATATGCTGTTAAACAAACTATTTTAGATTTACTTTTTTTTAATAAAATTTTTTTAATTTTTGAATTCATTATTCTAATTCAATTGTGCTTGGTGGTTTTGAAGTGATATCATATACAACTCTATTAACTCCTTTGACATTATTCACAATTTTATTTGATATTCTATCTAAAAAATTTTTAGGAAAATTATAGTAATCTGCAGTCATGCCATCTTGTGAGGTAACTGCTCTTAATAAACAGATATATTCATAAGTTCTAGAATCTCCCATTACTCCAACAGTTTTAATAGGAAGTAATGCTGCATAAGCTTGCCAAATATTATGATAAAGGTTATTTTTAATTAATTCTTCAATATAAATATGATCTGCTTCTTGAAGAATTTTAATCTTCTCCAAAGTAATTTCTCCTACAATTCTTATTCCTAGTCCTGGTCCAGGAAATGGATGTTTGTAATTTATTTTATTTACTAAATCTAATGATTTACCTAAAACTCTTACCTCATCTTTAAAAAATTCTTTTAATGGTTCTAGAAGTTTAAATTTCATAAATTTTGGAAGACCTCCTACGTTGTGATGAGACTTTATTTTTGATGTTTTGCTACCAGTAGAAGATCTACTTTCAATAATGTCTGGGTAAAGTGTACCTTGAGCTAAATATTTGATATTATTATATTTTTTTGCTTCTTTTTCAAAAACCTTAATAAATAAATTTCCTATGACTTTTCTTTTTTTTTCAGGATTTGTAATTCCTTTTAATTTTTTAATAAAAAGTTTCGAAGCATCAAGTAGTTTTACGTTTAATTTATATTTTTTTTTGAAAATATTATAAGAACTTTTAAATTCATTCTTTCTCATTAATCCAGTGTCAACCATTATACAAATCAGTTTTTTTTTTATCGCCTTATTTATTAGTAAAGCTACAACACTACTATCAACTCCACCGGACAAAGCACAAATAACTTTATCATTCTTGACCACTTGTTTTATCTCATTAATAAGTCTTAATTTTTGTGAATTTACATTCCAATTTTTTTTGATTTTACAAATCAAAAAGATAAAATTTTTAAATATTTGTTTGCCATTTTCTGTGTGTGTTACTTCAGGGTGGAACTGCACACCGTAAATTTTTTTTTGGGTGTTTTCAATAATTGTTAAGTTTGAGCCTTTAGTTGAGGCAATCATTTTAAAAGATTTGGGTAATCTTACAACTGCATCCTCATGACTCATCCAAACTGTTGTTTTTCTTTTAAAAAAATTTTTTGTTAGCAGTGAATTATTTTTTTTAGTTAAGTAAGCTCTACCAAACTCCCTTGTGCCTTTTGAAGGTCTTATTTTACCTCCAAATAATTTAGCTATGAGTTGCAACCCATAGCAAATACCTAAAATTGGTATATTTTTCTCAAATATTTTTTTTGATATTGTTTGGTAGTTTTTGGAAGTTACAGATGATGGGCCTCCTGAAAAGATTATTCCCTTTATTAGATGAAATTCTTTGATTTTTTTAAAGTCTTTGAGACTTACAATTTCTGAATAAACTCCAAGCTCTCTAATATTTCTTCCAATTAGTTTGGTAACTTGGGAACCAAAATCAATAATTAATATTTTTTCCCTCTTTTTATGAAATTGCATTTATTTCTTAGACAAATTCTCAATTTCAATTTTTAATTCACTATTTTTGTTACAAAATTTATCGCAAATTGAATAAAGTCTATTGTTTAACTCTTTGCTTTTTTCATAGTCGGACGAAGCAAGTTTAAGTTTAGCTAGGTTGTATATGGCTTCCTCGTTTTTTGGGTTAAGCAACATTACTGTGTTTAAATTTTGTTCTTCTAAATCTTTTTTATCAAACTTATTAAAAATTTTTGATAAATATAAATAAGATAACTCACTTTTTGGATTAAAAACAAT
>MDSZ01247229.1_pt1 | contig 31233 bp, 32 predicted proteins | sample 811201 | NCBI WGS metagenome assembly MDSZ01 (sample SAMN05326647, study PRJNA326480) | marine metagenome | isolation source: seawater | place: Indian Ocean: North | collected 2010 | reverse complement strand
TCAGGCCGCACCTTAGCCTCGGGATGAAACCCCCGGAAGAGGTGCACAAAAAAGCCAGTTGATCACTCAACTGGCTTCAATGAAAACCGTCAACGTATATCAGGACGGGTCACTGCGGCTCTGTTTACGGGCTCAGAAGTGCAGCGTCATTTCCAGCTGGTAGCCGTTGTCACCGGACTGGCTGACGGCATAGCGCATCTCGCCGGCTTCCGGTTCCCCCTGATACACATCCCAGGCAGTCATGGCGACCAGTTTCAGCAGATCGGCGGAATTGCGGGCACTGGCCTGTTCGCTGTCGACCACATAATGCCAGTTGGCTTCTTCCAGCCATTGGGCTGAGAAATCACTGTCTGTCTCTGCAGGTTCTGCCACACAGACTGAAAACGGGCTCATGAAGGCAAAACAGGCAGCACAGGGACGCAGCCAGCGTTGCTGGCGTAAGGTTCTGGCCAGCGTCCTGTCATCCAGATAGCCCAGCGCGATCAGCGCCTGCCCCAGAGGCTGTGGCTGTTCCGCCTGCAGGCTGAGTGCTTCCTGTAACTGAGTTTCCGTAATGGCTTTGCGGCGCAGCAGGAGCTGACCAAGCTGATGCGGTAACTTATCCACAGAACCCTCCTTGTCGGATGATGTAAGAAACGGATTGATTATCTGGCTGAACGTACTGTTCCAGAATGGCAGAAGCTGAACAAAAAACCACCGGTTTGAGTTAACACTTGGTTTCCATTCGTAACCACTATGGCGGCAGACTGACAGAGTGGCTAATCTTTTCGCCTGAGAAGGAGGAAGCTATGAGTTTGGTAAACACGGTGGCCGGTTACGTCAGGCCACACACGGATGATATTGCGCTGGCACTGATTGCAACGCTGCTGGTGATTTTCGGCGATACCATCAATGATCTGCTGCGTAAAATGGTGCGTGGCCAGCCGGTCTGGCTCAGAGTCGGCGCTTTTATTGCGCTCTGTACCTTTGGTTACGGGGCGTTATCTGTGTGGCTGACACCTATGCTCGACCATTATCTGCGCACGCTGTCGTCCGGTATGTTTCTGCTGTTGGTTGGCGGTGCATTTATTCTGGTGGGGGTACTGGCGGAACGTTATCACAGCCGCTGATGACCATGCCGGAGAATGGGCTGAACTGAAATAAGGGAATAACAGAATCCTGAAGATGGCTGCATCCGGACCGGAACGATAAGGAAGCAGATTTTCCGGTGCCACAAAAAAATCGGGCGGCCAGGACATCCTGTCCTGGCCGCCACAGCACCCTAGCGCCTTCCTGGCTATCTAGATTTCGTTCGTCCGTGCCGCATCCTTTGCGGTGGTAAGTCCTTTTCAGTCGTCCTGACTGGTCAATTCATCCATGATGGCAATCCGTGCCTGTATCATCCTGATCACTGCGATCCGTGCAGTGCGTCCCTCCGTGTGGAATTAAAGATAGCAGAATCGCGCAATACGGGGCGCTGAAGTTTCCTATACTGAGACTATCGCCTGATGCTTATTAAAAATAAGTCATTTAAAATCAATGACTTATAAATAATCTCAGCGTAGTTTTCCTAATGGCATAGGTTGATTTACCTAAATATCCCACCCGTTTGTGAGATATATCGCACACGGAAGAGGGGTTTTTTCCTAAAGCTCTGGATTAGTCCAAACGTACCAGATTTATGACTGACATTATTACTCCGCCAAATGGGCTGGTTTTTCTGACTTTTTCCGACGAAATTGTCCCGTTACTGAAGCGTGGGCTGATACCTTTGTCAGCTCCTGAGCACAGTGATCTGCCGGGCTATGAGGTCGAGACCGGCCCGCAGCTGGCAGCCGTCAGCGAGGAGGATTATCAGCGCCATATGCAGGCGGAATATCAGCGCCTGCCCGCCAATCTGCAGGGGCTGTTAACCTTTGATGCCTTCCTGACGCAGGCACAGGGTAAGCGTGCGCTGATTGAGCAGGCCATGGTGGATAAGCAGCGCGCCCAGGCGCAGTTGCAGCAGGGACAACCACAGGATTGGCTGTGGCGCGAAGGTTACAGCGATGCCAGTTGTGCGCTGGCCTGGAGTCAGGCCGGTTATGGTTCGGTGTGGCTGGGGATAGATGTTCAGCAGTGGCCTCAGGCTGAGTTTCATGCGGTACGCTATGAATCACATTGGCCGCTGACGTTTCCGGAGCGTCTGCAATTTGATGCGCCGCAGCGTTCGCCGCTGGCGCAGCAGCGCCTGATTCTGCCGCGTGCGGAGGTGGATAAAACCATTCAGGTCGGTGGGCAGACGCAATGGCTGTTGTATCTGCCGCCGAAGGCCATCCGTCTGGTATTGCTTGGCGGGCGGATCAGCCCGCGGCTGAAAAGTGCTCTGCTGAGTCTGCTCAGTCAGGACTTCCGCTATCAGCGTATTGAGCGCGCGCAGATGACATTGTCTGCGCGAACAGCAGCCTGGCAGTTCAGCCGCGTCCGTTGATCATATTGGAAAAGCCCTGAGGATCGGCCAGTTCGCCGTCTTCACCCAGTGCCGGGTAGGGCAGTCCGCGCTCCTGACAGAAGGCGGTGATCTGTGGCTGACACCATTCAAACAGCAGACGCTCATATTCTTCATCGCTGATACGGCGTTCTTTGTACATGCCCGCCAGTTCCCGCTGACGCGCCGCCTCACTCAGGATCAGTGCACCGGCAACGGATACATTGAACGACTGTGTCATGCCCAGCATAGGAATAATCAGGTGTTCGTCACAGGCTTCGGCTGCTTCATCAGATACACCTTCACGCTCGGCACCGAGCAGCAGCGCCGTAGGCTGAGTGAAATCATAAGTGCGGTAATCAATGGCCCGGTCGGTAAAATGCGCGGCACAGACTTTAAAGCCCTCGGCCTGCAGATCGCTGATGGCGTCGGTGATGGTGTCATGGGTGACGACGTCCACCCAGGTGCCGGCTCCGGCGGCCTGATTGCGGGAAATATGGTAAGTGTTGCCTTCCCACACACAATGTACTTTGGGAATTGCAAAGGCGTCCGCACTGCGGACAATAGCCGACAGGTTGCGGTCTTTCTGAACTTCATCGGTGAGTACGGTCAGATCAGGCTGGCGCAGGTTGAGTGTGCGCTGAATTTTTTCGAGACGGTCGGGCGTCACGGGCAGTTTTCTCCGTATGGCTCGTCTGAACAGGAGTATCGTGTGTCCGGGCTCATCAGCCCGGCGCGCGGCATTGTATAGCTAACCGGGGTGGATGTCTGGTCAGCGGCAGATAAAGTAAGGACAGAAGTAAGATGAAAGGTAATCCCCTCATTGGTATGCAGTATCTCGGGCGCGGTTTTTCAGCTCTGAAAGCCCCGGGGCTGCGGCGTTATGTGGTTCTGCCACTGCTGATGAACATTATTATTATGAGTGCCGCCACCTGGTGGGGCGGAAGTAAAATCAGCAGCTGGATTGATCAGCTGGTGGGCTGGTTGCCGGGCTGGCTGGAATGGCTTTACTGGTTGCTGATGCCTCTGGCACTGCTGACCATGCTGTTTGTTATGGCCTATCTGTTTTCCACTGTGCTGGTCACCCTGGCCAGTCCGTTTAACGGTCTGCTCAGTGAGGGGGTGGAACGTCAGCAGGGCAATGTTCTGCCGGAAGAATCCCTGTGGTCCATTACCAAACGCACCTTTGCCCGGGAGCTGACCAAGCTCGGCTACCTGTTGCCGCGCTACCTGGTGCTGGTGATTCTCAGCTTTGTGCCAGTGGTGAATCTGGCCAGTCCGTTCCTGTGGTTCTGGTTCGGCAGCTGGGTTGTGGCCCTGCAGTATGTCGATTATTCCTTCGATAATAACGGCCGGGATTTCCGTGAAGTACGTAAGATTCTCGCCAGAGACAGTTTTACCGCGCTCGGCTTTGGCATGCTGGTGGCGGGTCTGATGATGATCCCGGTGGTGAACTGGTTTGTGATGCCAGCGGCGGTGATCGGCGCCACCCTGATGCGTTGTGAGCGTCTGCCGCTGACGCTGGAGAGCAATCCGTCACGGGTGAACTAAGCTGAATGCGAAGGCAGACAATAAAGGCTGGAGCATGGCGGTTCTGAATATTCTGGTGGTGGATGACGCAGCGTTCATCCGCGACCTTGTTAAGAAAGCGGTGCGGGATACCTATCCCGGCTGTCAGTTACAGGAAGCCACGGATGGCGGCAAAGCCATCAGCATTATGAAAGCCAATAAAGTGGATCTGGTGCTGTGCGACTGGGAGATGCCCGAAGTATCAGGTCTCGAGGTACTGGAATGGATGCGCAGTGATGAGCGTTATAAGCCAGTGCCATTTATGATGATCACCAGCCGTGGCGAGCGTGATCACGTGCTGAAAGCGGTGCAGTCCGGTGTGTCTGAGTACATCGGCAAACCTTTCACCCGCGATAACTTTGTCGCCAAACTCACTAAGCTGGTTTGGAAACACCTGAAAGTGAAGCCTGATCAGAAAGCGGTGGCTAATCCCGCGACCGCTGATTCCGCCAGCCTGCTGGGCGCTAAACCAGCATCATCTCCCGCCACCCCGGCGAAAGCGGCAGACCTTGGCGGTGCGTCGGTATTGATGGGTAACGCTGCGTCTGTGCAGAAAGCAGAAGATAAAGCCCCGGCGAAGGCCGCAGCCCGGGCGCGCGGGTTGGCCAATGTGCGTTTTGGCAGCGGCGGCACCGCTAAGCTGGTGATTAAGGACATCAGTCTGCAGGAGCTGATCGGCGTATTCCGCCGCGAAGGTGATTTACCGGCACTGCTGGAGCAGGCGGTGCTGGATATTGTCGATCAGGAAAATGGTGAGGTCGCACGGATCAACGGTTATGTGCGCATGATGCAGGCACAGGAACCGCATCCGGATGCCAGTACCATTCAGATGATCATCCGCTACGTCGATGATGATCCGGAAAAGCTCGCCACACTGTCGCGCTTTATCGCTAAAGTGCGCTGAACAGGTTAAGACTCGCGGCAAGCGGCATGGGCGTGCACTAGGAGGCCAGTTCGGTAATCACGCTCTGGGCGTTGAAGCGGCAGCAGAAGCAGCTGCCCTTGCCGGGTGTACTCTCTATGTACAGCTCACCGTCATGGCGCAGCAGCACATGCTTAACGATGGCCAGACCGAGTCCGGTACCGCCGGTTTCTTTACTGCGGCTCGGATCAGCACGGTAAAAGCGTTCAGTCAGCCGCGGGATATGATGGTCGGCAATACCGACCCCGTCGTCTTTTACGCAGAACTCCGCGCGGCCTTCTCTTTCCCGCCAGATTAATTCGATATGCCCGCCATCCGGGGTGTATTTCACCGCGTTGAATGCCAGATTGGAAAAGGCACTGCGCAGTTCGTCTGTGTAGCCCAGCAGTGCAACCGGCCCTTCTGTGGATAAGGTGATGGTGTGCCCGCGTCCCTGACTCAGTGCCCGGGCATCGGCCGCTATCTGTTCTAACAAAGGTTGGATCTGTACCTGCGCCGGGTGTTCTTTGGCGCTGGTTTCCAGCCGTGACAGGGTCAGCAGGTCCTTGATAATGGCTTCCATGCGCAGGCTCTGGCTGCCCATCTGTTTGAGCATGCGCTGCCAGCGTTCCGGCAGAATGTCTGAGTTCATGTCCATGGTTTCGATATAACCGGCCAGCACCGTCAGCGGTGTGCGCAGTTCATGGCTGACGTTGGCGACGAAATCTTTGCGCATCTGTTCCAGCTGCTTCAGTCGGGTGACATCGTGTACCAGCATCAGGCGGTCGCGGCGGCCAAACTGAGTGATGTTGAACTGCAGGTGGATATGTTTGTTGACCGGCGAGGCCATGGTCAGCGGGTCGCTGTAGTCGGCCTGATCAAAATAGGCTTTAAAAGATGGATCACGGATCAGGTTGGTGATCGGCTGGCCCACGTCGACCGGTGATTTCAGACCAAGAAAGCGCTGTGCCGCCTGGTTCCACCATTCCAGATTGCCATGGCTGTCGACCATCAGCACAGCGTCCTGCAGTGCGGCGGTGGAATCCTGAATACGGTTGATGATGGCCTGCAACTTCTGCTGATGTTTGAGGCTGCGGTTCTGCAGGCGGCGGGTTTCTGCAAACACACTGCCCCAGATACCGTAACTGGATGGCAGGCTGTCAATCTGACCAGAGGCCAGCCAGCGGTAAAGCCGTGACAGTTGCAGCATATTCCAGCCGATATAACAGACCAGAACCGCAACAACGCTCCAGCCATGGAGGCCTGTGAAGTAATCCAGGGCAAAGGTGATGATCAGCAGTAAGCTGATACGGCGCAGCTCCCTGCGCCAGACCGGGGTCATATCAGGTCCTTAAGGGTCCGGCTCATCATTGAGCCATCAGGAAGCTTTGGTAGAAAAACGATAGCCGGTGCCGCGAACGGTCTGAATCAGATGCTCGTGCGCTTTACCCAATGCTTTACGCAGACGGCGGATGTGTACATCCACGGTACGTTCTTCCACGTACACGTTGCCGCCCCATACCTGATCCAGCAGCTGCGCGCGGGAATAAGCGCGTTCCTGATGGGTCATAAAGAATTGCAGCAGACGGTATTCCGTCGGGCCTATTTCAACCGGTTTGCTGTTGGAGGTCACCCGGTGGCACACCGGATCCAGCATCAGGCCACTGACTTCAATCGGTTCTTCCACGCCCTGCGGTGTTGCCCGGCGCAGCACGGCTTTCAGGCGTGCTACCAGTTCGCGTGGAGAAAATGGTTTGGTGATGTAGTCGTCGGCGCCGGCTTCCAGCCCCTGGACTTTATTGTCTTCCTCACCTTTGGCGGTGAGCATGATGATCGGCATTTCCGCTGTCATGTCATCGCGTTTCAGGCGACGGGCGAATTCCACACCACTGGTGCCCGGTAACATCCAGTCGAGCAGTACCATATCGGGCTTGTGATCCACGATATGGGAGTGTGCTTCCTGTACGCTGGCGGCTTCCAGGCACTCGTAGCCTGCCATTTCCAGCGCCACGGCGATCATTTCTCGAATCGGTGCTTCGTCATCGACGATTAACACCCTTTTGCCTGCTTTTGTCATAGTCGTCACGTAAGTGTCATATACCCTTATTGCGCAGGTATTACACTGGTGCAATGTTACAACGATGTGACAGTGGCAGTATTAGAGGAACTTTTACGGGTTTATACCGACGCCTGAGTCAGCCAGTAGTGTGCTGCAATACCCAGCCAGATGATCAGGCCGAACCAGTAACTGCGCAGGAATTCGGTAAAGCAGGGCTCCCGTTCACGCGAGCGGATGGCCCAGAGTTGCCAGATAAAGAATACGGCGCCGGCGGCAACGGCAGCATAATACGGCCAGCCCAACAGCAGCTGACTGCCTGCTGCCAGTAGGCAGAACAGCGTGACGGCCTGCAGGATGCCGATCATCACAATATCAAGATCACCGAACAGTACCGCGGTGGATTTGATCCCCACGTTGACATCATCGTCGCGGTCGACCATGGCATACATGGTGTCGTACGCCACGGTCCACGACAGGTTGGCGATATAAAGCAGCCAGGCAACTTCCGGTACGTTACCGGTCTGTGCGGCGAAGGCCATCGGAATACAGCAGGAGTAGGCGGCGCCGAGAAAAACCTGCGGCAGATGGGTGTAGCGCTTCATGAACGGATAAAGCGAGGCCAGCCCCAGGGCAGCGAATGACAGCATCACCGTCAGCTTGTTGGTCAGCAGTACCAGCAGAAATGCGGCGAACACCAGTACGGCAAAACCGGTCAGCGCCTGGCGGGAAGAAATACGGCCGGTGGCCATTGGCCGTTGCGCGGTGCGCTTAACAAAGCCATCGACTTTGCGGTCGGCAAAGTCATTGATGATGCAGCCGGCGGAGCGCATCAGGAATACACCGACGACAAAAATCACCAGCAGATGCAGATCCGGCATGCCTTCTGCGGCAATCCACAGTGCCCACAGGGTGGGACCAAGCAGCAGGTAGGAGCCAATAGGGCGGTTAAAACGGGTGATGGCGATCCAGTCCTGCCATTGCGGCCAGTGGCGGTTCAGCAGTTCAGTCAACGCAGTCATGCACAGTGTTCCGGTCAGATGAATTCCAGCAGATGCTCAGAGAAGGCTTCAGTTACCAGCAGAGGTTTGCCTTTCAGTCTGAACAGCGAATAGCGCGCCCATTGTAACCCCAGACGGTTTTTTCTGCAGTGGCTGACCTTAAGCGGCGTGCGTTCAAGCGACGGCTGCCGGAACAGGTAGCTGCCCAGCGACTGTTCACCCAGATACTGCAGGCGGCGTTCACTGCCGGTCAGGGTCGACAGCGGCACCGCAGTGCGGGCATAGACCAGAGGTTTGTCGCCCAGACGCAGAACCACTTCACGGACCCAGACCTTCTGCTGCTGGCCAAGCCTGAGTTGCTGACGCTCAACTGGGGTTGGCGTGGTGCGGTATTCGCGCAGCAGCTGCACATTGAATGTGCCCGGCTGCAGACCAGACAAGCGGGCCGTCAGAGATCCTTCGTCCAGCAGCCAGTCGCGCCAAAGGGGTGTCAGCAGAAAGGGCGGATAGCGGTGGCGCACTGACCAAGAGGCTGACAGCGGGAACAGCAGGGGAGCGATGGCCAGTTGATCCTGATACATAGAAAACACAGACTCTTTAACGGCCGGAAGCCCGTCAGCGACTCAACCGGGTGATGAAAACGGCTTCCGGTACAGGCGCGGGCCCGGATAAATATAAGAAAATCAAAGGCGCGAGGATGCGTGAAATTGCTGCGGGGGGCAAGGTCAGCCGCAGTAACAGTCCTGTGCGCCGGCCAATTGCCCGCAAAAGACCGTTGATTTTACCGGCCCTGCTGGTACTTTACCGCCACTCAGCCCGTTCTGTGGGCTCCTTATTTTCACCGGATTTTGAGCAGGAATAACAATGAAAAAGTGGCAATGTGTTGTCTGTGGCTGGATTTATGATGAAGAAGCCGGCGCCCCGGAAGAAGGTATTGCACCGGGTACGCGCTGGGAAGATATCCCGGACGACTTCATCTGCCCGGATTGCGGTGTGGGCAAAGACGATTTCGAAATGATCGAAATCTGAGCCTTATCAGCGTCGTTTTCTGTGTGCCGCATCGGCGGCAGCACGGGAACGGCGCTGTTCTTCTTTTCGTTCATGCCGGTTTATGCGCACGCTGCTGTGGCTGGCCGGTCACTGAGCACTCTCTGACACGCTCTCAGCGCAGCAATCACTACAGAGCACTACAGAGCACTACAGAGCACTACAGGACACAACAATGACAACACAGGCATCTTCCAACGCTGATCCCATTATTGTGATCGGCGCAGGTCTGGCCGGATATAACCTGGTTAAAGAACTGCGCAAGCTGGGCTGTGACCAACCCATTCAGATTATCTGTGCCGACGACGGCCGCAATTACTCCAAGCCGATGCTGTCCACCGGCTTCAGCAAGAATAAAAGCGCCGATGAACTGGCCATGGCCAGCGCTGCCGATATGGCTGAGCAGCTCAATATCGTGGTGCGTAACAACACCCGCGTGACCGGCATTGATACCGATGCCCACCGCATTTTTATCGGTCAGGAGCCGGTGGCATACAGCAAGCTTGTGCTGGCCTGGGGAGCGGGAGTAATAGAGCCTCGCCTGGCTGGTGATGGCGGTGAGCGTATTTTCTCCATCAATGATCTGCAGGACTACAGCCGCTTCCGTGCTGCCGCCGAAGGCAAAAAGAAGGTGGTGGTTATGGGCGCAGGCCTGATCGGGATGGAATACGCCAACGATCTGGCTGCCGGTGGTTTCGACATTGATGTGGTGGCGCCGGGCGATCAGGCATTGCCGGCACTGCTGCCGAAAACCGCAGCGGATGCTGTACAGAACAGCCTTGAGCAACTGGGCGTGCGTTTTCACATCGGCCCGGTGGTCAGCCGGGTGGATAACGCCGGTGACGGCGTTCAGGTTACCCTGAGCAATGGTGAAGTGATTGCCGCGGATCTGGTGGTGTCAGCCATTGGTCTGCGTCCGCGCCTGGATCTGGCGGTGAAAGCCGGTCTTAAGGTCAATCGAGGGGTGGTCACTGACCGCCAGCTGCAGACTTCCGCCGCTGATGTGTATGCGCTGGGCGACTGTGCGGAAGTCTGTGGTCATGTGCTGCTGTACGTGATGCCTTTGATGACCTGCTCCCGGGCGCTGGCGAAGACGCTCAATGGTACGCCCACAGAGGTTGTATTCGGTGCCATGCCAGTGACCGTAAAAACACCGGCGCTGCCCGTAGTTGTGGCAGTTCCTGCCGATGAAAATGCGGGTTCGTGGCAGATTGAGTCCGATGGCAACGACGTTCAGGCAGAATTTCGCGCCGAAAACGGCGAATTGCTGGGCTATGCTTTGACCGGAGCCAGGGTTATGAATAAAGTAGCACTCAACAAGGCGTTGCCTGCCATCATGCCCTGAGCAACCCGTATATTGTTACTACATCCCCCGCGGAACCGGGGGCAATATCACAATCCAATAAGGATAATTTTCCATGCGTAAACCAGAACTGGCTGCGGCCATTGCTGAAAAAGCAGACCTGAGCAAAGAAAAAGCTGCAGAAGTGATCACTGCGATCACTGACCAGATCGCCAAAGCACTGAGCGAAGGTGATTCCGTAAGCCTGATCGGCTTCGGTACCTTTGAAGTTCGTAACCGTGCAGAGCGTCAGGGCAAAAACCCACAGACTGGTGAACCAATCACCATCGCAGCTGCAAAAGTACCAGCTTTCAAAGCCGGTAAAGCTCTGAAAGAGACAGTACAATAAGTACGCCTGAGCTGCTGACCCGCGAGTGGGTCACCCAGCTCGTCGTTGGCGAAGGGCTCTGTCCCTTCGCTCACCCCGTTTTACAGAACCTTCGTATTGATGTCAGTGACAGTTCCGATGCGGAACAGGTCACCATGGAATTTATGGCTCTGCTGAGTGAAGTGGCAGAGGCTGATCCGGTACAGATCCCCACTGCATTGTTTGTTATTTCCAACCAGTTTGCCCACTTTGACGATTACTGGAACTGGTCGTTAATCTGCGACAACCTGCTGGTGCAGATGGGTTATGAAGGCCTGTTACAGCTGGCAACGTTTCATCCGCATTACCTGTTCGAAGGTGAGGATGAAGACGACATGAGCCATTTTACCAACCGTTCGCCGTACCCCATGCTGCACATTATCCGTGAAGCGGATATTGAAGCCGCGCTGGCGAGTGTGGCCCAGCCAGAGAAAATCCCGGAACGTAACCGCCGCCATATGCGCCGCTTAGGAAAAGAAGGTCTTTTGAAAAAGATGCCCATTCTGGCACAATCGCGCCTCTTTCAGGACGACCCGAACACCCAGGAGTCCTGATCCTGTCCGTAAACCGAGGATTACGCATGTTTAAGTTCCGTATGCTGCTGTGGGCACTGTCCCTGATTATGAAAAAAGCAGCGAAGAAAAACCCTGATTTCCGCAAGCAGCTGGAAGGCAAGAATTTTGCTTTTCAGTTACAGACAGCTGATGGTGGTATTGCCCGACAGTTCACTGTGTCCGACAATGCCATCAGCAGTAAAGGCCGTGCTCACAAAGATCCGGCATTTACCATCAGCTTTAAAGACGCCGATACCGGTCTGAATATTCTGACGTCGAAAGACAAGAATGCCTTTATGAAAGGTATTCAGGACAAAGACATCACCATTGATGGCGACCTTTCGCTGGTGATGTGGTTCCAGAGTGTCAGCAAGTATCTGAAGCCACGCAAGAAAAAATAACGCCGGGACTTTCTGCCGTCGCAGTGAGGTCCGGACGACAGGAAGCCCCTATGAATTTAACAGGTAAAATCCTGATCGCGATGATTGCGGCGGTTGTGCTGGGCAGTATTACCCAGCAGCTGCTGCATAATCCGGACCTCAATTCCACTCTGCACTATGTGCTCAATGATCTGCTCAGTCAGGGGCTTTTCCTGCTGGGTGGCAAGCTCTTCGTCGCCAGTCTCAAAGTGCTGGTGGTGCCTCTGGTGTTTGTTTCTCTGGTATGCGGCGTCTGCCATCTGCGCGATCAGAGTTCACTGGGCTGGCTCAGTGGCAAAACCATTGCCCTCTATCTGATCACCACAGGTGTCGCGATCAGTCTGGCACTGCTGTTAGCAACCCTGTTCCGTCCTGGTGAAGGCGTTAACATGGCGCTGGATGCCGAGTTCAAACCACCGGTGGCGATGCCGCTGATCGACGTACTGGTGAATATCTTCCCGACCAATCCAATCGCTGCCATGGCTCAGGGCAATATGCTGCAGGTGATTGTTTTCGCCCTGCTGATCGGCGTTGCCATTGGCCGCAGCGGCGATCATGGCGAACGCATCGGTGCGCATTTCAGTGACTGGAACGAAGTGCTGATGAAGCTGGTGACCATGCTGATGCAATTCGCTCCGTACGGTGTGTTCTGCCTGCTGTTCACCCTGTTTGCCCAGCAGGGCATAGGTAAAGTCGGTGACCTGCTGGTGTACATGCTGACCGTTATTGGTGCGCTGCTGATTCATGGTTTCGTGGTCTATCCGCTGATTCTGAAAGGCCTGTCCGGACTGTCGCCATGGATGTTCCTGCGCAAAATGCGTAACGCTCAGCTGTTTGCTTTCAGCACCGCATCCAGTACCGCGACCGTGCCGGTCACGCTGCGTACCGTAGAAGAGCGTATGGGCGTGAAAAACCGCGTGGCTTCTTTCGCGGTTCCTCTTGGTGCAACCATTAACATGGACGGCACGGCGATTATGCAGGGCGTGGCGACGGTATTTATCGCTCAGGCCTTCCAGCTGGATCTGTCGATGACGGACTATCTGCTGGTGATTATGACCGCTATGCTGGCGTCTATCGGTACCGCTGGTGTACCGGGTGTGGGTCTGGTGACGCTGGCGCTGGTGCTACAACAGGTTGGCCTGCCGCTGGAAGGTATCGCCCTGATCATTGGTGTCGACCGTATTCTCGATATGATGCGCACCGCGGTGAATATCACCGGTGACTCCATGGTGTCTGTGGTGGTGGCGAAAAGTGAGAACGCCATTGATATGGACACCTTCAATAATCCAAAGGCTGGAGAACAGGTTTGATGTTACGCTCGTTATCTCTGTTGGCTGCGCTTGCAGCTCTCAGTGTGCAGGTACAGGCAATTGAAACCACAGACCTGCAGGTGCAGTCCGCAACGGTCGGCGGAGAAGATTCTGCGATCGCTGAAGCGCAGCCCGATCCTGAACTGCTGCAGGCGGAAAATATTGTGCGTATCTCAGGCCTCACCGGTCTCAGTGAACAGGCACGCAACATTGCTCAGCAGGTGCTGAATGAGCAGGCGGCACCTATCGGCCAGCAGTTCGATGTGGTCGACCGTCTGGCGTCACAATGGGCGCCAACGGTACTGCAGCAGAATCTGATTTCTGTGCTGACGGCAAAGCTGAATAAAACCCAGCGTGACCGTCTGGAGCAGACCCTCGACAGCAATACCCTGAAAGATGTGCGCAGCAAAGAACTGCAGGCCATTGCTCAGCAGTCCGGGCCGGCTTACAACAGCTACATTCAGCGTCTGCGTGCTAACCCAGTAGGTGGCGCACGACTGGAGCTGATCCGTAAACTGGATCAGGCGATGCAGTTTTCCGCATTGCTGAAAGCCACGCGTGAGCAGGTTTATCCACAACTGGAAGCGGTTATCAGTGACTGGAAGCCACCACAGGACTGGCAGGCCGGACTTGAACAGGATGTGCTGGAATTCCTGTTTTACGTGCACCGTTCAACGCCGAATAATGATCTGGAAAGAATCATTCAGCTCTATACCCGCCCGGAAATGCAGCTGTGGCTGTCCGGCGTGCGTAAACAGCTGGCGGCCGGATAAGATCTGACCGCCAATAAAAAAGCCGCATCTGCGGCTTTTTTATTGGGCGTTCTTTATGGCTGTCTTTTATGGCTGTTTTTTAAGGTTCAGAAACGTCCATTATTTGCCCTTCAGCATTTGCACCAGCTCACCCAGATCGTCGAGGCGCGACAGAATATTCTGCGTCACTTCATCGACGGATTCCTGCGTCAGGCCGAGTGAATCCAGTACATAAAGTTCTGGTTTTTCCCGTGCCCCATCGCCAAAACCATTGCTTCTCAGGCTGCGTCCGGCAACGTACAGCAGGCGCGAAAATTCGCTGTGCTCACCTTCGAATTCCGGGTTGTGCTGCTGGCGTGTGGCGGTTACCAGTTCTTCCGGCATTTTCCATTGCTGCAGCAGACAGGCGGAAATCTGTTCACGGGTCATGCCGAGCAGGTGACGTTCGATATAGAAGCGGTTGATGTGCGGGTTCGCTTCGATATGACGATTCACCAGAGAGAACTGCGGCGGAAAAACGTGGCCGAGAATCAGGAAGCCAAAGTTGTGCAGCAGACCACACAGATAAGCCAAACCCTGAGACGGCCGGTAGCGCGCCGGCATCAGCCTGACCAGTTCAGAGCACAGCGTGGCTGTAACCACAGACTGTTGCCAGAAGGGTGCATAGCCGTGGGGACCTTCTTTCGGCACTGACAGGGTACGGCCCAACGACAGGCCTAAGGCCAGGTTAATCACCAGATCGAAGCCCAGTACACGCAGCACCGCATCTTCGACGTTTTTAATTTCACCGCGCACGCCGTAATACGGCGAACGTGCCCAGCTGACCACCTGCGCTGACATGGCCGGATCGAGTTCAACGACTTCTGCCAGTGACTGGGTATCGGCGTTAGGGTCGACACGCAGTTCTATAATGCGGCGTGCGGTTTCCGGCAGCGGTGGCAGATCCAGCGTTTCAGCCAGACGCTGCTGAATGCGCAGCGGGGTAAACTGGCGGATCGCGGCATTCACGTCTTCCAGATCCTGCTGCTCATCGTTGTAGTGCAGATCAGTCAGCAGCGGCGCGGTGTAATTACCGGTGCGCGAACTGCTGATCAGATGACGGAACTGTTCCGTCGGGATTTTGATCCAGGTGTTGTCTTCGCCGGTGACAATAAAGAGCTCTTTTTCATTGAGCAGATTACTGTCGATCAGGCTGTCGATCTGAGTGACCTGAGGCAGAGCCGGAAATTCGGACAATCCGTGTTTGTTTTTCAGACGGGTCAGTTCATCCGCAGACAGGGCCGTAAATTGCCGTCCCAGCTGATGTGCCAGCTGGTTAAGATCAAGAATACGGTTACCCGGTATAACAACCTGAACCTTTCCGTGGTCGTCTTTCAGAAAGATCACGTTGGCGACCCGGGCTGAATACGAAGCCGGAGGGTTGCTCTGCATAAGTCTGAACATATCCTCATCATCGGGAACGGAGTAGCGGATTTTCCAGTCATCCAGAACTTTCATTACGCTAGCTGGGATGGCCATAACGATTCCAATTTGAGCGTTACTGTGTCGTTTAAATATAGACAAGCAAAGGCGGAGCGCCGGATTTTTTTGCGCAGAACACAGAGTGTTCTGCGACAAATGATAATTTGTTGCCTGATGTCAGCTTTTATCGGCCACTTTCGCCTTAGCTGGAGACTGAATCCGGTATAAGTTGCGTAACCTTTGGTTAATAAACGTTGGTCAGCAGCGGAAAATTTTACAATCCGCCCGGATGGATCTGATGGTTTGTGCTTACGCTCATCAGTCCGGAGCGGTCGCCGCATCGGCCATCCAGCCCTGCGGAGTTTTACGGAACAGTGGAAACGCCAGTGGGGCATGCACCAGAGCCGGGTAAGCGCTGTCCAGTGCAGCGAGATTCTTTTGCCACACATTGGTTTCTTTAACGGCCGTGACAATGCCCACCACATTGGCGCCGATGCGCTTCATCAGGCGCAGTTCCCCGGCCAGAGTACCGCCGGTGCTGATCACGTCTTCGACCAGCAGAACCCGTTTTCCGGCCAGACGTTCGAGCAGGCGCGGATCGATAAAAACCTGCTTGGGCTTGCCCGGGCTGGTGATCGACACAACGTCTTCAGACAGCTCGTCCTGGTACCAGAACTTGCGCGAATACCCCAGCGGCACGTATTCCTGGTGCCCCAGTTTTTTCGCCACCGGCGCGGCCAGTACCATGCCGAAGGTCGGCATTCCTACCACCACTTCCGGATTCAGATAGCGCACCATATCGGCCATGGCACTGCTCAGAACATCTTCAATTTCAAAGCTGGTCTGATTGATGGCGAGGTAGGCAATGGCGGTATCAAAGTCGTCCGGCAGGGCCAGAAACGGCAACTCCAGCCAGCGACCGTCGGGCAGCTGACCGTAGCCGCCGCCGTTCAGCGGCAGGGGTTGCTCTGGTGGAGTAAAGTCCGCCGGTAAAAGGCGCGGACGATAGCTGCCCTGCAATGGCACCTGTAAATCACCGGGCACGTTTAATGGGGATTGAAGAGACGCGTTCAATTCAGGGGAAGACGCCGGTAATTCAGCATCCGGGGGAAGTCCGTTATCACTCATCACTATGCTCCTGCGCGCAGTATGGGCTGCTTTATGAAAAGTAGGTTCACTGAAAAGCTGGATTAATCATGACCGGTTTTTTTCTGTTAAGCAGCTCAACAACGAACGGATCGTCCGCATTGCGCAGATCTGAAAGGCTTTGCCGACTTTGCGGAAGAAAGGTCAGACCGATGCGAAGCGTTCGGCATCGCCCAGCCAGCGCTGGATCATAGGTTCGACTGCCCGCGGGTGTTGTGTCCAGATCTGCTGAGCCATATCGCGCACCTGCGGCAGCAGATCGCCGTCACGCTGAAGGTCTGCCACGCGCAGCATCTGCAGGCCGGTCTGGCGGGTGCCGAGCATTTCTCCGGGGCCGCGGATCTGCAGATCCTGTTCGGCAATATAGAAACCGTCCTGGCTGTCGCGCATCACCTGAATGCGCTGTTTGCTGACAAACGACAGCGGTGATTTATACAGCAGCACGCAATGGCTTTTGGCGGCTCCACGTCCCACCCGGCCACGCAGCTGATGCAATTGAGCAAGGCCCAGACGCTCGGGGTTTTCGATAATCATTAAGCTGGCGTTAGGCACATCAACACCCACCTCGATCACGGTGGTGGCGACCAGCAAATCCAGCTCGTGCGCTTTGAAGCGTGCCATAACATCGGCTTTTTCGGCGGCTTTCATGCGCCCGTGCACCAGACCAATACGCAGATGGGGCAGGGCTTCGGCCAGTTCCTGGGCGGTGTTTTCCGCGGCCTGACACTGCAGAGCCTCGCTTTCTTCAATTAAGGTGCAGACCCAGTAAGCCTGTGCGCCTTCACCACCCTGCTCAACACTGGCACAGGCGCTGTTTACCCGCTGAATCACTTCCGGGCGGCGCTGATCGGGAATTGCCACCGTGGTAATCGGACTGCGTCCGGGCGGTAACTCATCGATCACTGAAGTGTCGAGATCGGCGTAAGCGCTCATCGCCAGTGTGCGTGGAATCGGCGTGGCGGTCATGATCAGCTGATGCGGTTGCATGCCCTCCTGCTCGCCTTTTTCGCGCAGGGATAAACGCTGATGCACACCGAATCTGTGCTGCTCGTCGATGATAATCAGACCCAGCCGGGCGAACTGAACTTCATCCTGAAACAGCGCGTGGGTACCGACTACTAACTGAGCGTCACCACTGGCGATTTCGGCGAGTGATTTCTCCCGCGCTTTGCCTTTTACTTTACCGGCCAGCCAGCCCATGGATATGCCCAGTGGCTCAAACCAGCCGGATAAATTCTGCAGATGCTGTTCGGCGAGAATTTCCGTCGGGGCCATTAACGCCACCTGATAACCGGCTTCCAGTACGTCGCAGGCCGCCATGGCCGCTACCAGGGTTTTACCGGAGCCGACATCACCCTGTACTAACCTGAGCATGGGGTAGGGCTGCTGGATGTCTTTTTCTATTTCACCGGTAACCCGCTGCTGCGCGCCGGTGGGTTTGAATGGCAGTTGCGCCAGTAACTTCTGCCGCAGTGTGCTGGCCGGTTTTATTGCCGGCGCCTGATCGGCCTGAACCTGAGCACGGATTTTAAACAGCGACAGCTGGTGGGCGAGTAACTCTTCGAGAATCAGCCGACGCTGTGCCGGGTGCTGACCGCTTTCCAGTAATTCCAGTCGTGTGTCGCGTGGTGGATTGTGCAGAAACAACAGGGCTTCTTTTAAGGTTGGTAAGCGCCATTGCTGCAGCCATTCCTGCGGCAGCATATCGGTTAAGTCGACTTCGTTGTTGTGCAGATGCTCCAGCGCCTGCTCGTGTAATAAGCGCAGACGCTGCTGGCTGATGCCATCTGTGGCCGGATACACCGGTGTTAAGCTGGGCTCCAGCGGCAGGTCGAGGCCATCTTCAATGATCTGATATTCCGGGTGATAGAATTCCAGCCCGCTGGCGCCTCTTCTTGGTTCGCCGTAAAGACGCACGGTGGCACCGGTACTGAACTGTTTTTTCTGCGCAGCATTGAAGTGATAAAAACGCAGATTCACCACGCCGGTGTGATCCTGCACTTTGACCAGCAGGCTGCGGCGTTTGCCGAACAGTACACTTGAGCCTTTGACCTCGCCCTGAATCACTACGGAGCGCATCGGCTGCACGCCGCCGATGGGGGTGACGCGGGAGCGGTCTTCATAACGGAAGGGCAGGTGAAAATACAGATCCGCCAGCGTGCGGATCTGCAGTTTTTCCAGCTGACCCGCGAGTTTGGGGCCAACGCCTTTCAGGTCAGTGAGCTGACTCAGCAGAGCCATGGCAATCTCTCAGCTCAGCGTGGGGTGTCGAGCCGGCAGCGGCCAGCGGTTTCCAGCAGCAGGTCGATGGCCTGACCGCGGGGGAAGCTTGCCCGCCATGCCAGTGCCACGGTGCGGTGTGGCCCCGGCTGTTTAAACGGCTTGGTAGTGACCAGCGTCTGATCGAGATTACTCACCGCCGATTCCGGCAGCACAGTAATCCCCAGCCCGGTGGCCACCATGTGTTTCAGTGTTTCCAGTGAACTGCCTTCCAGCACACTGCCTAAACGCGTGTGGTGCTTGCGCGTCAGCGCCGGGCAGAACTCAAACACCTGATCGCGTAAGCAGTGACCTTCGCCCAGCATCAGCAGATCTTCATCGGCCAGCTGGTCGGCTTCAATTTCATCCTGTTTGGTCCAGGGGTGATTCTTCGGCAGCACCACAACAAAGTTTTCATCGTACAGCGGGCGGGTCAGTACGTCCGGCTCGGTAAACGGCAGGGCAACGATGATGGCATCCAGTTCACCGTCTCTCAGCTGACGGCGCAGTACGCCGGTGTAATTCTCTTCCAGATACAGCGGCATCGTCGGTGCCTGCTGATGAATCTGTGGCACCAGATGCGGGAACAGATATGGCCCGATGGTAAAAATCGCACCCAGTTTCATCGGTGAGCTGAGCTGATCCTTACCAGAGTTGGCCAGCTCTTTGATGGTGCGGGCTTCTTCCAGTACACGCTGCGCCTGAGCGACGATACGTTCACCCAGAGGCGTAACAGACACTGAGCTCTTGCTGCGTTCAAAAATGGCAACGTCCAGCTCACCTTCGAGCTTTTTAATGGCCACACTCAGGGTTGGCTGGCTGACAAAACATTTCTCTGCCGCGCGGCCAAAATGGCGTTCCTGCGCCAGAGTGACGATGTATTTGAGTTCAGTAAGGGTCATAAACGCCTCGCTTATTGTCAGCCTGTATGATTTTCAGAGCTACGATTCAACATACCTATTGATGTTACCTTTATACAGGGGCTGGATAAAGACTGAAAGCCACGTAAGATGCGCATATTGGCTGAAGTCCTGATTTCTAACAAAAAGGGCACATCGCAAAGCGCAGGAGAAATTACTATGGCTCGTATTCTGATCGTGGGCGCCGGTGATATCGGTGGACATCTGGCAGAAAGACTGGTGACGGCCGGGCACGAGGTATGGGGACTCAGACGTTCCAACAAACCTCTGGCAGACGGTGTGACACTGATCCAGGCTGACGTTGCTGAACCGGACACGCTGGAAGACCTGCCAGAGAATCTCGATATTCTGGTGTACAGCGTGGCGTCGTCGGCGTTTTCCAAAGAAGGCTATCATGAGTACTACTATCGTGGTCTGAAGCACATTCTGCGCGCACTGAAAGATCAGACGCTGAAGCATACATTTTTCGTTTCCAGCTCCAGTGTTTACCATCAGATGGATGGTGAGTGGGTGGATGAAACCTCAGAAACCAACCCAACCAGTTTCTCCGGTAAAGAAATGCTGGCGGCGGAAGAAGCCCTGCTGAAAGACAAAGCGCCAGCAACGGTTGTGCGTTTCACCGGTATTTATGGTCCGGGCCGTACCCGTATGATCCGCCAGGCGCAGAGCGGCAGTCATTGCGACCCGGAGCCGCCGGTCTGGACCAACCGCATCCACCGTGATGATTGTGTCGGTGTGCTGGAACTGCTGGTCAGCAAAGCCATTGCCGGTGAAGCGCTGGAAGAAATTTATCTCGCGACCGACGACGAACCAGCAACGCTGTTCGATGTTCTGGAATGGATGAAAGACCGTATTGGCGATGTTGAGCCAGACCACGATGTGCCGGAAGCGTCGCGCCGTGCCAACCGCCGCTGTTCCAATAAGCGCCTGCGGGCTCTGGGTTATGAATTTAAATACAGCAATTATCGTGAAGGCTACGATGAGATGCTGATCGAGATGGGACTGGTCTGATTTTCATTTTACCGCTTCGTTTTCAGGCTGCAGAAGTTAGGATGTAGAGGTCAGACATAAAAAAAGCGCTCAGTGGAGCGCTTTTTTTATGGGCTTTTGCAGTCTGACTTCTGCAGCCTGAAACAGCGTGGAAATTAATCCAGTACCATCACAGCTTCCATTTCCACACCGGCGTCTTTTGGCAGTTGGGCAACGCCGACTGCTGCGCGGGCTGGGTATGGCTGGGCAAAGTACTGCGCCATGATTTCATTCACTTTGGCGAAGTTGCCGAGGTCAGTCAGGTAAATATTTACCTTCACGATCTGCTGCAGCGAACCGCCTGCGGCTTCACACACAGCAGTCAGGTTTTTAAATACCTGATGAATGCGTTCTTCGATACCGCCTTCGACGATTTCCATGGTTTCCGGCACCAGTGGAATCTGACCGGACAGATACACAGTGTCGTTTACTTTGACAGCCTGAGAGTAGGTACCGATGGCGGCAGGGGCTTTATCAGTGTGAATAATTTCGCGGGCCATGTTTGCTTCCTTTTTACGTAAGGCAAGAGGGTAAACCGGCAGTGGGAATTAACTGCCAGACTGATTACGGGTGCGGACGATCTTGTTAACGCCGCGTATGGTACGCAGGCGGCGGATGGTGCGTGCCAGATGTTTACGGCCGTGAATGCTCAGGGTCAGGTGAGTGACACTGAGGCGGGCATCGCGTTCTTCGACACTGATTTTCTCGATGTTGGCTTCCGCCTGAGTGACGGCGCTGGCCAGCTCGGCAATAATGCCACGGCGGTTTTCCAGATAGACTTTGAGGTCCACGGTAAACTCGCTGTCGATGTCTTTATCCCAGCTGAGAATGACGCATTTTTCCGGATTATCGCGGAATTCTTCGACGTTTTTGCAGTTCTCAGTGTGAATCACCAGGCCACGGCCGGAGCTGACGTAACCAATAATCGGATCGCCGGGAATCGGGCTGCAGCATTTAGCGAAATTCACCACCAGACCTTCCGTGCCTTTGATCGCCAGCGGCGATTCGTGCACGTTGTCGAGATCCACTTCAGTGCCTTTGTGGGCAACCAGCAGGCGGCGCGCTAACAGCGGTGCCATACGGTTACCGGAACCAATGTCTTCCAGCAGATCGTCAAGCGAATCCATGCCGGTTTCTTTCAGTACCAGATCCAGATGCGCCTGATCGATATCGCTGAGGGTTTTACCGAGGCCATCCAGTGCTTTATTCAGCAGGCGCTCACCCAGAGCAACGGATTCAGAGCGACGCTGGCTCTTCAGGTAATTACGGATATTCGAACGTGCTTTACCGGTAACCACGAAATTGAGCCAGGCGGGATTCGGCTGCGCCGCCGGAGCGGTCACAATCTGTACTGTCTGGCCGTTCTGCAGTTTGGCACTTAACGGCGCCAGCTGGCGGTTAATGCGGCAGGCAATACAGTGATTGCCTACATCGGTGTGTACTGCATAAGCGAAGTCGATGGCGGTGGCGCCGTTCGGCAGTTCCATGATTTTGCCTTTCGGCGTGAAGACGTAAATCTCGTCCGGGAACAGGTCGACTTTTACGTGCTCAACGAATTCGATCGGGCTGCCGGCATTTTTCTGCAGTTCGAGCAGGTTCTGTACCCATTGGCGCGCACGCTGGGTGCCGCTGGTGTGATCGCCTTCGGCTTTATACAGCCAGTGAGCGGCAATACCATGGTTGGCCATGGCTTCCATTTCTTCGGTACGGATCTGCATTTCCACCGGCAGGCCACCAATACCAATTAAAGTGGTATGCAGTGACTGATAGCCGTTGGTTTTCGGAATGGCGATGTAATCTTTGAAGCGGCCGGGAATCGGCTTATACAGGCTGTGCAGGGCGCCAAGAATGCGGTAACAGGAATCAACGGAGTCACAGATAATACGGAAGCCGTACACATCCATAATATCGCTCAGTGATTTACGCTGATCACGCATTTTGCTGTAGATGCTGTACAGATGCTTCTCTCGGCCAACCACCCGGGCAGAAATATTCACTTCGGTCAGGCGGCCACGCACAGCGGTGGCAATGTTGTTAACCACTTCGGAACGGTGACCGCGGGCGGCAGCAACCGCTTTGCGGATCATCTCCGAACGCATCGGGTACATGGCTTCGAAGCACAGATCTTCCATTTCCACGCGGATGCTGTTGAGACCCAGGCGGTTGGCGATCGGTGCGTAAATATCCAGTGTTTCCCGGGCAATACGGCGGCGTTTATCCGGGCGCAGGGAGCCCAGGGTGCGCAGGTTGTGCAGACGGTCGGCGAGTTTTACCAGAATAACGCGGATATCACGCGCCATGGCCATGGCCATCTTCTGGAAGTTCTCAGCCTGCTGCTCTTCTTTGCTTTCGAAATGGATATTGGTCAGCTTGGAAACACCGTCCACCAGTTCCGTGACCACATCACCGAACTGCACGGCGAGGGCGGATTTGGGCACACCGGTATCTTCAATCACGTCATGCAGCATAGCGGCCATCAGACTCTGATGGTCGAGGTGCATATCGGCGAGGATGTTGGCAACAGCCAGAGGGTGGATGATGTAAGGTTCGCCGCTGCGGCGGCGCTGACCATCATGAGCCTGTTCGGCGTAGAAATAGGCGCGGCAAACCTGCTGAATCTGACTTGCGTTCAGATAATGGGAAAGCCGCTCCGATAAAGCATCTACTGTGGGCACTTAAGCTTGATTCCTGCAGCAGCTTAAAAGTGCTGCTGATCTGCCTGTTCTGCTGCAGCTTCCTGTGCGGCCATAGTGGTTGGGGTCACCAGGCTTTCTGCGATTTCACGCAGAGCCAGAACGGTAGGCTTGTCGTTTTCTTCAGCAACCAGAGGCTCTGCACCCTGTACCGCGATCTGACGGGCACGTTTGGTGGCCAGCATGACCAGCTCAAAGCGGTTATCAACGTTGGTTAAGCAATCTTCTACGGTTACGCGTGCCATGGGTATTCCTGTGGGTACGTTAAGTACGATTAATATGGGGTACGTTGAGTACCTTGATAAGTCAGTACATTAAAATCTTCTGAACCGGCTATTTTAACTGAAATTCAGCCGAATGAAAGTGTTCTCCTGCGGCGGATGTGTGATCGCCGTTGTGTTGTTGCTGTGTCAGGCAGGGTAAAGATTTGCCTGAATAGCCAAACCGGGTTGGCGGCAGCGCGCCGGGGCGGCAGAATTATGGCTGTTTTCCTTCTTTCCCTACCTGAAGAAATGTTATGACACTCAAACCTCTGAAGCGCAGAAAGCTTCTGTCCCTTGGTGGCTCCCTGCTGATGGCTGCGCCTTTTATGAGCCTCACCGCCTGCGGTTCTTCCTCGTCTTCCGGCAACCGCAGCAGTGATTCCGGTTTACCCGACAGCGGCACAGATACTGATCTGAGCGCGACCTCTGACTGGGCATCGGGCGGCACGGACCTGATCACAGCGGATTTCCCTGACACCTCGATTTTCTCATCTTCAGGCAGCTGCTCTCTTTCCCTGACGCAGAACCTGACGGTCGGCCCCTGTTACATTGGTGTGAATGAGCGCGAGGATATTTCTGAAGGTGAAAGCGGGTTGCCAATGCAATTCTGCATGCAGCTGGTGGATGAAGACTGCAATCCGCTGGCCGGCTATCTGATCGAGATCTGGCACTGTGATACGCGCGGTCTGTATTCCGGCGATACCAGCGATGAGGACGTGGACGATACCTCCACCTGGGCTGGCGGTTTCTGCACCAGTAATAACTCAGAAGCGGTGGCCAGTACCTGGTTCCGCGGCGAACAGACCACAGATGCCGATGGCCGGGTGAATTTCAAAACCTGCTTCCCGGGCTGGTACCGTGGGCGCACCATTCATATTCATTTCCGTGTACGCAATGGCAGTGGCGATTATGTTGTGTCGCAGTTCTGCTTCTCCGACAGCTTTGCCCGGGAGATATGCACCACCCATGAACTGTACCGCAGTCGTGGTGAACAGGACCGTACGCTGGCCAGTGGCCGTGATTCGGTATTTCCGGCTGAGGGATATGAAGAGTTTATGCTCAATATTGAGCAGAATGAGGACGGAACTCTGCTGGCCTATAAACGTGCGGTGATTTCGGTCTGACGACTGGCGGGTTTAATAACCGCGGGCTGACTGGTTGTGGGGTTAGTGGCCGTGGGTTTAGCGGTCGTGGGTTTAGCGGTCGTAGGCTGAGTGGTTAGTGTTTGAACGGAAGTGATAAGAGCCCAATAAAAAAGCGGTGATAATAATCACCGCTTTTTCGCTCAGGAGTCCTGTTGTAACAGATCCTGCAGGGTCGCTTTGTGACGCTCCTGCTGAGCTTCCAGACGGTGGCGGCGGGCGATTACAATGGCGCGCAGCTCTTCTACCGTATTCTCAAAGTTATCGTTGATGATGAGGTAGTCGTATTCGCCGTAGTGGCTCATCTCATTACGGGCGTCACGCATGCGGCGCTCAATGGTCTGCTCGTCGTCCTGTCCGCGTTTCTGCAGGCGTTCGCGCAGGGCGGCGATGGATGGCGGGGCGATAAATACACTGACGGTATCCGGCATCAGGCGGCGCACCTGTTCAGCGCCCTGCCAGTCGATTTCCAGGATCACGTCACGGCCCTCGGCCAGCTCAGATTCAACCCATTCCTGTGATGTGCCATAAAAATTATCGAACACCTGAGCGTGTTCGAGAAAGGCTCCACGGCCAACCATCTCGCGGAAATCTTCGACTGCGGTGAAGTGGTAATCTTTACCGTTTACTTCGCCCGGGCGCGGGGCGCGGGTGGTATGGGATACCGATACACCGATATAGCCGGTACTTTCTAACAGCCCTTTTACCAGACTGGTTTTGCCTGCCCCGGAGGGCGCTGAAAAAATAAAAAGAGTACCGATCATAGCTGTGCCTGTCTGATATATTCGTCTGGTGTGAAGTATAGCGGATCAGGCGTCTGCTGTAAGAGGCTGAATGCCCCCATGAACATAACTGATGCAAAAACGGGGCTGGCCACAGGCAGCAGACTGCACTGGCAATCTGCTGTGTTTACTGGCATCGCCCCGTGATATTTACGTCAGGGAATGACGGCGCTGTTACCAACCGCCTTCAGCGCGGCGGTCATAACGTTCTTCACCATCCAGATCGAAGACCAGCAGTTTAGACTCGGTAAAGGTCTGCAGGAACCATTGTGACAGTTCACGACCGACACCACTCTTACCGGTACCACCGAACGGTGCCAGCTGATCCCAGTAGTTGGAGGTTTCGTTAATGTTCACTGTGCCGTGCGGCAGAGCCTCACCCACGCGCCAGGCGGTAGCCAGATCTTTGGTCCACAGCGAGGCAATCAGCCCCAGGCCAGACTGATGGGCAATTTCGATGGCTTCATCAGCGGATTTAATTTTAATAATCGGTGCCACCGGGCCGAAGGTTTCTTCCTGTGCAATCAGCATATCGGTAGTTACACCGGTCAGGATCGTTGCCGGATAGTACAGGCCTTCTTCTTTACCAATTTTTTCTACCTCAGCACCTTTGGCAATTGCATCGGCCACATGGGCTTTTACGCGGTTGAGCGTATCGTTATTACACAGAGGGCCCATTTGTGTGTCGTCTTCAAACGGATTGCCGATTTTCAGTTCGCGGGCAGCTGCCTGGAATTTACTGACGAATTCGTCATATACGTCTTCGTGTACCAGCAGTCGTTCGGCGGAAGTGCACACCTGACCGGAATAATAGAAACAGCCATTGATGGCACCGGCCACTGCGCGGTCGATATCCGCATCCGGCAGAATAATAAACGGACCGTCACCACCCAGTTCCAGCAGATGTGGTTTCAGTGCGCATTTGGCGGCAATGATTTCGCCGGTGCGGGTGGAACCGGTAAAGAACATACCATCGACGTCCTGATGATCAACGATGGCAGCACCTGCATCACCAAGGCCCTGTACCACGTTAATTACCCCATCGGGCAGACCGGCTTCTTTGAAAATATCGGCAACCATACCGCAGCAGATAGCGGAATACTCGGATGGTTTCCAGACGATGGTGTTACCGGCAACCACAACGTGAGCCAGTGCGATGGAGGCAATATCCGTCGGGAAGTTATAAGGAGTGATAACACCGACGACACCCAGTGGACGGTGATTCATCACCAGACGTTTGTTGGTGGTATTTTCCTGCGTGGATGGGAAAGACAGACCACGGAAGCGCAGAATTTCTTCAGCAGCTTTGGCATAAGACGGTGCGGCGTATTCCAGAACTTCCTCACGTGCATCAGTGATGGTTTTACCGATTTCAGCGGTAATCATCTGTGCAATTTCTTCACCGCGTTCAACAAAAATCTGATGAATACGACGCAGAATTTTTGCCCGCTGAATAAACGGAGTTGCACGCCATGCCGGTTGTGCAGCTTTGGCTGAAGCGACAGCTTTATCAACATCCGCGGCACTGGCTTTACCAACGGTGTGCAGCAGGCTGCCGTCGTGTGGACACAGCACATCAAACGTACCGCCGGTGGCTTCCTGCCACTCGCCGTTAATAAGAACGCCTTTGCGCAGCGGACTGTAATCTTTAAAGGTATAACTCATTGGATTGTCTCCATATCAGATATATAAATCAGCGGGATATTTTTCTGTCTTTATTCAGCCGGACTGAGATAACGACAAGAATGATGGACAGCAGAACGATCAGGGCACCCACGGCATTAATCTCAGGGTTGAGACCGCGGCGCATGGTGGACCAGATATACATAGGCAGGGTGTTGTCCCGGCCTGTAAGAAAAAATGTCACCGGAATTTCATCGAATGACAGGGTGAACGACAGCAGCGCCGCACCGATAACAGCCGTTTTGATATTGGGCAGCGTCACCATATAAAAGGTCTGCCAGGCCGAAGCCCCCAGATCATAAGAGGCTTCTTCATAGGATTTTGGCAGACGTTGCAGGCGGGCAAATACCTGAGTGACCACCACAGAAACGAGTGCTGTGGCATGACCAATAATGACGGTCTCCAGACTGAGGCTGAAACCCAGAGTGCGGAACAGAATCAGCATGGAAATACCGGTCACAATACCGGGCAGGGCAATGGGCAGCAGAATCAGTTTACGGAACAGACCTTTGCCGGGGAAATTAATCCGGTCAAGCGCAATGGCTGCCGGAATACCGATCACCAGTGTTAAAGCTGTGGCGGACGTAGCCACGTAAAGACTGTTCCACAAGGCTTTTAACAGATCTTCGTTATTCAGTAATTTTTCATACCACTGCAGGGAAAGTCCTGTCATCGGCCACGTAAGCGAGCGTGTGCTGTTAAAGCTGTACATCACCAGAACTGCAATCGGGATATACAGAAATGCCAGTATCAGAATGACCCAGCTTGCGGGCACAATCCTGTCAGCGAATTTTTTAATACGTGCCGGAACAGATACCGGTTTGCGGCTATCAGATTGAATATCAGGTGATGTTACAGAAGCAGTAGTCATCAGAATGCTCCTTTGGACTTATGCTGAAGCCGGTCCGACAGAGAAATGATCGCCAGTACAATTACCAGCATGACCAAAGACAATGCAGAACCCAGTGGCCAGTTAAGGGACGCGCCGAACTGTGAGGCAATTACGTTCGCGATCATCATGCCGTCCGGTCCACCGACCAGATATGGCGCAATAAAGTCACCGAATGACAGACAGAACGTCATTGTGAAACCGGCGATAACGCCAGGCATGGATAAGGGCAGAATGATACGGAAAAATGTCTGCACTCCGTTCATGCCCAGATCGCGGGAGGCTTCATTCAGGCTGGCGGGTATTTTTTCCAGTGCGGTATAAATCGGCATCACCATAAAGGGAATAAATACGTAAGTCAGGGTGATGACCATGGCTGTCTGGTTGTAAAGAAAAACAGATGAGGGTTCATCAAGTAAGCCGATGTGCATCAGAAAAGAATTAAGTACACCCTCTGTGCCGAGAATCGTTTTCCAGGTATAAGCACGCAGCAGATACGACACCCAGAGTGGCAGGACAACGGCCATATACAGGGTTGTTCTTAATGAAGGATTCTGTACTTTTTTAACCAGAATGTAGGCATACGGGTAAGCCAGAACGAATGCCAGTACAGATACGCATATCGCAATTTTAAGGGTACGGAAAAATACCTTGGCATACTGGCTGTCAGTAAACAGTTCTACATAATTGCCGAACTGAAAGGCCGGAACAAAAATCGGGAACTGCTTTTCCCAGAAGCTGTACATCAGAATAATCAGATAGGGCACCAGCATAAAAACAAAGGTCCAGAGCAGTGGCAATGACATCACTGCTGTTTTACCGGCGCGCAGTCGGGACACCGCATTCATGATGCTGCCTCCATATTAAACGGCAGCACTTTATCCGGATTAATACTGACCATGACTTCCTGACCGGCAATAAATGCCGGACTGTCGCCATCGCTCGCCAGACTGTCGATCAGCACGGTGCCTTCACCAATACGTACGACGGTGCGGATGGTCGAACCATGGTAAAGGTAATTTTCAACCCGGCCGGATAACGCTGCATCTGAACCTTCACTTCCCGGTAAGACAATACGGGCATGTTCCGGCCGGAAGCCAAGCAACATCTGCTGGCCGCCGGTGGTATTTTTCAGGTTGTTAGACAGAGTAATCGATTGCCCATAAAGAGATGCAGACAACTTATTGTCCTGCTGAAAAATTTCTGATGGGAACAGGTTCATGGTGCCTATAAAATCAGCAACATACGCGTTGGCCGGCCTGTTGTAGAGTGACAGCGGATCGCCGGCCTGTACAATATTGCCACTGCGCATTACCACGATACGGTCAGACATTACCAGAGCTTCGGTCTGATCGTGGGTCACCATGATAAAAGTCAGACCAAGACGGTCATGCAGGCTTTTTAATTCCACCTGCATCTGTTCCCGCAGGTTGGCATCCAGCGCCGAAAGCGGCTCGTCCAACAGCAGAACTTTAGGGTTGCGGACAATGGCGCGGGCCAGAGCAATACGCTGACGCTGGCCGCCGGATAATTGCTGCGGGTAAACATCAATTTTGTCGGACAGATCAACCAGCTTCAGTACGTCTTTTACTTTTTGCGCGATGTCGCTTTTATTAATGCCCTGAACTTTCAGACCATAACCAATATTCTGACCAACCGTCATATGCGGAAACAGTGCGTAGTCCTGAAATACCATATTAATGGCACGCCGGTTTGGCGGCAGTTCAGTCACATTTTCACCGTCAAGCCAGATACTGCCGGATGTCGGATTTTCAAAACCGGCAATCATGCGCAACAATGTGGATTTACCACAGCCGGATGGCCCCAGTAATGTAATAAACTCCCCTTTTTCAACATTTAGGGAAATATTATCCACACCGATATGGTCACCGAAGGTTTTGCGGATATTTTCAATTCGGATAATCTGAGACATAGCAATATCACTGAATAAATAGAAATAAATAAAAAATAAAACAGGAAATCTGGGCCGGATATCCTCCGGCCCGGATTATCAGTCAGCTTTAACCGCGTTCCAGGTATTGGTATACGTACCCATGCGTTTGCCGAGATTTTCCCACAGCAGCAGACTGTCGAGGTATTCAGGGTCATCCTGATGCAGTGCTGCATACTGCTCTTCCGTCATACATTTTTTTGCTGCAGACGGGTTGGCAACAGAATAACCGTTTACATTAGCAACACCGCACTGGCCACCTTCGCTGACGGCCATATTCAGGAATTGATAAGCGCAATCGAGGTTTGGTGTGTCTTTAACCAGCATGAAAGAATCCATCCAGCCTTCGGCGTTTTCTTTTGGAATGAATTCTTTAACGTCGATGCCTTTTTCCGCAATCATGGCAGACTGGTAGCCGGCCCAGGTGTTGGAAATCCAGACTTCACCGGACGTGTACAGGTCAACCAGTTCGCCGGCGGATGACCAGTATTTACGGATCAGAGGACGTTGCTCGATCAGTTTCTTCTTCGCTGCTTCCAATTGCTTGTCGGACAGGTTGTAAATATCCATATCACCGTTTAAACGGGCCGCAACATAAAGTGCACTTTTATCATCCCACAGCGATATATGGCCCTTCAGTTCCGGATTCCACAGGTCGGCAATAGAGGTTGGAGGTGTTGCAAATTTATCGGTGCGGTACATAAAGGCAATCGCGCCCCATGAATAAGGCACACCGTAGGTTTCACCTTTGTAATTGATACCATCACTGGTACGGAATTTTTCGTAAATATTATTCCACTCTTTGATTTTTGAAGTGTCGATTGGCTCGACAAAACCGGCCTGAATCAGTGGATAGGTGGAATCGATGGAAGGTGATACCAGATCAAATACACCGCCGCCTGCTGCAAGTTTTGGTGCGAAGTCATCATTGGATCCAACGTAGGTCGCATTGACCTTACAACCGGTCGCTTTTTCAAAGGGTTCAATAAAATTCGGATCGGCATAGCCTTCCCATGTCAGAATATTTAATTCCCCAGCGACACTGTATAAAGATACAGATGATAAGAATATTGCGGGAACACTTTTCTTCAGAGATATAGTCATAATATCTGACCCCTGTAATATTTAATCAGTTTTTTAAGTTATAAAGTTGTCTGACAGAGCAGTTAGGGAGACTCTGAATAAGTCTCAAAAATCAGCGATAATACGGCCATCATCAACCGCATAGGATTCGTTGCCACCATGGATCAG
>MDSZ01266363.1_pt1 | contig 31285 bp, 28 predicted proteins | sample 811201 | NCBI WGS metagenome assembly MDSZ01 (sample SAMN05326647, study PRJNA326480) | marine metagenome | isolation source: seawater | place: Indian Ocean: North | collected 2010 | reverse complement strand
CGGACGTGGTGATCGGAGCTCAACCCTCCGATCACCGCGTCTGGTCCCTCAGCCGTGAGGGCGACGCTCATGCGGAAGACGGCCATGGCGCGACCGGGGACTGGACTCGCGCGCCGGCGGTGACCCTCGCGCTCGCCAAGCGCCCCGGCGCCAATGCGGTCGTGGTGGCAGAGCATGTGCTGGAAACGGTCGAGACCCTGCGCGGCACGCTGATCCCGGACGGGGTGAGCGTCGATATCACCCGCAATTACGGGGAGACGGCGGCGGAGAAGGCCAATGAGCTGTTCTTCCATCTCGGGCTCGCCACAGTCTCCATCGTGGTGCTGATCGCGCTGATGGTGGGCTGGCGGGAATCCATCGTCGTGCTGGTGGTCATCCCGACCACCATCCTTCTGACGCTGTTCGCGTCCAACACGCTGGGCTTCACCATCAACCGGGTCAGCCTGTTCGCGCTGATCTTCTCCATCGGCATTCTGGTGGATGACGCTATCGTGGTGATCGAGAACATCGCCCGTCACTGGGCGATGAAGGATGGCCGCAACAAGATCGACGCCGCCGTTCAGGCCGTCGCCGAGGTGGGCAATCCCACCATCGTCGCGACGCTGACCGTCGTGGCGGCGTTGCTGCCCATGCTGTTCGTGTCGGGCCTGATGGGGCCCTACATGGCGCCGATCCCGATCAACGCCTCGGCGGCGATGATCTTCTCCTTCTTCGTCGCCATGCTGATCACGCCCTGGCTGATGGTGAAGATCGCTGGCAATGCCGGCGAGCACGCCCATGGCGCCGAGGACAGCGAGACCCGTCTCGGTCGCGCCTACCGGTCAATTGCGGGCTGGGTGGTGAAAAGCCGGGCGCGCGCCTGGACCTTCCTGATCGGCGCGGGCGTCATGACGCTGGTCATCATGATGATGATCCCGGCGGGTCTGGTGACGGTGAAACTGCTGCCGTTCGACAACAAGTCCGAATTCCAGGTGATCGTGGACCTGCCTGAAGGGTCCAGCCTTGAGGACACCGAACGCGTCCTGTTTGAAGCCGCAGATGTGCTCTCCGGCGTCGAAGAGGTGATGTCGATCCAGGCCTATGCCGGAACGTCAGCGCCGTTCAACTTCAACGGCCTGGTGCGCCATTACTTCTTCCGCACCAATCCCGAGCAGGGCGATCTGCAGGTCAATCTGGCCTCGCGTCACCATCGCAAGCGCCAGAGCCATGACATCGCGCTGGAAGCGCGTGAGCTTCTGAGCGCCATCCCCATGCCCGAAGGCACGGTGATCAAGGTGGCCGAAACCCCGCCCGGACCGCCGGTTCTGGCGACGCTGCTGGCGGAGATCTATGGCCCCGATGGCGAGACCCGCCGGGCCGTGGCCTCGGAGGTCCGCCGCATCTTTGAAGAGGTCGACTATATCGTCGATGTGGATGACAGCTTCGGTCAGCCGCGCCCGCGTCTTCAGATCGTGATCGATCAGGACAATCTCGAATTCTATGGCGTGGAGCAGGGCGATGTGTTCGACACGCTGCGCATCCTGCTCGATGGCCGCGCGGTGGGCTACGCCCAGCAGGGCGATGGCCGCAATCCGCTCGAGATCACGATAGACCTGCCGCGGTCCGGCCGGGTCTGGACGGAGCGCCTGCTCTCAACGCCGGTGCCCGCGAATCTCCTGCCCGGCGACCGCACGGTGGTGGAGCTTGGCGATGTGGTCAGCGTGCGCGAAGTTGAAGGCTCGCCCGTGATCTATCGCCGCGATGGCCGCTTTGCGGACATGGTGATGGCTGAACTCGCAGGCCGCTATGAAGCGCCAATCTATGGCATGGGCGCGGTGGCTGAACTGATCGAGAGCGACAGCTGGCCCGAAGACCTGCCGCGGCCGGAAATTCGCCTCTTCGGCCAGCCGATCAGCGATGATGCGCCGACCCTCCTCTGGGATGGTGAATGGGAGATCACCTATGTGACCTTTCGCGATATGGGCGCGGCCTTCATGGTGGCGCTGGCGGGCATCTACGTGCTGGTGGTGGCCCAGTTCGGCTCCTTCCGCGCGCCCTTGGTGATCCTGACGCCGGTGCCGCTGACGCTGATCGGCATCCTGATCGGGCACGCCCTGTTCGGCGCGCCGTTCTCGGCGACCTCGATGATCGGCTTCATCGCGCTGGCGGGGATCATCGTCAGGAACTCGATCCTGCTGGTGGATTTCATCCGCCATGAAGCGCGGGCCGACGAGACCCTGCGCGAGACCGTGCTGCGGGCCGGGGCGATTCGCTTCAAGCCGATCCTTCTGACCGCGCTGGCGGCCATGCTGGGCGCGTCTGTGATCCTGTTTGACCCGATCTTCCAGGGCCTCGCGATCTCGCTGCTGTTCGGCCTGTTGTCTTCGACCCTCCTGACCCTGCTGGTGATCCCGGCGGTGTATGTGGTCTTCAAGGACCCGGACACGCCCTATCGGGGTGATGTGAAAAAATCGCAGGCCTGACCCGAAAAAGGGGAACTCAACGAAACTTGATCCGTTCTGGTTGCCGGGTGGACGCCTTAAGCATAGGTTAACCTTAACAGAGGGTGGACGCTTGGGGTGAGGCGGGACAGGCGCACATGCATGAACAGGATCGATATTCCTACGGGTTAGGCTGGATCTGGGCTCTTGCGGGCCTGATCGTGATCATCTTGCTGATTTTTGGCGGATGGCGCATGGCCGGCATCATGTGGGGCGAGGATCATGACGATCCGATCTACCTCGCTTGCACCGACACCTATGGCGACAAGAACTGCCAGTGCTTCGCCGGCATTCTGAGCGTTCAGCTCTCCCAGCGGGCCTATCAGTCCTATGTGCGAGATCTGGAGCGCGACGCCTATCGCCGCCGCTATTTCGACGGGCGGCTGGCGCAGAACACCTTCACCGGGCGCGATGCGCGGGTATGCGTGGATGCGTCCGACATTTGCGGCGTGCCGGTGTGCGAGCCGCCCCGCTATGACTATTACCAGGACAGCTATGGCGCGGATGACGCCTATGGCCCGCAAAGCCAGGAACGGCCTTATGGCTCCAGTCCGGGCGCATGGGGCGAGGATTCATGAACCGCTTCTCCATCCTTCTCACTCTGGCGCTGGGGCTGATGCTGGCGGGCGCCACGGCGGCCTTCCTGGCGTCGGACAGTGATGCGCGTCAGTCCATTTTCGATTTCCAGCCCGAGCCGGACCCGGCGGATGAGCGCGACAGCCTGTCCTCGCGCGATGAGGACTGGGAGCCGCGCACCCTGGCCGAAGCCTCGCGTCAGCAAGGGCGCTGGACGCCGCGGGGCGGTCAGCGCGGCTATGCGTCTCCCGGCTATCAGCGCCCGGGCTATCAGGGCCCGAACAGCTGGCTCAATCCGAACCGGAGCTGGTTCCCGCGCAACCGCGATTCCTTCCCGGCCGAACCCTGGCCCTTCCATGTGGAAACCGTGGACCCCGATACCGGCGGCACGAACGCCACGCTGGTGTGCGTCGAGGGCGCGGCGGAGTGCGTGCCCCGGCCCATCGCCGCGCGGGTCTATAGTGAGGCCGCGCGCTACTGGCTCCTGCGCGGGGACGCCGAGCTGACCACGCTGGAGCTCGATTGCGGCGAGACCTATTCCTCGATCATCGATTTCGGGTGCGAGCGCGCCGGCGGACGCCCGTTGATGCCGGAATCGCGCGAAGCGGCGATGCGCTACTGGAACCGATCGGTGGCCTGGGGGCGTCCGTTCGGGGCGCAATCCTCGATCCTCGCCCAGCGTCGCCTGCAGGCCCATCTGGTGGACTGCCCCGTCACCCAGGACAGCCTGGCGCGCATCGCCCGCGACCCGGACCGGGTCATGGCGGATGTCATCGGGCTCAATCTGCGTCAGGCCGCGCTGTCCGCGCTGGGCTATTACAATGGTTCGATTGACGGAACCTATGGCGCGGAGACGCGCCGCGCCGTGCGCGCCTTCCAGCGCGAGCTCGGCTATGACGAGACCGCTTCGCTGACCCCGCGCCAGACCGCCCAGCTGATGTGTCACGCGGCCCAGACGGCCCGTGATCCCAGCGTCCAGAACGTTCTGGGGATCATGCATGCGGTGGGTCTGGGCGTGGTGCAGAACACCGATCTGGCGCTGGAATGGCTGGAAATGGCTGCGGTGCGGGGCGATCCCGACGCCAATTTCAATCTCGCCGTGATCTATGGCACGGGCGCGGTCTTCGGCTCTTACCGCCTGTGCGCCATCGTGGAGAATCCCGAACGCGCCGACGCCTATCTGCGTGACGCCGCCGATCTGGGACACGATCTGGCGCGCCGGTTCCGCACGACGCCCGAGCTGGCGCGGGCGCCGAGCGCCCAGGCCCGCTGGGCGCGGATCCGGCAGGAGATCGAGGAAGAAGCCAGTGAGACGCCCGGTCGTGGGGAACGGGCGATGGAAATCCTGCGCAACGCCATGCGCGCCCGCGTCCCCCCGGCCGACGCCGGGTGTCTGGACGCCAATGCGAGCCGGTGACGGCAAGATCGAGAGGACAGGACCGATGCGCAAATTGACCCTTCTCAGCGTGCTGATCAGCGCCGCCGCGCTCGCAGGCTGCAAGACCGACCCGACCTATGTCCATCCGGTCGATCCCTATTATCCGCCCAGCACGGCCCCGGTGGAGGCGACGGCGGACGCGCTCGCCATCGACACGGCGCTGCAGGTTTGCGAGGTGGATTCCCTGCGCGCCCAGCGGGATGAACGCATCGAGGCCGCGCGCGCGCTCCTGATCACGGGCTATGCGTCCGGCGGCGACGTCAACGAGCGCTATGAAGAGACCGAGGGCACGCTGCGCGTGGATCAGCCGCCTTCAGGGCCGCAAACCGAGCGGACCGAGATGCTGCGCGCCTTCGAGCTTGATCTCGACGCCGCCTACCGCTTCGCCGAGGGGTCCTGCCGGGCCTATGCCGCCTGCATGCACCAGCGCGATTACCAGGAAGGCGCCTGCATCGGCACGCTTCATTCCTGGGAACGCGCGCAGGACCGCTTCACCGACGTCTCGCTGTCGCTGGCCGAAATCCGCGCCGAGATCGCCACGCCGAGCCGCCATCACCGCGGTTACGGGCATGGCTATGACCGGGACCGCTATGATCGCCGGTATCACCGGTCGCGCCGGGATCGCGATTGCGAGGGCGTGATTGCGGATCTGTTCACCACAGACGCGTGCGATCGCCGACACTAGGACCTGAACGGGCGCTCTCGGGCGCCCGTTTCGCTATCGGGTCTGATAGGGCTCCACCGAGCGCACAACCATGGAATAGGCGGTTGCGGCGAGATCGGTGTCCACCCGTTCGATTTCCATCCGGCCTTCCACCCAGACCGGCTCCCACAGACTGTCAAAGCGGATCAGCTCCGGCGAGCGCAGATAGACGATCTGGTTCGGCGGCGGCGGCGGCGTGTGCACGCAGGCCCCGTGATAGGGCAGGAGCAGGAATTCCCGCGCCGAACTGTTTTCCGAGAAATCGAGCGGCAGGATATAGCCGGGCATGCGCACAACGAGGCCATCGAGATCCTCGACCACATTGAACGTGCCGATCTGGCCCTCGACCTCGCTTTGCTGGCCCATCATGCTCATCAGGGACGGGTCGGCGCGGCCTTCGCTGAGCGCCTGCAGGGCTTCAAGGTCCTGTTCCGGCAACAGATCGCTCCAGGCCAGAACTTCCGCTTCGGCGTCGGGATCCACGGCGACCAGGCTTGTATCCGTGTCTTGCGGGGCGGGCGTGGTCTCGCCACAGGCGGTGATCGCAAAGCAGGCAAGCACACTCAGACCAATCCGTCGCAAGATCACGATTAACACTCCCGTAAAGGATTGCAGCCTTCTCTGTAGAGGGAGAGAGAAGTGCACGCAGTTTTAAGAACTTTCTGTCACAAACCTTCTGAAGAGCCGCGAAAAGCGGTCCCGGAGGTGGTGTAATGGGTCGTATAAACCCATCAGAACAAAATCAGAAACACGACATCAAGGCGCGTATGCGGCAAGCGCAGTATGAGCTGGTGTCAAAAAGCGCGCTGCGCGCCGTTCCGCTGAATATCGTGAACGCGCTGCTGCTGACCGCAATCATCCATCCTTATGTGAACACGGTGTCCCTCTGGATCTGGGCGGGACTGCTGTGTGTCGGGCCGTTCTTGCGGTTCGGGGCGATGTTGAGAGCGCGTCGCGCGGATCGTGCGCCCAATGATGCGGAGATGTATCTGTACATTGCGCTGTCGGCCGTGGTCGGCCTGGCCTGGGGCGCGACCCCGCATCTTCTGTCTTCCAACACGCCGACGCTCGTATCGCAGATCGTCGGTCTGGTGATTGCGGGCATGGCGGCCGGCGCTGTGCTGACCTCCGCGGGCGAACGGCGCGTGATCCTGGCTTACGCCGCCCCCTCGCTGACGCTTTGGGCGGTCGCCCTGCTGCGCATTGATCTGTCCACGGGCGCCATCGGGGCCGTGATGCTGGCCGGCTTCCTGCTGGGCATTACGATGCTGGCCAAGACCTACGCCAATACCCTGCTGGATTCCGTGGCGGCCAATATCGCGCTGGAAGAGGCGAACAAGAAAACGCTCGAACAGGCGGCGGCGCTCGCCCGGCTGGCCGAGCACAATGACCAGGCCGCCCGCAAGGCCGAGGAAACGGCGCGGTCGAGCGCTGTGCTTCTGGCCAATATGAGCCATGAGCTGCGCTCGCCGCTCAATGGCGTGCTCGGCATGGGCCAGCTTCTGGACAAGACCCGTTTGTCAGACGAGCAATCGCTGATGGTCTCGCGTCTGCTGGAAAGTGGTGAGAAGCTTGAGGGCCTGATCAATACGGTTCTGGAAGTCTCCCGTATTGACGCGGGGCGGATGGAGCTGATCCTCGAAGACATCACCGCGTGTGATTTCGCGGACCGTCTGCGTCGCGAACACGCCCCGCATGCGGCCGCCAAGAATATCAGTTTTGATGTCGAGTTTGACGGCGACGGGTCGCGCGCACTGCGCGCCGATGGCGGTCGTCTGATGCATATGTGCCGGATCCTGGCGCACAATGCGATCCGCTTCACCGATGAGGGCGGGGTCACGGTCAATCTGACCATGCGTGAGGATCAGCCCGGCCTGTCCGCCTTGCGGATCTCGGTGATCGATACCGGGTCCGGCGTGCCCGAGAGCTCGCGCGAGCAATTGTTCAACGCCATGGGCAAGGACGCCATTGATGACAACATCAAGCAGGCGGGAACGGGCCTCGGTCTGCATCTGGTCCGCAAGCTGGCGGAAATGATGCATGGCGAAGTCGGCTATGCGCCGGCGGAGGAAGGGTCCGGCTCGGTATTCTGGTTCGAGGTGAAGCTGCGTCACTCCATCAAGGCGGACCGCTTCGCCGATGGTGAGCAGATGTCGGTCTCGAGTCGCCGCCTGCGCATACTGGTCGGCGAAAGCGATCCGGCCCTGCGCTCGGTGCTGCTGGGCTATCTCAAATCCTTCAACTGCGTGGTCACCTGCTCTGGCAGCTCGGTCGAACTGGTGGATGCGCTGGGCGCCTCGGCCTATGACGCGGTGATCCTGGGGCACCAGCTTGAAGACTCCGAGGCCGAGGACGCCTCCGCCGATGTGCGGGCGCTGCCGTCCACGGCCGCGATGACCCCGATCCTGCGCCTTGTGCCGGAGCTGGATGCGCCCTTGCGAGTGAACGCCATGGAGACGCAGGTGCGCTCGCCGGTCAGTGCGGATGTCCTGATGGACGGGCTGAAACAGGCGCTCGCCAATGATCCGATCGCCAATGCCCAGCTCTATCGCATTGCCTGACCGCAGATCTCACGCGACATAAAAAAGCCGGCGGTGACGCCGGCTTTTTTCATGGGGAAGGGCGGCGGCTCAGGCTGCGCCATGCATCCGGTCGGGGGCGGACATCCGCCAGTCCGGGGTCAGCAGGCGATCCATCTCGGCAAAGAAGGCTTCGCGCTGGATCGGTTTTGAGGCGTAGCCGTCCATGCCGGCGCGCAGGCATTGCGCCTGCTCCTCGCGCAAGGCGTTGGCGGTCAGCGCCAGAATGGGCGTCGCGCGCACCGGGCTTCTCATCTGGCGGATGCGTCGGGTGACCTCAAGGCCGTCCAGGCCCGGCATCCGCACATCCATCAGGATCAGGTCGAACCCGTCTGTCTGCAACAGCTCCAGCGCCTGCTCGCCGGTTTCGCAGATGGTGCAGCCCCATCCGCGCAGGTTCAGGAAGCCTTCGATCACTGCCCGGTTCATGGCGTTGTCCTCCACCAGAAGGATGCGGGGCGCCAGGGCGTGCGCCGTCGCGCCGCCGGCCTCCTCAGGCCGGGCCGGGCTTGGGCTGTCCGTGTCGGCCAGGCCCAGCGCCAGCTCGAACCAGAAGTGCGCGCCGGGCTCGTGGCTGGGGTCATGGGCGATCGTGCCGCCCATGAGATCAACGAGCTGTTTGCAGATGGCCAGCCCCAGGCCAGTCCCGCTGGCGGTCTGTCGCGCCTCGGGTTCGGCCTGCATGAAGGAGGTGAACAGCGCATCGTGCGCGATCGGCGGCACGCCGCATCCGGTGTCGGTCACCTCTCCGCGCAGGATGACGCGCGTGGGGGTGAGCGGGGTCAGCGCCAGGCGCACATCCACGGCGCCCTCATCGGTGAACTTGATGGCGTTGCCGATCAGGTTGAACAGGATCTGCTTGAGCCGGACCGGGTCGCCCAGCAGCGGCTTGGCCGTATCGCCCTCGGTGCGGACCTCGAAGTTCAGCCCCTTGGCCTGTGCGCGTCCGCGCCAGAGCTGGGACGCCGCCTGGGCGAGATCGTTCAGGGTGAAGTCGACCGAACGCAGCTTCATCTTGCCGGCCTCGATCTTGGACAGGTCCAGCACGTCATTGAGCAGGTCGAGCATGACCTCGCCACCCTGCTGAATGCTCTGGGTCAGCCTGCGCTGCTCCTCATCCAGGGCGGTCTCCTGAAGCAGCTGGGCCAGGCCCATCATGCCGCTCAGCGGGGTGCGGATTTCATGGCTCATCGTCGCCACGAACTCGGTCTTGATCTTGTTCGCGGACAGGGCTTCAAGCCGCGCCTGCCCCAGCTGCTCGGCGAGGGCGACCAGCTTGCGATTGCGCTCCTCGCTCTCAGACTGGATCATCCGCATCAGGCCGACGCCCGTGCCCACCCCGGCATAACGGCCGTTCTCGGTGATGATGAAGCCGTCAAACAGGGCCGAGATGCGGTCGGTGACGATGTGGCGGCTGAGCTGGGACAGCAGATGGTTGCTGTCGACCACCAGCGGGTCCTTGTCCATCACATAGGTGACAGGGCGTTTGGCGAAGAGCGCCCGGCCATGAGTGTCCGCCATGCGCAGGAAGAAGGCGTTGCGCGCCACAAGGCCGATCGGCTTGCCCGCTTCAACCACGGCGCAGACCAGAAGATCGCTGTCTTCGGAGAACAGGTCATAGACCTCCGATCCGGTAATGACGGGGTCCAGAACAGGCGCATTCTGCAAAAGGGTGCGAACCGTGCGGCTCATGGGCTCGGGCTCCTGGGGCAGGCGGTGAAATCGCGCCTACCCAACACGCCAGGCCCTTGCCGCGCCCTTAATTGAAGGCGTGTTTCACGGAAGGTTCATCGAAAAGTCGCGTTATTAAACCTGGGGTTACGCTGTCTGTTCGCGCACCCAGTCGGTAAAGCCCGATGCGCTCAGCGGGGCGGTGGTCTCAAGCGCCAGAATGCAGGGTTCATCATAGGGATGAAGCGCGAGCAGGGCGTCGCGCGTCTGCTCCGCCGCCTCCGCCGAGGTCTTGAACAGGGCGATGATCTCACGCTCGCTCTGCACCTCGCCCTCCCAGCGATAGATCGACCGGCTCTCTCCCAGAAGGTTGGCGCAGGCGATCAGACGGTCCTCCAAGAGACGGCCCGCGGCGCGCTCCACGCTCTCCCGGTCAGGCCAGGTGGTGTAAAGGACGATGACGCCCTTGGCGGCTTCAGTCATGGTCGAGCTCCTTGCAGGCACGGCTCATAAGCAAGATATACTGGCTACATGGATACACGCGCTTCATCAAACGCAGCCCTGGTGCTGTTCTCCGGCGGCCAGGATTCCGCCACGTGCCTCGCCTGGGCGCTGTCGCGCTTTGAGCGGGTGGAAACGATCGGGTTTGACTATGGCCAGCGCCATGAGGTGGAGCTGAAAGCCCGCCAGCGGGTTCGCGATGAGATGCTCAAGGCGTTTCCAGCCTGGGCGGAACGGCTGGGCGAGGATCGTCTGGTGGATCTGTCCGGCTATGGCGCGCTGGCGGAAAGCGCGCTGACGGCGGACATGGAAATCGTCATGACCGAACAGGGCCTGCCCTCCACTTTCGTGCCGGGGCGCAATCTCGTTTTTCTCACGGTCGCCGCCGCGCTTGCCTATCGTCGGGGCATCGACGTGTTGGTGGGGGGGATGTGCCAGACCGATTATTCAGGCTATCCCGACTGCCGCGAGGACACGATCCAGACCCAGGCGAGAGCGCTGGGGCTGGGGCTCGATCGCCCGACCGTCATCGAGACGCCGCTGATGCATCTGGACAAGGCCCAGACCTGGTTGCTCGCGCATGAGCTGGGCGGAGAGGCGCTCGTCGATCTGATCGTCGAGCACAGCCATACCTGTTATCGCGGCGAGCGCGGCCAGCGCCATGACTGGGGCTATGGCTGTGATGACTGCCCGGCCTGCGAGCTTCGCAAAAAGGGCTGGGCCCAGTGGCGCGAGGGCGCGGCGGGCTGATGACCTATTCCGTCAAGGAAATGTTCCTGACCGTGCAGGGCGAGGGCGGCCAGACCGGCCGGCCGGCGGTGTTCCTGCGCTTTGCGGGCTGCAATCTGTGGAGCGGGCTCGAGCGCGATCGCGCCAGCGCCATCTGCCAGTTCTGCGATACCGATTTTGTCGGCGTGGACGGGGTGAATGGCGGCAAGTTCAAGACGGCCGAAGCGCTGGCGGAGAAGGTCGCGAGCCTGTGGCCGGGCGGGGGCGAGCCCTATGTGGTCTGCACCGGGGGCGAGCCGCTCTTGCAGCTGGACAAGCCGCTGATCGACGCCCTCCACGAAAAGGGGTTCAGGATCGCGGTCGAGACCAATGGCACCATCGAAGCGCCGGACGGCATCGACTGGGTGTGCGTCAGCCCCAAATCCACCGCGCCCTTGAAGCAGACCTCCGGCGATGAGCTGAAACTCGTCTACCCCCAGCCCGAGGCCATGCCTGAACTTTTCTCAGGGCTCGATTTCAAGCAGTTCCGGCTGCAGCCCATGGACGGGCCGGACCAGATGAAAAATGCTCAGGCCGCGTTCGAGTATTGTCTGCAACATCCTCAATGGATGCTCAGCCTGCAGACCCACAAATGGATCAATGTGCCCTAGGCGGGCGTGTCGTCGCAGAGCTCGGTGACGAACTTGTCCTCGACCACGCTCTTGCCCGGCGTCACCACGCCCACGGCGCCGCCCACCACCTTGCCGGCGGCGCCCACTACGGCGCCGGTTGCGCCGACCGCGAGATCGGCGGTCTGCACCACGATGCAGCCGGGCGTCATCATCACGGCGGCGAGGGCGATCATCACAAGGGCGGGTCGGGTCATGGCGCGCTCCACAGAAAACCCGGCGGAGCAGGGGGCTCCGCCGGGTCTTCTGTCTAGCGACTGGCGCTTAAGGCCGGGTGAAGAGGCGCCTAGAGCGAATCCACCATCACGACTTCGGCGTCCTCGATCGCGGTGATCTCGATCACGGGTTCATCGACGATCGCGGCCCCGTCGCGCGGCCCCACGGTTTCCTCATTGACAGTCACCGCGCCCTTGGCGAGGGCCAGATAGGCGTGACGTCCCTCTTCAAGGGCATAGCGGACAGACTGGCCGGCTTTCAGCGTCCCGCCCAGAACCCGCGCATCGGCGCGGATGGGCAGGGCGTCTTCATCGCCCTTGCGGCCCGAGGCCAGCACCACCAGCTCGCCCGCCTTGTCACCCTTGGGGAAGGTCCGACTCTCCCAATAAGGCTCTCCGCCGCGTTCATCGGGCATGATCCAGATCTGGAAAATGCGGGTCAGCTCGCTTTCACGATTGTATTCGGCGTGACGGATGCCCTTGCCCGCACTCATCACCTGCACATCGCCCGCCACCGTGCGGCCCTTGTTGCCCAGGCTGTCTTCATGGGTGATGGCGCCGTCACGCACATAGGTGATGATCTCCATCTCCGCATGGGGGTGCGGGGGGAAGCCGGTGCGAGGCTGGATCTCGTCGTCGTTCCAGACCCGAAGCGCGCCCCAGCCCATCCGTTTGGGGTCGTGATAGGAGCCGAAGCTGAAATGGTGTTTCGCGTTCAGCCAGTCGATCTGGAAGGCGCCCAGATCTTCGAAATACCGTACATCAATCATGACGAACCCTCCTTAGCTCGTGTGTTGGACACACAGATAGAGACGGGAGGCGGCGGCATTAACCGGCGGGTTGGACGGTGAGTTTTGCCGATCCGGAAAGGATCATTCCGCCGGCGCGGGAACAGGCGCTGTCCCGGGCTTGAGCGTGAAGCGCGGCAGCAGCCAGTGCACCAGCGGGCCAATGGCGACGGCATAGAGCACGGTGCCGAGGCCCACCGTGCCGCCCAGGGCAAAGCCGCTCGCCAGCACCACAAGCTCGATCCCCAGGCGCACCCGGCCCACCGGCCAGCCCGTGCGCCCGCACACCCCGGTCATCAGGCCGTCGCGCGGGCCCGGACCCAGGCCCGCGCCGATATAGCTGGCGGTGGCGACGCCATTCAGGCCAATGGCGCAGACCAGGAGGAGGGCGCGCATTGCGTAGCCGGTCAGCTCGGGCATGACGAACAGGGTCAGGTCCGCCACTGTTCCGATCAGCAGCACATTCATGACGGTGCCGATCCCCGGCTTCTGCCGGATCGGCCACCAGGCCAGAAGCACCAGAAGGCCGACCAGATTGACGGTCATGCCGAAGCTCAGACCGATGCGGTCCGACAGGCCCTCATGGAACACATCCCAGGGATCAAGACCCAGATTGGCGCGAACCATCAGGGCCAGCGAGACGCCATAGGCCGCGAGGCCCAGGTGCAACTGGATCAGACGTTTTATCAACATGGCACGCATCAATCCCGAGCTTGGCCTTAAAAAATAGGGCCAAGCTAGCGACCTTGGCGCTATGATGCCGGAGCCGCCTGATTGAGGATGACGCCATGTCAGATCGCTCGCTTTCCCTGCTCAGCCTGCGCCGCCTGATGCAGGACTGGCGCGACAGCGCCACCGCGCCCGCCTATCGCCAGATCGCGAACCGCTTGCGTTTCGCCATTCTGGACGGGCGTGTCGGGCTGGGGGTGAAGCTGCCCGGCGAGCGACGTCTGGCCGACGAGCTCGAGGTGGCGCGGATCACGGTGTCCCAGGCCTATGATCTGTTACGCGCCGAGGGCTTTCTGGAAAGCGGGCAGGGGCGCGGTTCGGTGACCGTGCTGCCCGACGGCGCCGAGGCGCTGCAGGAAGGGGCGAGCGCTGATCCGGGCCTGATGGACCTGGCGGCCGCGACGACCCGCGCCCATCCCGATCTCGCGCCAGCCTATCGCAAGGCGATGGCGCATCTGCCGGCGCTCCTGCCGCATTCAGGCTATGAGATGCGCGGCGAGATCGGGCTGCGCCGGGTGCTGGCGGATCGCTATGCCGAAGATGGCGTGGCGCTGGCGCCGGATCAGATCCTGATTTCCCAGGGCGCCCAGCACGGGCTGGTGCTGCTGATCCGCGCCTTCCTCAAACCCGGCGATCCGGTGGCGGTTGACCTGCCGAGTTATCCCAATGCCCTTGAGGCTTTCCATCGGGCAGGCGTTCAGATGCGCGGTTATCCGGTGACGGATAACGGCTGGTCGGTGGCCGAGCTCGAGCGCGACCTGGCGCAGGGGCGCTACAAGATGGCCTATCTGATTGCGGATCATCACAATCCCACAGGCCAGGTGATGGATGCGGACGCGCGCTTTCGTCTTGCGCGGGCCGCCAAGCGCGGCGGGGCGTTGCTGGTGTTCGACGAGTGCGTGCGCGAGCTCTGGCGCGATGCGCCGCCGCCCGTGATCGATCCGCCCCATTATCGCGCGCCTGTGGTGCGGCTGGGGTCGGCCAGCAAGGTGTTCTGGGGCGGCTTGCGTACGGGCTGGATCGCGGCGGACCGACGCATCATCGATCAGGTCCACGCCGCCCGCTCATCGATTGATCTGGGTGGTCCGCCGCTTGAGCAGATCACCACGCGCATCCTCTATGAGGACTTCCCCGATGCAGTGGACCGTCAGCGCGCGCAATTGCGTGACGAGCACGCCTTTCTGAGCGGCGAAATCGCGCGGCGTTTCCCCGACTGGACCAGCCTGAAGGTCGAGGGCGGCCTGTCGCTCTGGCTGCGCCTGCCCAGGCCGGTCAGCCCCGAGCTGTCGGCGGCGGCCCGCGAGTGGGGGCTGAAGCTGGAGCCGGGGCCGCGTTTCTTCCTCCAGCAGGGCGGGGCGCACAATCTGCGCCTCCCCTTCAGCCGCGACCGGGATTTCATGGTCCGGGCGCTCGACCTGTTGGAGCCCGCCTGGAGGCAAGTCTGCGCGACGCCCGGTCTGGCGAAAGAGGTTCAGGTTGAAGCGCCAGTTTTCTAGGCTGCAGGCTTAACGGGCTTGCGGGCGGCGAAGAGGAAGACCCCGCCCACATCATTGGTCAGAAGGCCAAAATAGCCTGACATGACAAAGCGCATGCCGGCGTCTTCAAAGCCCGCCCTTTCAAGGTCCTGTACGAAGTCCCAACCGGGTATGGCGAAGACCAGGCTGCCCTCGTCCGGACGTGTCGGATTGCCGTGATATTCCGGCGGCGCCAGATGCTCCAGGCCGTCCGGGCCCAGGCGCGCCTTGATGGTCCGCTCCGTCCCTCGCATGTTGAAAGGCACAGTGCCGACGAACAGACCGCCGGGTTTGAGGATGCGGGCGGCTTCCGAAATGGCCCTGTCCATGTCCGGCACATGTTCGAGCACTTCGCAGCTGACATAGATGTCGAAGCTGTCATCGCTGAAACTCAGCGCCTGCACGTCCTGATGCATCACGCGTGGGTGCGCCCGGCGGTCCGAAGCCAGCGGCAGGTATTCAGAGCCCGTGAAGCGCGGAAAGATCGAACGCAAGCGCTGGGCGAATGGCGACAGGCGTTCCGAGGCGAAGACCCGCAGCGACTTTTCCCGCCCGCAGGCGTAAGTGCGCAGTACATGCAGGATGGCCCGCGTGCGTGACGTGCAGGAATGGGCGATCAGACTTTCGCGCAGACGGGCGCTGTCGAGTTCAATCCTGTCAGGCGTGACCAGGCCAAGATAAGGGTCATGCAGGCCTTCAATGGCGATTCGGTCCAGCGCCTGGGCGCGCTGAGACTCTATTCCCGGCCGCATGGTCCTGAAGAAGACGGACCACTCGTCCAGCGTTCTGAAGCCAAGTTCGAGGAGATCCATGATCGGGTCCGGTGCGCACGCCTCAGCACCCTGCTGAGGCGTGGATATAACGACTGTCTAGAACGGTTCGGGTCAGGCGACGATATGGAATCTGCCAGGCGCCGTCACGCGCCTTCCTTGCGCCAGGCGAGCGCCAGCAAGCCGAGCGCCAGAAGGGCGATGAGAAGGCCGGGCGCCAGCGGCACGGACTGGGCGTCCGTGACCAGATAGGCGTTGTTGCGTTTCAGTCCCGCCCAGTTGATCCCGGCCTGTCGGGCGCGGGCATTGGTCCGCCTGAATTCAGGCAAGTCGATCTCCTCGCCCAGCGTGAAGATCCCGCCCTCGCTGGAATCGACGAGCGCGGCGAAGCCTTCCGGATCGGGCCGCAGATCGCGATATTCCAGAGGATTGAGCGGGCCCGAGGCCGTCACCGTGGTCAGATCGCCTGAGCGCAGGCGCACCAGCCCCTGCTCGCGTGCGGTCATGCGCTCGGTGTAGACGCCCAGCCCGGTCTCATCCATCTCCACGGATTCCTGAACGCCGGACGGCCATTCGATCTCCAGCTCGGGCACCTCGTCTGCAAGCGTATTGCGGGTGACTTCGAGCTCGCCATCAACGACGCGTGCGCTCAGGCGTTCTTCGTCCAGCTCCGGCTCTCCCATCAGCCAGTGCGCGACGCGGCGGAACAGTTCGTCATGCGGACCGCCGCCCTCATAGCCGCGCGCCCACAGCCAGGCCTGATCGGACAGCAGGATCGCCGCCCGCCCCTGACCTTCATGGGACAGGGTCAGCAGGGGGTCGCCATTGGGCGCTTCCAGAACCGTTTCGCCCGACAGCGGTCGCGCGCCGATGCGACGGAACCACGGACCCCATTCGCCTTCACCTGACAGCATGGGACGGGTGACAGGGTGGCGCTGGCCGATTTCGCTGATCTGCGGCGTGAAGCGCTCTTCGCTGATCTGGCCGGTCGGGGCGGCGGGCAGCACGCTGGCGAGCGGCGAGCGCGAAACGCTTTCGCCGCCGGCGAAGGGCGGCCCTGTGGTGACCAACAGTGCGCCGCCATTTTCGACATAATTGGCGATATTGTCGAAATAGAGCGGGCGCAAAATGCCGCGGCGGCGATAGCGGTCGAAGATGACGAGGTCGAATTCCTCAAGGCTCAGCTGAAAGAGCTCGAAGACCGGAAAGGCGATCAGGGCGAGCTCGTTGGCGGGCACGCTGTCATCCTTGTCCAGCGGGCGCAGAATGGTGAAGTGCACCAGATCGACGCTTGGGTCGGATTTGAGAAGATTGCGCCAGGCCCGCGCGCCGTTATGGGGTTCGCCGGTGACGAGCAGCACTCGCAAGCGATCGCGCACGCCGGTGACGTTCACCGCTGCGCGATTGTTGATCAGCGACAGCTCGCCCTGGCCAGGCTCCACCTCGATCTCGACAACATTCGGGCCCCGATTGGCGATTTCGGCCTGAACGGTCACGTCCTGACCGATCTGTACGCGCGCCTGGATCGGATCGCCGCCATCCACATAGAGATTGACCATGGCGGTCCCGGTGGCCGCGCCCTCATCCTCGACCCGCAAGGTGAAGCTGACCGGATCGCCCACAAGGCCGTAGCGCGGGGCCTGGGAGACGATCAGGCGGCGGTCGCGCGCATTCGGATTGCCTGTCAGGACATGATGGACCGGGGCTTCAAGCCCCAGATCGTCGGCGGCTGGCGGCGCGTCATGGATCTGGCCGTCAGAGGCGATGATGACCCCGGCCAGACGATTGCGCGGGGCTTGCGACAGGCCTTGCTGCAGGGCGCGGTTCAGACGCGTGCCGTCCTCGGACGCGCCGCCGCTGACCTCCACGAGATCCAGCAGCGGATCGCTTTCGGCGAGCGCGCGCAAAGCCTGCGCCGTCTGCTCGGCGGCGGCGCTGCGATTGCCGATCTGCATGGAGGCGCTGTCATCGGTGATCAGCACCATCACATCACTCAGGGGCTCGCGGGTTTCCTGCACCAGAGCCGGGTTCAGCAGCGCGCCCGTCAGGACCAGCCCGGCCAGCGCCCGCCAGAGCCAGCCTTTCAGGCCGCGCACCAGCGCAAGGATCGCCACAGCCAGCGCCAGCGCGCCCAGCCCATAGGCGAGCGCGGGCGGAACGAGCGGGGAGAGGGAGAGCGTAACGGCGTCCATCAATCCTGCCCCAATCGCTGCAGAATGGCGGGCACATGCACCTGATCGGCCTTGTAGTTTCCGGTCAGGGAATACATGGCGAGATTGACCCCGAAGCGGATGGCCAGCTCACGCTGGCGCGGCCCGCCCTCCACCGGGGCGAGGGGGCGTCCCTGCTCGTCAATCGCCCAGGCGGCGGCCCAGTCCGCGGAGCCGATCACCACCGAGGATGCGCCATCCCGCCCCGAGCTTTCAGGGTTGGCCTCGACCCAGATCGGGGTGTCGGGATAGCGACCCGGGAACGCGCTCAGAAGATAGAAGGTCCGTCCCAGGACATGATCGTCGGGCATCTGCTGGAGCGGCGGCACCTCGACCGAATCGAGCACCCGCACCAGCCCCGGATGCGGCGCCAGTCCCCGGCCCGAGGCGCGACCGTCGCGGGTGTCGAAGACGATCAGCCCGCCTGCATTCATATAGGCGGTGACGCGGGCCGCGGCGTCGGGAGAGAGCGCGGGGGCGTCTTCGGTCAGCGGCCAGTAGATCATGGGATAGAACAGGATTTCGTCCGTCTCTATATCCACGCCAACGGGCGCGCTGGGCTCGACCGCACTGCGGCGCGTGCTTTCACGGGACAGGCCCGCAAGGCCGGCGCGACTGATATCGTCAATGCGCGCATCGCCCGTGAGCACATAGGCGAGGCGCACTTCCAGCGCCTGTTGTTCAATATCCTGAACGCTCTGCGCCTGCGCATCGGGCGGCAGGGCGCCCAGGCCCAGAACGACTGCAAGCGCCAGCGCGCCAAAATTGCGCGTGGCGAAGGGCAGGCGGCCGGACAGGAACAGGGTGATGAGCCCATCCACGCACAGAAGAATCAGGGCGAGACTCAGCAAGGGGCCCGCAAGCCGGGTCTCGATGCCGCCCGCGCCGGTGCGATAGGTGGCGCCAGGCAGGTCGCGCGCGATCAGCGCCATCTGGTCGCCGGGCTGCATGACATTGAGGGCCGCGCTCGCCGCCCCCAGCGTCCAGACGCCGGGCGGGGTGGTGGCGCTGGCGCGCGCCATGGTGAAGGCGTCCGCCGCAATCATCTCGGCCTGGGTCGCAGCTTCGGTCAGAAGCCCGTCAGCATCGAGCTGACGCTCCAGCCCCCAGGCGCCGCCCTGGGGCGGAGCGGGATTTGCGCCGCCGCTGAGCGACAGCACGCGTTCGAGCATGGCGGGGTAGAGCCCGGACAACGGCAGGGAGGACCAGTCGGGCCCGGCGGTGACGTGAAACAGCACCACCCAGCCCTGACCATAGCGGTCGGCGGTGACAAGCGGCGTGCCGTCTTCGAGGCGCGCCCAGACCTTGGCGTCAAGATCGGGTCCCGGCTCGGCCAGCACCTGACGGGTGACTTGCGCTTCTTCTGAAACGGAGAGACCCGAAAAGGGGCTCTCGTCAGGGAAGGGGGCGAGGCCCTGCGGGTCTTCCCACGCCATTGCGCCGCCGAACAGACGCCCGCCCTCGCGCAGGCGCACGGGCAGAAGCGGATCGGTGCGGGTGGCGAGGTTCGGACCGGAGAAGCGGATCAGGAGCCCGCCTTCATTCACGAACGCGGTCAGGCGGTCATCCTCGATCCGGGCATTGTCCACCATGACGAGCGCGGAGGGCTCGCTTTGCAGCAGGGTCTCAAGATCCCCGCTCACAAGCTCGGCCGATCCCGCCAGCGCTTCGCGGGCATAGTGATAGTCTGACAGGAGCGGCTGGCGTTCCCCGCTGGCCTCGGGCCGGATAAGGCCCACGCGCGGACGCCGCCAGCGGTCGCCGGTGATATGGGTCGCCCCCGCGGAGGCGAAGCGATCCAGCGTGATGCGAGCGATCTGGTTGCGCAGATCGAGCGGCAGGTTGGCCGACAGATCCAGACGCTGCTCGCCTGCTTCGAAAGCCCCTTCCAGACGCGCCAGCGCCTGGCCATCCGCGCCCAGGGCCGTCAGCGCGACCGGGCGTTCTGCTTCGCTGTCGGCGCGCACCAGGCGCACGGTGAAGCCGTCCGGCTCCACGCCGACACGGGTCAGGCCGATGGCGGTCTGATCGGGTTCGGGCAGGACAACGCTGAGTGTTCCTCGCGGATTGAGCAGGCGGGCGAGGGCGCGGTCGCCTTCGTCTTCAGCCACGCCATCACTGATCCAGACCGTATCAAAGCGCTCGGGCGCCCCTTGCTGGTTCAGGATCGTCTCAAGGCGTTCTGCGGTGACGGCGCGGGCGGGCGGCCAGGCGCGCAGTTCGTGGGCGTTCAGGCGCGAGAGGGCGTTGCTGGCGGGGCCGAATTGCAGATCGGTCTGGCTCGCGGGCGCGCCGGTGAAGACCAGCAGCACGTCCCGACCCTCGCCGCGGGCGGCGATGAGCTGGCTGCGGGCCTGGGCCTGCAGGTCCGGCCAGCCCGGCGCCGAGCGCCAGCCGTCATCCACCAGCAACAGGAGCGGGCGGTCGGAATTGATCTCGGTTTCAGGGCTGAGGATCGGACGCGCCAGCGCCAGGATGATGAGGGCGGCCATCACAAGCCGCAGCACCAGTAGCCACCAGGGTGTCGATTGCGGGGTTTCCGGCGTCCGCGCGAGATTCTGCAACAGGCGCAGGGGCGCGAAGATCACCCGCGAGGGCGCAGGCGGGGTGGCGCGCAACAGGAACCACAGAAGCGGCAACACCGCGAAGGCGGCCAGCGCCCAGGGCGCGGCGAAGGCAAGCGGTCCCAGTGTGATCATGACTGCGGCTCTGACAGGGTCTGATAAAGCGCCAGAACAGCGCTCGCGGCGGGACGGTCGGTACGATGGGTGATCAGGCGCCAGCCATACTGGCGCGACAGGTCCGCGAGCTCCGCGCCATGCCGGGCCCAGGCCTGGTGATAGGCGGTGCGGGCGTCTTCGGCGCGACCGAACAACAGGCTGTCGCCGCTGGCGGCGGCTTCAAACCGGGTGCGGCCCCTGAAGGGGAAATCCTCTTCGGCCGGATCGACAATGCGCAGGAGCGCGCCGGTCGCGCCCTGGGCGGCGAAACGATTGAGGCGGGCGCGCCAGGTCTCGACCGGGTCCAGAAAATCACTGGCGATCACAAGACGCGCATGGCGGGGCAGCTCCGCCGCTTCCACATGCTCGGCCGGGCCTTCGCCCAGCGCCAGGGCGCGGCTGACGGTTTCAAGCCCTTGCCGGCCCGCGCGAGCGCGCCCGGTCTCGCCCAGCACGGACAGGCGTTCGCCGCCGCGATTGAGCAGGCTGGCGATCGCCATCAGGCAGATCGAGGCGCGTTCCTTCTTCAGGGGCAGGCCGCGCGAATGCAGTTGCATGCCCGCCGATCCGTCGCGCCAGAAATAGACGGCGTTCGCCGCCTCCCATTCCACTTCGCGGATATAGAGGTGATCGCCCTGGGCCGAGCGGCGCCAGTCGACAAAGCGCGCGCCATCCTCGGGCCGGTGGTGGCGATACTGCCAGAAGGTTTCGCCCTGACCGGCGCGGCGACGGCCATGCACGCCGTGGGAGACGCTGGCCGCAATGCGCTCGGCCTCCGCCAGCAGCGCGGGAAAACGCGCCGCCGCCTCCTCCGCATCATGGCGCAGGCGGGTCATATAGGAAGGGGCGGCGGCCTGGCTCATCGAAACCCTAGGCGGCGGCGTGGGCGAGGCGGTCGATCAGGGCGTCCAGCTGCACGCCCTCGGCGCGGGCCGCGAAGCTGAGCGCCATGCGGTGCTTGAGCACGGGGCCGGCGAGCGCCAGCACGTCCTCGGTCGAGGGCGCGAGACGCCCCTGCAGGAGCGCGCGGGCGCGCACCGCCAGCATCAGCGCCTGACCGGCGCGGGGGCCGGGGCCCCAGCTGACGCCCTCGCGCACATCGGGATCGGTGGAGCGGTCCGGGCGGCATTGTTCGAGCAGGGACAGGATCGCGTCGAGCACCTGTTCGCCTACCGGCATGGCGCGGACGAGCTGTTGCAGGTCGAGGATTTCCTGCGCGCTCAGCACCGGCTCGGCAGTCGTATCCTCCGTACCGGTCGTCGCCAGAAGGATGGCGCGTTCCTGATCCTTTTCCGGATAGGGCACGTCGATCTGCATCAGGAAGCGATCGAGCTGGGCTTCGGGCAGCGGATAGGTGCCTTCCTGCTCGATCGGGTTCTGGGTCGCCAGCACGTGGAAGGGCTGGGGCAGATCATGGCGCTCGCCCGCCACGGTGACAAAGCCCTCCTGCATGGCCTGCAGCAAGGCGGCCTGGGTGCGTGGGCTGGCGCGGTTGATCTCGTCCGCCATCAAAAGGCGACAGAAGACCGGGCCGGGAATGAAGCGGAAATGGCGTTTGCCCTCGGCGTCCTGGTCGAGCACTTCGGACCCCAGAATATCCGCCGGCATCAGGTCGGGCGTGAACTGGACCCGCTTGTCCTCAAGCCCGGTGACGACCGCCAGCGCATGCACCAGTCGGGTCTTCGCCACGCCCGGAGGGCCGACCAGCAGGCCATGGCCGCCCGACAGGATCACGGCCAGTGATTGTTCGACCACGTCGTCGAGCCCGATGATGGACTTGGCGATGGACTGGCGAACCTCCGCCAGACGCCCGGTTGCAGCGTCTGCGCGCGCTGAAAGCGCCTGTACGTCTTCCTTCGAGGTGGGCATCGGCTTACATCCTTGAACGAGGCAGTTTTCTGACCTCAAACATGGCCGCAGCCAGAGGAGGTGTCCATGGGCGCACCGAAGTCTGAACAAGATGCAATGCAGTCGCTGCTCTCGGCGGCGCAGGCGATCGACACCGCAGACGGCTATCCCCCCGTGGAAAAGTGGGAACCGGATTTCTGCGGCGAGATGGATTTGGTCATTCGCCGGGATGGCAGCTGGTGGCATGAGGGCGCGCGGATCGGACGCGAAAAGCTGATCCGTTTGTTCGCGCGCATCCTCAGGAAAGACGAGAACGGCAAGACCTATCTCGTCACGCCGGTGGAGAAGATCGAGATCCAGGTCGAGGCCGCGCCCTTCCTGGCCGTGCGGGTGGATCGCACGGGCGAGGGCCAGGAGCAGAATCTCGGTTTCCTGACCAATATGGACGATGCGGTGATCGCCGGGCCCGAACATCCGATCCGCGTGGAGACGGGCGAGGATGGCGAGCCCGAACCCTATGTGCATGTGCGCGGGCGCCTCGAAGCGCTGATCACGCGCGCCGCCTTCTATGATCTTGTGGAATTCGCCGAGCGCGGCGAGGACGAGCATGGCCAGCCCTGCATGGGCGTGTGGAGCCGCGGCGTCTTCTTTCCGCTGGGACCTGTTGCATGACTGCGGATGTCGAAGCGGTTCTCGCGCGCTTGCGCAGCGTGCTCGATCCGGTAGAGGGGGCGGCGCCCGCGCGTCCCCTCCATGGCGACGGGGATCTGGATGATGTGACGCGTCCGGTGGGGCGCAAACTCAAGCCTGCTGCGGTGCTGGCGCTGCTGGTCAAGCGCGACAGCGGTCTGACAGTCCTGTTCACCCGGCGCGCGGACCATTTGCAGGCCCATGCCGGGCAGGTCAGTTTTCCGGGCGGGCGCCAGATGGCGGGCCGAGAAACCCTTGCTGAATGCGCTCTGCGCGAGACCGAGGAAGAGGTGGGTCTCTCGCCCGAGGCCATCACCCTGCTGGGGCGCTGGGAAAGCTATGAGACGGTGACCGGTTACGCAGTGACGCCGTTCGTTGGCGTCATCGAGCCCGGATTTGAACTGAACCCGGACCCCGGTGAAGTCGCCGAAGTGTTCGAGACGCCGTTCGACTTTCTGATGGATCCGGACAATCACAAACTCGAAGCCCGTGAATTCGCAGGGATGTTGCGGCGTTATTACGCCATGCCCCATAAAGGGCGGTATATCTGGGGGGCGACAGCGGGCATGCTGCGCGCCCTGTCGATCCGCTATGCACAGGGGCGGCCACGCGAAATGGCCCGCTCCGCACGGGAGAGCCGTTGATGACCCGCATCTTTCTTCTGATGCTCGCCGCCTTCGCGCTGCCTTATGTCGCGGCGCGCATCCTGTCGGCCGTGGGCGTGATCAAGCAGCCTGTCTCCGCCATTCTCGGCATTGTGCTGGGTCTGGGCGCGGCTATGGTCATGCTCCTTGTCATCGTGCTGGTTGAGACTGATTCCAGCTCCCGCGACGGCGCGTATCAGCCGCCCCGGCTGGAGGATGGCGAGATCCGGCCCGGACAGTTCGAGGATCGCGATCCGCCTTCTCCCGAAGAGCCGATCTAGCGAGGTCGGGCATGCGGCTGGACCCTTCCGAGCACGCTTTTCTGAGCGCGCCTGACACGCGTGCGGTGCTGGACGCGATCAGCCCAGGCGAGACGGATCGGGCGCGTATCGTGGGTGGCGCGGTGCGCAATGCGCTTCAGGGCGCGCCGGTCGAGGATGTGGACATCGCCACCCAGCTGACCCCGCAAGAGACGATGGATGCTCTTAAAGCGGCAGGCATCAAGGCGATCCCCACCGGGCTCGATCACGGCACCATCACCGCGGTCATCAAGGGCAAGCCGTTCGAGATCACGACGCTGCGCAAGGATGTCTCCACCGATGGCCGGCGCGCCGTGGTCGCCTTTACGACCGACTGGGCCATCGACGCCAGCCGCCGCGATTTTCGCCTCAACGCGATTTATGCGCGCCGGGATGGCAGCCTGTTCGATCCGTATGACGGTGTTGCGGACGCGCTGGCCCATCGGGTGATCTTCATTGGCGAGGCGGATGAGCGCCTGGCCGAGGACGTCTTGCGCATATTGCGGTTTTATCGCTTCAACGCCTGGTATGGCTCGGCGCTGGACGCCGAAGGCCATGCCGCCTGCGTGCGCGCCGCGCCCGGGTTGAAAGCGCTGGCGCGGGAGCGGGTGTGGAAAGAGCTCAAGACGCTTCTGGCCGCCCCCGATCCCGGACCTGTGGTCAAAGCGATGCAGGAAGGCCACGTTTTTGAACCGGTTTGGCCGGAACGGCTCGACTTAAACCTTCTCTTAAGCATAATTAACGCCGACAGAGGGAAAGGGCGCGCGCCTGACACGCTCATCAGGGCGGCGGCGTTGTGCGGGGGAGATGTGACCACAGTGCGCAGCCTGGGCCATCAGATGAAGGCGTCCAACGCAGAGACAGATCGCCTGATCGCGATGTGTGCCCCTGCGGCTGATGGCGCAGATTCGGTGCGGCCGGGAGCAGAGGCCCGGGCGCGTCGTCGGGCGCTTTATACGCTTGGCGCGCAGACCTTTTCTGACCGGATGCGACTCGCCGAAGCGCGCGGCGAGGGCGAGGCCGACGCTGATCTGGACGCGGCGGCGCACTGGCGCAAGCCGGACTTGCCGGTGACGGGGCGCGATCTGATCGCGCTGGGTTTCGAGCCCGGTCCCCAGCTGGGCGCGGTGATGAAACAGCTTGAAGCGCGCTGGATCGACAGTGACTTCAACCTCGACCACGAGACGCTTCTGGCGCGTGCGGCGGAGGCGAAAGGGTGAGCCTGTCAGAGCTTTTCTCCCTGCGCTATCGCGCACGGGTGGGCAGCGGCGAATTGTTCGCCGCGGATCTGCATCTGCATGATCGCCGGGCGCTGGAAGAGAAGGCCAAGGCGCTCAACTTCACTGAAGCGGAGACCACCAACGCCTTTGTGGATGCTGAGATCGCCCTGCGCATCCAGCTCGCCAAGACCATCAGCGCCGCCAATGAGAAGCGCAAGATCAAGGACTTGCCCCGCCGGGCGCGCCAGACCATGGCGGACGCCTATCTGCAGGCGAACCGGGCGCACTGGTCGGCTGCGGCCGAAGCGCCGGGCTTCGAGAATCTGTTCCAGACCGAAGGCGAGATTTCCCATCGCGATCCGCTGAACGGGGAGAAATGGGGCATCACGGCCAACCTCCTCGTCTTCGATTTCGTCGAGGCGTTCTTTGACCTGCTGCCCGGCGAGGAGCAGCTGGAATTCAGCCGCGATCTCAATCAGCGCCTGCAGCGCGGGGAATCGCGCTGGTACTTCCAGCTGGGGCGCTGGCGGCGGGACGACTGGCCGCGCGAGCGCGACAGCCAGTTTGATCAGATCCTCTATTCGCTCAAGAGTCAGGCCGATCAGGCGCTGACCGCGCAGGACAACAGGATTCGCAATGGCGAAGGGGTTGAAGCGGGTGAAACGCTTGACCCCCAGAAGGTCTCGCAATCGCTCTCCGAAGCCGCCCGCAGCCTGTGGGAGGCCGACCGGCTGCTGGATTCTGACCTTCTGTCCAAGAAGGTGCGCCACGGGGCGGCGGTGCGCGCGGCGCGTCATGCGCTCGATGAATGCCTGACCCATTTCAAGGGCAAGCTCGAAGGTCCGTTCGTCAAGGCCAAGCCGCCCAAGGACCGCAAACCGGCGCGCGGCCTGCCGCGTCTGGGCGGCCCGGCGACGGACAAGTCGGCGCTCAAGGGCGTATCGAACGGTCTCGCGGCGGCGATTCGGATCGAGATGATCGGCAAATGGCTCGCCCATGGCGGGCCGGAAAACCTCAAGAACCAGCGGGTCAACGCGCTGGACCGCGCCAGCTTGGCTGAAATGCTGCTGCGTCTGGTCCTGTTCGGTCTGCCTGAAACCGACAGCCCTGACGATATCGAGGAAGCGGAAGCGGAGGAGATCCGCAGCTATTCCAAGATAACCGGAGTGCGCAAGGCGCCCAACAAGGGCGGCAAGCTGCTCAACCATGGCGAAGGCAGCCTGATGCTGAACATGGATGACGAGGCCAGCGCACGTCTCGCCGTCGATGTGCTCGCCCGTTTGTGCCAGTTCGCCACAGGCTCGGCGGGGTCTTCAGCCGACATGGCCGAGCTGCGCGCCACGCAGCCCCTGCATCGCGAGTTTGATCCGGTGGGCGACTTCCCGCGTCGGGCCGAATCCGCCTTCTGGCAGCTCGCGACGAACTGGATTCTCATGGGCGGGGCGGGCGCTGCGCTGATCGGGCTGGGCTTTGTGCTGGGCCTTCTGGCGGCCGGATGGACGCCGGGCGTCCTCTGATCGGGCCTATTCGTCCGTGCCGCTCTCGCTGACCGGCGCGATCGAGGCGGCGTCCTCGGACAGGGCTTCGAGCCTGGCATAGGCGGTTTCATCCCCGCGACGCGCCCGTTCGATCAGGTCCTGCAGCGCGCCGTAGCGGTTCTCCAGCTCGCGCCCCTCACGCTGGCGCGCTTCAGATCCCACCTGGGATTCAAGACGGGCGCGGAATTCATCCACCACCTCCTGCCGGTCGCGCTGGGCGATGCCGCCCTCGCCGTCAGACAGGGCGTTCAGCAGGGTATCGAACGGGCTTTGCGACAGGCTCAGATCGGGCGCCTCGACGCCGGCGTTGACCGATTCCTGCTCGACAATCGCCGCCATGGTCTCGCGGGTGCCGCGATAGCGCTCGGAGTTCTGCTCTTCCTCGGACAGGGAATCATAGAACTCGATATAGGCGCGCGCCCGGGTCAGCACGTCGCCCGTATGTTCGGGGGCGGTGAAGGCCTCGCGTTCTCGCGCCAGCATCTTCATCCGGGTTTCGCGGGCCGTGTCGGCGTCCAGGCCGGGCTTTTCCAGCACCGAGGCGTAATTGTCCTGATAGGCGCGGGCGCCGGACAGGGCGTTGCGGAAGATGGCGTCGCCGCGGTCCGCCATCAGGGCGTCCACGCGGGCGGAAGATCCGTTGAGGACGGCGCGCGCCGCGGCCGAGAGGCTCACTGTGTCGCTGGCGGTCTTGGGAGCGGCATCCGGGTTTGACCCGCCCGAGCGCGGTTTCGTCGTTTCACTCTGCGTTGCCGCTGTTGCGCCATTGGGGCCCAGATACGGACCCTGGGTTCCGACGGTATTGACCATGTCTCGCTCCCTGAAGGCGGAAAGCCGATTCCAGCAAGCGATGCGGTGAGTCTGCTAACCGGTCGTTAACGCAGATTAAGACTTCGCTTACGGCCAGCGCGCATGCGGCGGCATGGAGGACAGGATCGAGTTGATATTGCCGCCGGTTTCGAGGCCGAACTTGGTGCCGCGATCATAAAGGAGATTGAACTCGGCATAGCGGCCGCGACGCACCAGCTGTTCCTCGCGATCATCCTCGCTCCAGCTCTGGCCCATGCGGGTCTTCACGATCTCGGGATAGGCGCTGAGGAAGGCTTCGCCCACATCGCGGGTGAAGGCGAAATCCGCCTCATGATCGCCGCTGTCGAGATGGTCATAGAAAATCCCGCCCGTGCCGCGGGGCTCGTTGCGGTGCTTGAGCCAGAAATACTCGTCGCACCAGTCGGTGAAGCGCGGGTAATAGCTCGGGTCGTGGGCGTCGCAGGCGGATTTCGCGGCTGCGTGGAAGGCCTTGGAATCGGGGAAGCTCTTGTCGCGCTGGTAATCCTGGGTCGGGTTCAGGTCCATGCCGCCGCCGAACCAGCTCAGCGTCGTGGTGATGAAGCGGGTGTTCATGTGCACCGCCGGCACATGCGGATTGCGCATGTGGGCGATCAGCGAGATGCCGGTGGCGAAAAAGCGCGGATCGGTCTCGGCCCCGCGGACCCGGGCGGCGAATTCGGGGCTGAACTCCCCAAAGACCGTGGAGACGTGGACACCCACCTTCTCAAACAGGCGGCCATGCATCATGCCCATCACGCCGCCGCCCAGCTCCTGCGCGCCGTCGCCGCGCACCCAGGGCGTCAGTTCGAAGCGTCCGGCCTCGCCGGGATACAGCGTCGGGTCTGCGGCGGCTTCGAGCGCCTCGAACGCGCTGCAAATGCGGTCGCGCAGCGATTCAAACCAGGCTTTCGCGCGTTGGCGGCGATCCGCCAGGACGTCTTCGCTGGGTTTGGCGTTTGCGGACATGCTCGCTCCTCAGGTTTCAGGACCGTGCGAAAAGATACATCTGAACCGCCGCTGGCAAGCCAAAACGGCGCCTGAAGCGCTGGCGCAGCCGCAAGCCGGGCTTTAGGCTCCGCCGCCAGAGAGCCGGCCTGAATGTGGAATTCCGATTGCCATGATTGATCCCTTGTCCGACCTGCATGAAGCGCGTCGTCGTGAAGACCTTCTGGGCGTGTCCGTCGAGGCGCGCCGCCTGATCGAGGCAGAAGCCCAGCTGGGCAGCCAGTGGGGCGATGTCGCCGGACTGGCGATGGAAGTGGGAGACGAGGTCGCGGCGCTGAAGGCCGCCGAGCTGTTGACCCGCGCCTCGCCGAATTACCCCCAGTCCTGGCTCTGGCTGGCCTCGGCCCTGTCCGGGCTGGGCCGTCATCAGCAGGCGCTTGAGGTCATCGAGAAGCTGATCGCCCAGCAACCCAATGATCCGGCGCTGCAACGCCGGGCAGGTCGGGCGTTGCTGGAGCTGGGCAAAACCAATCTGGCGGCGCTGAGCTTCCGGCGCGCGATCAGCCTGGACCGGTTCGACGTCCTGGCGTGGGAAGGCCTTGCAGAATGCATCACGTTTGAATCGGGCTCGGGCGAGCTTGCCGCGCTTGAAGAGATGCGGCTTCAGAACACCGCCAACATGTCCTCCACCGAACGCGGCGCTCTGGCCTATACCCTGGCCAAGGCGTATCGCGATGTGGGCGAAGACGCGGTTGCGGCCATGCGGGTGGCTGAAGGCGCGGCCTTTTGCCGGGACGACACCGGATTTGACACGGAACGTCATGAGCAGTCCGTCAAGGCGCTGATTGCCAGCTATGAACCTCAATTTGTTGAAAAGCATGAGGATGCAGGCGTCATCGACGGTCGCCCCGTCCTGATCATGGCGCCGCCTTGCGCCGGAGCGGACTGGTTGGCTGACGTGCTGGCGGCTGATGATGACGCCGGCGCGCTCCAGCGCAAGAACGGGTTGTTCTGGCTCAATGCGACCCCGCTGGGCGATCAGACCCTCGCCGAGATTTCCGAGGCCATCGAGGCGGGCTGGGGCCGCAATGTGCTGGGCGAGGTGGGCAAGCGCTATCTGAGCCAGGCTGAAGAGGCGCTCGATCGCACCGTTTCGCGCATCATCGATCCCAGTTCGCTGTCTGAAATGGCCGCCGGGGCGTATGGCGTCTGCCTGCCCGCGGCCAAGATGATCCGCATCGTGCGCGACCCGCGTGACCTGGCCTGGTCGATCTACAAGACCCGGTTCCGCAAGGCGCGCCACTGGACCTATCATCCTGACGATATCGCGCGGGTGATGGCGTGCCATAACCGGTTGTGCGAACACTGGGAGGCGATCTTCCCCGGCCGGGTGTTCACGGTGCGTTATGAAGAGCTTCTGGCTGACCCGCAGGGCGCGGCGCGGAAGGCGGCGGCGTTCATCGGCGTGGATGCCGATGCGGCGGCGGCGGAAGCCTGGTTGCGGTCGGAGACGCTCGGCAAGGACCCCGAGGGCGTCCACAAGGAAGCGGGGGAACGCTTTGAACCCCTCGAAGCGGCGCTGGCGCGCGCGGAGCTGATCTAGGCGCGCGCGCTGTCCGAAATCAGCACGGCAAGCTCTTCTCCGGCCATGCGGACAGGTTCGCTGGATCGCTGCGTGCGGGCCAGAACCAGCGCGCCCTCCAGCGCTGAAAGGCAGAAGGTCGCGAGGCGATGGGCGCGCTCTGGCGTCCGGCCTTCAGCCGTCAGCTGGTCCGACAGCGCCTGAATGACTCCCTCGAAGGCCGAGCGGATCGCCGCCACCAGATCGGGCTCGCCATTGGCTTGCTCCAGAGCCACTGTGGCGACCGGGCATCCCTTTGTGAAATCAGAGCCTTCAAGCCATCCAGCCAGATCCTGGGAGAAGGCGCGGATGGCCTCGGCCGATGACCCCCGGCTATCCAGTCGGGCCGCGAGAGTCTGTTGCAGAACTTGCCCTGCGCATTCCATCGCGGCCGCTCCCAGCTCCACCTTGCCGCCCGGAAAATGATGGTAGAGCGAGCCTTTGGGCATTTTCGCGCGGTCCAGAATTTCTGACAGACCGGTCGCGGCATACCCCTGTTCCTGAAACAGCTGAGCCGCGGCCGTGATCAGGCGCGAGCGCGACTCGCCTCGCTTGCGCGATGAGGCCGGGGCCTGGGCGTGTTCAGATGTCGGCATGAACGAGAACTCCTTGCCTGCGAGCTTGTAGGAAGCCGTTCGAGAAGTCTATATAGACCGGTCGGTCTATTTTGGAGGCGCTCATGTCGCTCACCCCGAACGCTCCTGACGCTCCGGTGGTCAATGCCGCGGTTCTCAGGGAGATCATCAAGGTCCAGCCCTTCACCCGCTGGACAGGGCTGGAGATCCTGAAGGCGGAGGCTGGCGAGGTTGTGACGCGGCTGGAGCTCCGCAAGGAAGACATGACCCAGCACCATGGCTTTCTGCATGGCGGGCTGGTCGGGTTCCTGGCGGATAACGCCGCGGCCTATGCGGCGGCCACCCTGGTGGGCGACGTGGTCACCTCGCAGTTCAATCTGAACTTTCTCGCTCCGGGAATCGGTACGGCGTTCAGGGCCCAGGCGCATGTGGTCAAGGCCGGGAAAAGACAGGTCACTGTGCGCGTGGATGTCATTGCGGAGCAGGACGAGGGTGAAAAACTCATTGCTGTCGCACAGGCGACCATTTTGCCGGTCAGCGAGCGGTAGAGACCAAGCCTGTCTCTGAATCGTACGCGTCTTTTGCGCTTTTTCTTGGGGAAAATCTGCGTTTGCAGCGGATTCACGCGCATCAAACGGGATAATCTGGTTGAAAAATAAGGGGGGTCGCATTAATCCGCCCCTCTATCCGCGTTGTATGCTTAGTCGGCCTGCGTCAGCACGTCGCACCGACAAGCCGCAGCGTTAGGCTAAGTCTGAGATCGCGCGCTAGCGTGCGTGGGGT
>MDSZ01081867.1_pt1 | contig 31307 bp, 28 predicted proteins | sample 811201 | NCBI WGS metagenome assembly MDSZ01 (sample SAMN05326647, study PRJNA326480) | marine metagenome | isolation source: seawater | place: Indian Ocean: North | collected 2010 | reverse complement strand
TTTTAAATGAATTAAAAAATAATTAAGAAAATTTATATTGCAAAAAATTATTCTTTATAAGCAACAAAATCTACATGCCTTACTCCATAAGGACCTTTGAATATAAATTTTGAATTATCAACAAATTTTTTTATATCTTTTAAAGAACCGTTATTTGTAATTTTAACAATTTCAATTGATTCTTTAATAAAATTTTCAATTTTGAAATTTCTTTTTTTTAAAAAACTAACTTTACCAAGTTCGCTAATAAATTTTTTTGAAAGGTCATAAAATACTTTGTCTTTTAAAACAGTAGTTTTATTACAATCAGCCACATATGAAGTTAATTGATTAAATGATTTTGAAAAATCATTTAAATCATCATTTAAATCTGCACAATCTTTAAAATCATCTTGGGTCTTTGTCATCCATAATAATTCACTCAACAAATATATATTTTTAAATGATTTAAAATTAATTTTGGATTTATTAAAATAAGAGTCTGAAATTAAAAAATTTGGATTAGAAGGATAAGATGAATATAATTTTAATTTTTCATCTTTAAACCAACTTAACACTTCACTTAGTGATGGATCATCCTGTTTTTGTATAACCCACCTATCATAAATTGCTTCCCTTCTTGTTCTTGGTACGGCTTTTATACTTCTATCAATATCATCTTTAAAAAGATATTCAGAGTTTTGAACAATTTCTTCATCATTAGTAGAAAATTTATATAAAATATACCTTTGCAACATATTTTGAAATCCACCTGCTTTATTTGTATCACCATAAATTAAATAGCCCCCTTTTTTTAAGTAGCTACATATTATTTTAAATGCCTTACGTTTATTTGCAGTATGAGATAATACTCCACGACAATGAACAATATCATAGTTTTTTTTTTTATCTTTATAATCGAAAATAGAACTATTAATAAATTTATGTTTTTTAAAATTTTTTAAACTGTCTTTAAATAATATTTTTGCATGGTTTAATGACTTATTACTGAGCTCAACCAAAGTACAGTTAGCGCCCCATTTAGCAAAAAAAATTGTTTTATGCCCTGTGCCGCATCCGAAATCTATAAGTTTAGAATTCCTAAACATTTCTGGAGGAAATTTATACTTATCTCTAAATGTGTTCTCGTTATTTTTTTCAAACTCTTTAAATAGTCTTTTTATCTTATGATTAAAGTCGAAGCAGGGTATTTCAGTTTGAAAAGTTTTAAGAGTCTCATTTTCGACACTTTTTAATAAGTCATAATTCATGTCCGCTATATATACAAAAAAAACCTTTAAAAGAAAGAAATATTAATTTATTAAACTTTTGTATTGACATATATAAAGTATCATGACAAACGACGGATTTTGTAAATTAACCCTCATTTAAAATGCAAAAAAAACCTTTGATTATTGATAATACTTTCGTTTTATGTGTTGAATTTAGTTGTTCTGTCAAATTAAACAATTAGTTTAAGTATGAATTATAGAGAAAATTTAAAAAATGGTAAATATAAAATAGCAGTATGGGGGTCTGGCTATATTGGTTTATCTACAATGGCATTCTTTTCAAAAAAAAGAGTTAAATGCGTTGGATTTGACATAGATAAATCAAAAGTTGATACAATTAACTCAGGAAAACTTCCAATTAAAGAGCTTAAGGATTGGTTTGGTTTTGACATAAAAAACTCAGTTAAAAATAAATATCTTCAAGCAACAAATGATTATAAAACATTTTATGACAACTCATTTAATGTTCATTTTATTGCAATTCCAACAGAAAAAAACGGTAAACCTTTTTTTGATATTTTATTTAATGTTTTGAAAAAAATAATCAAAATTACTAAAATAAAAAACAATATTAAACCAATAATTATAATTGAATCGACACTCACTCCACAATGTTCAGAAAAAAAAATTATACCATTTTTTAAAAAAAATAATTTAATTCCCGAAAAAGATTTTATTTATGGGGTTGCTCCTCGAAGAGACTGGTTTGTTGAGGGTACAAAAAGTCTTGTTGATATTGACAGAGTATTCGGATCAACTGATAAAAATTCATCTAAAATAATTAAGGATATTTTATCGATTGTCTGCAAAAATCTTCATGAAGCAACATCGCATAAAGTATCAGAGATGGTAAAAAGTATTGAAAATGCATACAGGCACATGGAGATCACTTTAGCAAATCAACTTTCACTTGCTTATCCAAATGAAAATATGAGGGAGGTATTAAAATTAGTTGGAACAAAATGGAATGTAGGAACTTATCATCCAGGATTTGGGACGGGGGGTTACTGCATACCGCTTTCAAGCCAATATGTTTTAAAGGAAGTCAAAAACAAATCAAAATTAACTTTACTTAGAGAGACAATAAAAACAGATACAAATATTAATATTTTAATTGCCAAATCTCTTATTAAAAAAGGATATAAAAAAATTGGTGTACTTGGTCTTTCTTACAAAGGAAATTTGAAAGTTAATATTTTATCACCAGTAATTCCTTTTATTAGGTATTTAAAATCAAAAGGTGTGAATGTAAATTTGTTTGATCCATATTATTCAAGTAAAGAAATTAACCAAATCGTAGGAGTTAAATCATTCAAATATCCAAAAGATTTATCTAAATTTGATTGTATTGTGATAAGTATTGATCATAAAGAATTTAAAACAAATATGAAAAGTATAATTAAATATTTACCAAAATGTAGATTTATTTTAGATAACATGAAGGTATGGGAAAAAATTGATTTTCCTAAACATATTACTTATAAAATTTCGGGAGAAAAAAATTGGATATAAAAAATAAAAAAATTGTTATAACAGGTGGGGCAGGTTACATAGGCTGTCATGTTGTTGAGGAATTAATAAAATCAAATTACGATGTAGTAGTTATTGATAGATTATCTTTTGATGAGAATTCTTTAGATGATATTAAAAATAAAAAAAATTTATCTATTATTAAAGAAGATTTAAGAAACATAAATAATTTACAGTTTTATCTAGAGGGAGCTGAGGCTGTAATTCATTTAGCAGCTTTAGTTGGAGAAGCGGCATGTAAAATATCTGAGAAAGATACAATTTCTACTAACTATGAATCTACAATTAAATTGTGTCAATTGGCCATAAAATCAAAAGTTAAAAAGTTCATATTTATGTCAACAGCAAGTAGTTATGGAGTACAAGATACGAGTGAGATAGCAAATGAACAAACAAAACTTAACCCAGTTTCATTATATGCAAAAACCAAAATAGATTGTGAAAATGATTTATTAAAAAAATTTTCAGATGATATTGAAATTACAATTTTTAGACCGTCAACTGTTTACGGGCACTCAAGAAGAATGCGATTTGATTTGATACTTAATCATTTGGTCTTAGATGCTTTTTTAAAGAAAGAAATAAAAGTTTTTGGTCCTGAAATGGTAAGACCATTAATGTGGGTAGGTGAACCGGCTCGAGTTTATAAAAAAGTTATAGATTCAGAAGAGTCTAAATTTAGATCTCAAATATTTAATATGGGCTATGATAATGAGAATTACAAAAAGATAGATATTGCAAAATTAGTTCAAAGCAATTTTTTCCCAAATATAAATATAGAGATAATTGATAAAGATCCAGATTTAAGGAGTTATCGTTTAGATTTTAGCAAAATGAAAAAATTTTTTGATTTAGAACCAGGAAGCGATTTGATAAATGCAACAAAAATTATTTTTGATAACATAAACTTAAAAAAATATGGAAATTTGGAGTCTAAAAAATATTACAACACTTAAATGATAAATACATATATCCCTTATTTTAGAAAGAAGGATCACAATATATTAAATAGATGTTTAAAAACAAATTTTGTTTCCACGGCCGGACCACTTGTAAAAAAATTTGAGGATACTTTTAATAAAATTTATAAATTTAATCATTCTGTAGCGCTAAACTCAGGAACTTCTGCTTTGCACCTTGCTTTAAAAGCAATTGGAGTAAAAAAAGGAGATACTGTTATCATGCCATCCTATACTTTTGCAGCAACTGCGAATGCTGTAATATACAACAATGCTCTTCCTTGGTTTTTTGACTGCGATAAAGATTTTAATTTACCAATTGATAAAATAGAAAAAATTCTTAAATCAAAAACATTCCTTAGAAATAAAAATTTAGTTCTAAAAAAAAATAACTCAATAGTCAGAGCTATTGTTCCAGTATCAACTTTTGGAAAAAAATTAGAATTTGATAAATTATTAAATTTTTCAAAAAAATTTAATCTTAAAGTAATATTTGATACAGCGGCTTGTCATGATCCTAAAATTTTTGATTTTAACAAAAAAAATAATATGCATTTTTGCTTTTCTTTTAATGGTAATAAAACATTAACCACAGGTGCAGGTGGAATTTTTGCATCTAATTCAAAAAAAACAATCACCAAAGTAAAAACATTGGCAAATGTAGGAAAAAAAATTAGTAAATATGATTATGAAGAGGTTGGCTACAATTATAGAATGACGAATATCCAAGCATCTTTAGGAATAGCACAATTAAAAAATCTAAAAAATGTATTGTTAATTAAAAAAGAAATATTTCATAATTACTATAAAAATTTAGCTAATTTAAAAAGTATTAGATTAATATTTGATCAAAAATATCAAAATTGGGTATTTGTTTTAATTGTAAATTCTAATAAAAATTTTAATTTAATACAAAAATTATTTAATAGTAAAAAAATACAATTAGATTTTTTTTGGAAACCTTTGCATTTACAAAAACCATATATAAAATTTATGAATGAAAAATTAAAATTTTGTGAATTTGTTTGGAACAAGGTAATAGTATTACCTTCGCATCCCGGAATAAAAAAAAATGATCAAAAAAAAATAATTAATATATTAAAGAAAAATTTATGAAAAAAAAAAATTTTTCAGTATTACTTTTATTAAGAAAAAATGACCCATATTGTAAAAAATTTTTAAAATTTATTGTATCTCAATGTAAAAAAACAAAAGTTTTTTGGTCGGTAAATAATAAAAAAAATTCTTCAAGAAAACAAATTAAAAAAAGGTATGACTTTATAATTTCTTATAGAAGTTCAGTTATTCTATCAAATAAAGAAATTTCCATGGCGAATAATGCTGCAATAAATTTACATCCAGGGCCTCCCAAATATAGGGGAATTGGTTGTTTAAATTATGCTTTATATAATAATGAAAAAAAATATGGATTTACTATTCATTTGATAAATAAGAAAATTGATTATGGCAAAATATTATTTGTAAAATATTTTACTATTAATAAAAAAATTACTGTCACAAATCTTTTGGACAAAACTCATGATCAATGTGTAAAATACTCAAAACCTTTTTTTAGAAATATTTTAAAGAATCCAACAAAAATAAATTTATATAAAGATAAATTTAAAAAAGAAAAATGGTCAAAAATTATTAAAAATAAAATAGAATTGAATAAGTTTTATAGAATTGAGAATTTTGATTTAAAAGAAGTTGAAAAAAAAATACGTGCAACTAATTATTTGAATTTCAAACCTTATATACAAATTGGTATTAATAAGTTTATTTTAGAATAATATGAAAGATAAGATTACAATCATAGCTGAAGCAGGAGGAAATCACAATGGCTCTATTAAGAAAGCCTACAAATTAGTTGATATTGCTAAAAAGGCAGGTGCAGATTATGTAAAATTTCAAACATTCAAAGCAGAAACTCTAGTATCTAAGAATGCACCTAAAGCTAGGTATCAAAAGAAAAATGTTAAAAAAATTTCTCATTTTCAAATGATTAAGAAATTAGAAATGTCTTATGAAATGCACGTAAAAATTATTAAATATTGTAAAAAGAAAAATATTAAATTTTTGTCGTCACCTTTTTGTATAGATAGCTTTAACTTATTGAATAAATTTAAGTTAGATTTTATTAAAATCCCTTCGGGAGAAATTACAAATTTACCGTTACTTCGACATATAAGTAAATTTAGTAATAATATTATTTTATCAACAGGTATGGCAAAATTAAATGAAATAAGTGATGCCATTAAAATATTAAAAAATAAAAAGCGACAGATAATTTTACTACATTGTAATACAGAGTATCCAACACCTTTCGATGATATAAATTTAAAAGCCATGTTATTCTTAAAAAAATATTTTAAATTAAATGTTGGTTATTCAGATCATTCTCTAGGTGTTCAGGTTCCTATCATTGCTGCTTCGCTTGGAGCTAAAGTGATAGAAAAGCATTTTACAATCTCTAAAAAGATGAAAGGACCAGATCACGTTGCTAGTTTAAATCCTAAAGAGTTGATTTCAATGGTTAAATTAATTAGATCTACAGAAACTATTTTAGGAAAAAGTGAAAAGCTTGTCTCTAAAAGTGAAAAAAAAAATATTTTAATTGCAAGAAAATCTTTATTTGCTGCAAGAGATATAAAAAAAGGTGAAAAATTTTCATTAAATAATTTAATTTGTTTAAGACCGGGCTCAGGTATTTCACCAATGAAAATAGATAAAGTTTGCCGTCTTAAAGCAAAAAAAAAATTTTTTAAAGGCGAATTAATAGAAATTTAGTAAATGACAAAACACAAGTTGGCTTTTTTTACATCCACAAGAAGTGATATGACAATCCTTGAACCGCTTTTAAATGAAATTAAAAAAAATAAAAATTTTGAATATTTGTTATTTGTACATGGTACCCATCTCGAACAAAATTATGGAAGCACTATTCAAGATATTAAAATGTTAAAATTTAGAATTACTTCAAAATTTTTTTCAGTGAATAAACTAGATAACGAGTTTGGTTTAGTAAAATCTTTAGAAATGACTCAAAAAGGAGTAAATAATATTTTTAACAAATATAAATTTGACTCAGTTGTAATATTAGGAGACAGAATCGAGAGATTGCCAATTGTATCTGCGGCTTTGGCATACAGAAAGTTTATATTTCATATACATGGAGGTGAAATAACCACAGGAGCTTTAGATGATCAAGTAAGACATATGATCACTAAATCGGCACATTTACATTTTACTATTTGTGAAAATTATAAAAAAAACGTTTTAAATATGACTGAAGAAAAATTTAGAGTTCATAATGTAGGTTCTCTTGGTATTGAAAAAATACTAAAAGTTTTTAGAAACAAAAATAAAAATAATAAAATCAAAGATAGTGTAGTTCTTACTTATCACCCTGAAACTTTAGAAAATAATTTTAATTGGCTTTCAAATTTTAAAAAAATAGTAAATGAATTGAACAAATTTGATTTTAAGGTAATAATCACATCACCTGGTCATGAGAAAGGGACTAAAAAGCAAATTAACAGTATAAAAAAATTAATCAAAAATAAATCAAAATTCACTTTTGTAAAATCTTTGGGAGTTAATGGATATTTTGAAAAATTATCAAATGCTTTGTTTGTAATTGGTAATTCATCTAGTGGCATTATTGAAGTTCCGTATTTTAAAATTCCAACAATAAATATTGGTTTAAGGCAAAACGGGAGATTTTTTCACAATTCGATAATTCAGTGTAAAAACGAAGGAAATAGTATTAGAAACTCGATTGCTAAAGCATGTTCTAGTCATTTTAGATCAAAGATTAAAAAAATGAAACTTCATTTTGGGAATGGTGGTACACCAAAAAAAATATTAAATATAATTAGAAAACATTTAAAAAATAAGCATAAATTATTACACAAACAGTTTAAAAATTAAATGAAAGACATATTAATTAAAACCAGCACCACAATTCAGGAAACTTTAGCAAAATTACAAAGTAGCTCTTTAAGATGTTTGATAGTAGTTAATAAAAAAAATATTTTATTAGGAACAATTAATGATGGTGATGTTAGAAGGGCAATTTTAAAAAATGCAAAATTAAATTTTAAAATTAATAAATTTTATCAAAAAAAATGTTATTTTATTAGATATGATGACATTAAAAATGTTAATACGTATGAAAAATTAAAAAAACTAAAAATAAATTTAATTCCAGTTGTTGATAAGAATAAAAAAGTAATTGACTATATTGCTGATAACACCAATGAAAAAAATATTTTAGAAAAGAAAAATAAAATTGAGATAATTATTATGGCTGGCGGTTTAGGAACAAGGCTGAAACCATATACGAATATTTTACCAAAACCATTACTTCCTTTTAGGAACAAAACAATCATTGAAAATGTAATAAATAAATTTACTAATTATGGATTAGACAAATTTATAATTTCAGTTAATTATAAAAATATACTTATTAAATCTTTTTTTAAGGAACTAAGTCCAAAATATAAAGTTTCATATTTGGAGGAAAACAAACCACTCGGAACAGCTGGAGTTCTTTACAAACTCAAAGATAAAAATAAAAAATATATAATTTCAAATTGTGATGTAATTTTTGACATAGATTATAATTATCTTGTTAAATTTCATGAAAAGAAAAATTTTGACATCACTCTAGTTGCCGCGGTGCAAAAGGATAGAATTCCTTATGGTGTGTGTAAAGTTAAAAACCATTTATTACAAAATATTGTAGAAAAACCAGAGAAAAATTATTTAGCTAATACAGGTTTATATTTAGTTAATTCAAAAGTATTTAAATTGATTAAAAAAAACGAGAATATTAGTTTTGTAGATTTGATCAATAAAGCAGTATCAAAAAAAATGAAAATTGGTGTGTTTCCTATACCTAGTAATGCTTGGATTGATTTAGGGCAATCTATAGATTTTATAAGAAGATAGTGATGCTAAAAAAAAATTTAATTATAATACCTGCAAGAAAAGGTTCTAAAAGAATTAAAAATAAAAATCTTGTTAAAATATTAAAAAAACCTCTTATTTTTTGGACAATAAAATATGCAAAAAAATTCAATTTTAAGAACTATGATTTAATTGTAACAAGTGATTGTAATAAAATAAAAAAAATTTGTCATAAAGAGAAAGTTTTATTTTTACAAAGACCAAAAAAAATATCTAATGATTATACATCTATGCATGAGGTAATTTTTCATACTATAAAAAGTTTAAATCAAGATTACAAATATATCATTTTGCTTCAACCTACATCTCCATTAAGAAAATCAAATCTAATTAATAAATCTATCAAAATTTTAGATAATAATAAAAACTTTGATAGCCTTGTTCATTTGGCAAGACATCCATATTTTATAGGTAAAGTAATAAATAAAATATGGAAACCCGATTACAATTTGAATAAAAGATCACAAGATATTAGAGATAAGTTTTTGCCTACAGGAAATCTTTATGTATATAGGTTTAATTTATTTAAAGATAAAATTAAAACTCCAAAAAGGACTTACGGAATGATAGCACAGGACGAAAAATGGGTAGATATAGATTATGAGGAAGATTTAACAAAGTTAAATTTTTATTTGAAAAAATTAATTAACAAAAAAACTTTAGTTGATAGTAAATAAATTTAAAAGTTGTAATCCATTGATTTTATGAATATTTATATAACTGTTGAAATTTCTTATAGAGAATTAGATGGTAATCTTCTTTTGGGAGCTATAGCAGCATCAAAAGGTAATCAGGTAATAATTTCAGATTTAGAGAGCATTATTAAAGGAATGAATATGGGGATACTTTCTCCCGGTATATTCCATACTAAATCTTTGACTCCCGCTAAACATAAAATTGCTAGACATAAACTTATAATTGAGAAAAATTTTTTGATTACGAGTATTGATGAAGAGGCTGGTTTAGATATTAAAGGACATTTGGAGTTTGCAAAAACTAGATATTCAGAGGAAACTATTGATCAATCTTCTGCTGTTTTTTGTTGGGGGTCTGAGGACACTTATACCCTTAAAAAAGTTTTTCCAAAACTTTCAGCAAAAATTCATATGACCGGATCTCCAAGAGTAGATCTCTGGAAATCTTTATTTACTGAATACTGGGGAGTTCCAAAAAAAACTCCCTCAAAACCTTTTTTATTGATTTCATCAAACATGAATAGAGCAAATGTTACTGATGATTATTACAAAATAATTAAAATGAGAAAACAATCAGGTTATTATGATAATGATCCAGAAGAGTTTAAAAAAGATTTTATTAGAATTGGAGAGGATTATAAAAGAACATTGTCTTTCATTGATGCAATTAAATATTTAGCAAAAAATAGTAATGGTTATGATATTGTTTTGCGTCCACACCCAATGGAAAACTTTGATGCATGGGATTTTTATTTAGAAAATATACCTAATGTACATGTAATTAGAGAAGACTCTATTTCGGCATGGGTCAATAATGCTTTTGCAGTGATGCATAACCGTTGTACGACTGCGGTTGAGGCTACTGTTTCAAAAAAGCCAGTAGTAACTTATATACCTTTTAAAACTAGTTATTATGATGATACACCATCTAATAAACTAGGTTATCGTGTGGAATCATTAGAAGATTTATCTAAAATTATAAATAATTTGTATAACAATATAAAGTCTGATGATCAAAATAAAACATCGGAAGAAATTCCTGAATTGATAAGTAAAAAAATTTATTTAGATAATAGTGAACTAGCAGCTGAGAAGATAGTAAAAGTATGGGGCAATATTTCTAAAGACAAACCATTTCGTTCATCTAATTGGACGATGTTTAAATTGTTTTTGAAATTAATTAAGTTAAGAAAAATTCCTGGAAAAATTTTTAGAGAATTTATTTCAACTAAATTTGATAGAAATAAAGAAAATCAAAAATTTCCGCCTTTAGATAAAGATCATGTTCAAGAACGTTTTATGAAAATAAAAAAAATCCTTGGTTTAAAAGATATTAATTGTGAAATTCTTTCAGATAGAACTATTTTAATTAAACCTAAAAAAATTAATTAGATGAAAACCATTAAAAAATTTTTATATCTTTTATCTGATCAAGAGCGTAAACGAGCCTATCTTTTATTGATAATGATTTTAATAATGGCTTTGCTTGACATGCTGGGTATCGCTTCAATTATGCCGTTTATAGCAGTATTATCTAATCCAGAAATTATTGAAACTAATGAAATACTAAATAAGGTATATAAATTTTCTGGCAAGTTCGGTATAGAAACCATTAACGAATTTTTATTTGTTTTAGGAATTTTTGTTTTTTTATTTTTACTTTCCTCTCTTGCATTTAGAGCCCTAACCCATTATGCACAGGTACGTTTTCTTGCTATGCGAGAATATAGTCTTGGCAAACGTCTAGTGGAAGGTTATTTACATCAGCCATATAGCTGGTTCTTAGATCGTCATAGTGCTGAGATTGGCAAAACAATTCTTTCAGAGGTTGGTAAAATTGTAGGCAAAGGTCTAGCCCCATTACTAGAGCTAATAACACAAAGTGCTGTTACACTTGCATTAGTAACTTTGTTAATCTTAGTTGATCCTAAACTTACCATAATAGTTGGTCTCACACTTAGTATAGCGTATGCTTTGATTTATAATTTTACTCGAAGTTTTGTAACTCGAATTGGTGAAGAAAGCATCAAAGTAAATGAGACAAAATTTACGGCCTTGAGTGAGGCATTTGGTGCTGCAAAAGAAATTAAATTAGGTGGTTTAGAACAAATTTATATTAAAAGATTTTCGGATCCAGCAAAAACTTTAGCTAAAGACACTGCCTCTGTTTCTATCATCGGTGAAATGCCAAGATTTGCACTTGAAGCAATTACTTTTGGAGGGATGATATTAGTAGCTCTATATTTAATGTCAAAAAGTGGTACATTTATAAATGCAGTTCCTATTTTAGCACTCTATGCATTTGCTGGATACCGTTTATTGCCTGCTCTACAAAGAATTTATAATGATATAATTCGGATAAGATTTACTATACCAGCCCTTGACTCAATTTATAAAGATTTAAAAAGTTTAAAACCATATAGTTTAACAAACAATAAAGAAACTTTGCCGCTTAAAGAAAAAATAGTATTAAAAAATATTTATTATAATTACCCCAATTCTACCAGAACAGCTTTAAAAGATATAAATTTTAATATTCAGGCGCGTAGCACAGTTGGTTTAGTAGGTGCAACTGGAAGCGGTAAAACAACCACAGTGGATATAATACTTGGTCTTTTAGAGGCTAAACAGGGAGCATTAGAAGTTGATGGTATCATTATTAATAAAGATAATCGTAGATCCTGGCAACGTTCAATTGGATATGTTCCTCAACATATTTTTCTTTCTGATGATACTATTGCTGCAAATATTGCTTTTGGCATAGATCCAAAAGATATCAACCAAAGTTCTGTTGAATATGCTTCTAAAATTGCAAATTTGCATGACTTTGTAATTAAAGAATTGCCTAAACAATACCAAACTACTATTGGTGAAAAGGGAATTAGACTTTCAGGTGGACAACGTCAACGTATTGGAATTGCAAGAGCACTCTATCACAATCCACAAATATTAATTTTAGATGAGGCTACTAGTGCATTGGATAATCTTACTGAGAAGGCAGTAATGGAGGCTGTGCATAAACTTAGAAAAAACATTACTATCATTATGATTGCACATCGATTGAGCACAGTGAAAAATTGTGACAATATTCTTTATTTGGAGAAAGGAGAGCTTAAAGAGCAAGGTACATTTGATAAATTAATACAGGCAAATGATAAATTCCGCGCTACAGCAAAAAATCTTTAAAAAAGATAAATTATATTCACTAGCCTTAATGTTGTTATAAATCAATGAGATGATATTTATAAAAATAAAAAAAGTTAAAAATGAAAATAGTTGTAACGATTGGCACTGGAAATAGTGGAGCAGGAGCAATTCACGATTACTTGACAAAATGCACTAAATATAAAAGTCCATTCAAAGGTCAAGAATTTAGAATGATGGATGATCCAGAAGGAATACAAAATTTATTTTATAATTTTTATTTAAACCGCTCAATAAACAATCCATCTAATGCAATAATGAGATTTAAAAATTATATCCAAAATTTAATAAATCTAAAAATGAAAATTAATAATAAAAATATAAATATTTATGATAAAAAAATTTTATCCTTAACTAATGAATATATTAGTAATATTACAACTTTAAATTATGGTGCATATCCTCAATTTGTAGCAATACAAACAAGTTTCTTAGAGAGAAAACTTTCAAATTTAAAAAAAAAAGTATTTAGATCAAAAAATGAAGACAACATCTTCAAAATGTACTTGCCTGTTAAAGAAAATATTTTTTTTAATAAAACTAAACTATATCTTAAAAAAATTATTAAAAATCAATTACGTAATAAAAAAACAAATTTTATAGTTTTGGATCAATCATTGAACATGTGGAATTTTGCAAATATTTTCTCCTATTTTGATGATGTAAAAGTTATTTTAGTCACAAGAGATCCAAGAGGTATTTATAATAGTATGAAAACTCGTCAATCAGCAGCATATCCAGGATATAATTTGAAAGTTTGGACAAAGTGGTATGATCAAGTTATGAAAAATTTTTATGATTATAAAAAACACATACCAAAAAAATATAAGAAAGACATTCTTGAGATAAATTTTGAGAATTTTTGTCAAAATTATAATTATGAACAAAAGAAAATACTTAGTTTTCTGAAAATAAAAAAAATAAATAATAATTTTGACATCAAAAAATCAAAGTTTAATACATTTAAAGCAAAAAAAGAGCTATCTAATTTTGAAAAACAATATATTGAAAAAAAATTATCTAAGTATTTAGAATGGTAAAACTTTAGTTTAAATTAAAAAAAATTAACATTGAAATGATATCTAAATTTTCAAAACTTATCTTTTATTTGAAGGAGGTTAATTTAAATATTTTTTGGAAATTGTTATTAATAATTTTTAAAAAAGATTATTCTAAATATCCAAAATATGTTGAAGATTTTGAAAATTCTTTAGCTAAGAAATTTAATAGCAAACATTGTTTAACATTTTCAAGTGGAACAGCTGCTTTTTATGCATCAGTTCTTGCTTTAAATTTAAAAAAAAAATCTAAAGTCTTAATTTCTTCTATGACATTTCCCTCAGTGATTGAAACTTTAAAAAAATTTGATTTTGAAATTTATTATTTTGATATCAATGATAGCTTTGAAATTGTTTCAAAAAACACTGATGGTCATAAATTTGATTTGCTTGTAATGACCCATCCTTTTGGATTTTATATAAATTTTGAAGTATTGAAGGATTGTCTTAGTAATGATTGTAAAGTTATTTTGGATGCAAGTCATTCTCAAGGAATGAAAATAAATAATAATGAAATTATCAAATCCGCAGACATTTCATTTATGAGTCTTCAAGGTAATAAATCTATTTCAGGGGGTGAGGGTGGAATAATATTTACGGATAACCAAAATTTATATTTTAAAATGATAAATAACCATCATCCAGGTCATAAAAAAAATTATAAATCAGAAATCGCAGGTGGTATTGATGATATAAAACTACGTATGCATCCATTAGCAGCTGTTATCGCAACCGAAGACTTAAAAACTTTTGAAAAAAGAAATAATGATTTAAAAGAAAAAATTATTTTAATTTATAATCTTTTAGATGAAATGAAGATAAAACATCCTTTCCAAACAAAAACCATAATTAGCGGTTTTCATTTTGGTATTCCTTTTTTTTCGTCATTAGAGCATAAAAATGAAATTATTAGAAAATACAATTGGCACACAAATTTAAACAAGATAAATATAAATCCTATTTCAATAGAGGACAATACAGACATATTTAAAGATCTTTATTTTTTAGATTTAGAATGGATTAAACAAAATAATCCCTCAAAAATAGATGAAAGATTAAAAAAAATTTTTAAAGATGCATATTAATTTAGAGGAGAGTAAATTTAATGTTGAAAAAAAATTTAAAGATCTCCCAAGATTATATGATTACTTAATAATAGGCTCTGGTCCAGCTGCTTCAGTCATTCTTAATAATTTAATTAAAACTAAAAAAAAAATATTAGTTGTTGAAAAAGGTAGTTTTAAAAAAAAATTTAATGAAAAATTAAATTCGGATAATTTTAAAATTAAAAGAGAGTCTAGAGTATTTGGAATTGGTGGTACAAGTAATTCATGGTCACAAATTTACTCATTATTGTCGAAAAATGAAATGTGTAACAATAAAAATATCAATATTTGGCCACTGAGTCATAATGATCTTCAATATTGGTGCAAAAAAGTAGGTCCAAAATATAAATTTAAAATTGAAAATTTATGTGATGAAAAAATATATCAAAAAACTTTTTATTCGAGAGGATTTGTTGAATTAAAAAATCCATTAAGATTTTCGAAATATTATTATAAAAAAAATTTTGATTTATTAACTAATTGTGATGTGAAAACTTTAGATGAGATAAAAAATAAAAATTCAATTTATTTCAAAGTAGGAAATAAAAACTACAGAATATATTCAAAAAAGATAATAATTTGTGCAGGTGCAGTAGAGTCGTGTATGTTAATTCTTAATTCACTTAAAGATAAAAAACTAAAGAAATTAAAAAATAAAAAGTATCTTGGAAGATATTTCATGGATCATCCCAAATGCTATGTGGGAGAATTAAAATATCCAAAAGAAAAATTAATTGATGTTTTTAAACTAAAATTTAAAAATAGGTATAACACTTATAAAGGACTATCTTTATTTCAAAAAAAAAAGAAAACTTTAAATACCTATGTTAGATTTGAAGAAAAAAAAGTCTTTTTTAAATTAAGAAAAAAATTTTTAATAAGAATTTTTTTAGAAATGGAACCTAAATATCAAAATAGAATTTATATTAAAAATAATTCTGCAAATGTAAATTTGTCTATTAATAAAAATGAAATTAAAATTTCGAATAAGCTATTGAATTTTATAAAAGATTTTTTTAGTAAAAGCCCAAAATTAGAGAAGTTAAGTATTAAAGCCACTGATTTATTTGATGCATCTCATCATATGGGTGGACTATGTTATCCCAAAAATGTCGATAAAAACTTAAAGATCCAAGGATTGAAAAATATTTATTGTTGTTCCTCAGCAATTTTTCCAACTTCTGGAAGTGTAAATCCAACTTTAATTATTTGTGCATTAGCAGAGAGATTAAGTAAAATTTTAAAATAAATATAATTTATCTTTTATTGAAAAGAACTATTAAATTGATAAAGATATATTTAATATATTCAATATTATCTTATGAATTTAAAAAAAGTTAGAGACAGAACATCAGAAGAATTACTAGTTAGGAAAAATGAATTTTTGAAAATTTGTGAAATTTTAGAAGAATTAAAAATTGAATTTTTTTTACAAACAGGCGTACTCCTAGGTGCTATAAGAGAGCAAAATTTTATTAAATGGGATTGGGGCGTAGATATAAGTGTATTTTCAAATGAATTTTTCCACAAAATAGATCCTTTAGCTGAAGAATTAAGAAAAGCTGGTTTTCAAATATTAAATATTAATAAAAAAAAAAATGATTTCAAAATTTATTTCATTGGTAAATATCCTGAGGAAGTAACTGGTTATACAGTGTTTGCTTGGAATTATTCAAAAATCAAAGATATTTATTGGAGAAGAGATTATTCAGTACCTTCAAAATTTTTAAATGATTTCTCCACTATAAAATTGTTTGGAAAAAAATTTAATTGTCCTAAAACACCAGAAGAGTATTTGACACATGCATACGGTAACTGGAGAAAACCAATAAGAACTTCAGATAAGGACTTATATAATTCTGATGCATATATGAATAAAAAAAACACTTTTATTAAAGATCTTAAAGACAAAATTAAAAAAAAAATTTATTCCTTTATTAATCTTTAGATTAAAAAAATTTAATTTTTTTTTTTTTTAAACTTTTTAATACAAAAGAATAATTCATTTTAAGTTCTTTAACTGTTCCAGAATTATTTATTACTAAATTTGGATTTTTTGGTTTTATGAAAGGTATATCTACTCCAACTACATTCTGAATTTTTCTTTTTAGAGCATTTTTATAAAGATTTTTATAATCCCTTTTTAAGAGGATATTAAATGGAGTATCAATAAATACTTCAAAATAATTTTTTATTTTTTTTCTACACCAATTTCTAAATTTTTGGGAAGTAATATTTGCAGATATAACTATGTTTATTTTTTGATCTGATAAATATTTGATTAAATTTGTTAAACGTTCTGCATTTTTATTTCTGTCTTTTAATGTATATTTTACATCGTCTAGAAAGATTTTTCTAAATTCATCACCATCAAAAAAAATAGTATTTTTATGTTTTTTTTTAAATTTTTTAAAAAAATACTTTCCAAAAGTACTTTTTCCACTACCAGAAATACCTGTTATCCAGATTACCACAATTGTATAAATTAATATAAATTTTAATTATTAAATATAAACTCTAACCTTGATATTTTATAATAATAATAATAATTAAATCAATAATCTAATTTAATGAATTTATCTTCAAAAGCGCAAAATTTAATTTTTTTAAACAAATTAAATCTAAGGAATTCTAAAATCCCTAAATTTTTAAAGTATACGGTTCAAGAGTTGAAACACTCTAAAAAAAAAATATTAAATAATATCCTTAAAAATTTGAGTAAAGAAATTATTATAAGATCTTCTTTTTATTTAGAAGATAGTAAAAAATATTCAATGGCTGGTGAATTTGAAGGAAGCAGTAATCTCAATAATAACAAAAAGAATATTGAAGATGCAATTAATAAAATATTGATTCAATATAAAAAAAAATCAAAAAAAAAAATTCATTTTTTAAAAAGTGAAATAATTTTTCAAAATTATATATCTGACACTATTTATAGTGGCGTTTTGACAAATTTTTGTATTAAAGATGGAAGCAGTTATTTTGTTGTAAATTATGATGATATTTCAGGTAATACAGACACAGTTACTTCAGGTTCAAAAGTTGGCGGAAGAGTAATTAATGTATTTAGAGATGAAATTAAAAATGTTCGTTCAAATAATTTAAAGAAGGTAATAAACGCTGCCCAAGAAATTGAAATAAAATTAGGAATTTTTCCAATCGATTTAGAATTTTGTATAAATAAGAATGGACAAGTTTATCTTCTTCAAATTAGACCCATAACAACAGTAAAAAATTGGAAAAAATTTTCAAAAAGAGAAATTAAAAAAGTTTTAGATTTTAACCAAAAAAAATTTTTAAAAATAAATAATCAAAACTCTAAATATGGAAGATATCCTATATTTGGTTTAATGCCAGATTGGAACCCAGCAGAAATGATTGGTAATCAACCAAGTGAATTAGCCTATTCAATTTATTCAAAGTTAATCACAAATAATGCATGGAGCAAGGCAAGAGATGAAATGGGATATACAAAAGTAAAAGAACCGTTAATGTATAAATTTACCGGTAAACCATATATTGATACTAGATTAAGTTTTACATCGCTTATTCCAAGAAAAATATCTCGTAAATTAAGATTAAAGTTAGTCGAATATTGGTCGAGAATTTTAATTTCCAAACCATATCTCCATGATAAAATAGAATTTGAACTTGTTGATGGTAGTTACGATTTTAATACTAAAAAAAAAGTTTTAAAAAATTATAAATTTTTATCAAAAAAAGAAAAACTCAGATATCTTGACAGTTTAAAAAATATTACAGAGGATCAAATTAATGATTATCAAATTGAATTCAATAATATCAATAAAAAATTAGTTCATTTAGAAAATTCAAGGCTATCATTAATTAATGATTTTTATAAAAATAAAAAAAAATTTTTAATTAGTTTAAAAAAATTTATAAATTTAATAAAATCCCATGGAATTGTACCTTTTGCAAAATATGCCAGAAATGCATTTATTGCAAAAAAATGGCTAAATTCTTTTTTAGAAAATAAAATTATAGATAAAAAAAAATATAATTTAATTTTGAATTCCTTAGATACAATTACCACAACCTATATAAATTACTCAAAATCTATAAATAAAAGAGGTAAAACAGAATTTTTAAATTTATTCTATCATCTTAGACCTGGCACTTATGATATCAATATAAAAAGACTTGACAGCAAATTACTACCTAGAAAAATTGATAATCTTAATTTAATCTTAGATTTTAATAAAAATAAAAAAATTCAATTAAATTCTCAAGAGACAAAAAAGATAAATTCATTTTTATCAAATAACAAATTTTCATTTAGGTGTGAAAAATTGATTAGTTATATAAGTTCATCTATAAAATTAAGAGAAAATTCAAAATTTATTTTTACTAGATCCATTAGTGATCTTTTGGAAATAATTAAGTTTTACGCTAAAAAAAAGAAAATTAAATTAGAAAAAATAAATAATTATGATTTAGATTATATATTAAGAATATTAAATTCAAATATCAAAAATATTGAAAATGAAGAAATAATTTTGTTAAAGCAGAAAGAGGAACTATGTAAATTACCATATTTGATAACTGCTAAATCAGATTTTTATATAGCTTCAATTTTAATATCTAAACCAAATTTTATAACTGATAAAAAAATAAAGTCTTCAATTTTTAAATTAGAAAAAAATCAAAGAACAAATAAAATAAGAAATAATATAATAGTAATTGAAAATGCAGATCCAGGATATGACTGGATATTTAATTATAAAATTAAAGGTTTGATAACTAAATACGGTGGTGTGAACTCTCATATGTCAATTAGATGCCATGAATTGAATATGCCTGCAGCTATTGGAGTTGGGGAAGAAACATTTGATAAAATTATCAAAAAAAATGAATTAATTTTGAATTGTAAAGAAAATAAAATATATCTAGATTAAATGCATTTTCTTATTTCATCTAATTTTAAAAAATATTTCAAAACCTATATTGATTTTGTAGATCATTATTGGATTGATTATTTTGATAAAAAAAAAATTGAATTTACAATTATACCAAATTCGAGAATTTTTAATTTTAATCAAATACAAAAAAAAAAAATAAAATTGATAATTTTGCCAGGGGGAAATGATCTTATTTCCAAATCATATTTATCAAAAATAAGACTAAATAACGAGATTAAACTTATTAATTTTGGCTTAAAAAATAATATTCCTATTTTAGGAGTTTGCCGAGGGATGCAAGTTTTAAATTATTTTTATAAAGGAAGACAAAAAAAAGTTAAAAATCACATGAGAACTAGGCATGAAGTTTATTTTGAAAATAATTTTTTTAATAAAAAAAAATTAATAGTTAATAGTTTTCATAATTTTGGTATTCCAAAAAATTTATTAGCAAAAAACCTTCTTCCGATTGGTTTCGACAAAAAAAAAAATGTAGAATTTTTTAAACATAAACAACTTAAAATATTTGGGGTAATGTTTCATCCGGAAAGAGAAAAGAAAAAAAATAATTTAGAATTATTAATAAAAAAAATTCTTACTAACAGATGAAAATTATTATTTTATGTGCTGGAATGAGTAGTAGAACTCAACTCGGATACCCAAAATGTTTATATAAATTTAAAGATGGAGAAATGTTAATTGAAAAAAATATAAATAAATTGAAAGCACTGGGATTTAAAAATAAAGATTTTATTTTTGCAACTGGATTTAAATCAGCTGACGTAAAAAAAAAAACTAAAAATTTGTACAAATATATTAACAATCCAAATTTTAAAAAAACAAATATGGTTTTTTCTTTGTTTAAAGTAATCAATCACACGTCTGTAGATGATATTTTGATTTTATATTCAGATATTTTATTTGAAAAAAAATGTTTAAACAAAATAATAAAAGACAAAAGAGACATTTCTACAGTAATAGATCTTGATTGGAAAAAAAAATGGTTTAAAAAAAAAAACTATAGAGAGGATCTAGAAGAGTTAAAAATTAAAGGTAGTAAAATAAAGTCTTTAGGTGATAAGGTTTTTACCACAAAAAATATTGATGGAAGATTTATTGGTATAACGAAATTTTCAAAAAATTATTTAAAATTTTTATTAAAAAAAAATATTATTAAAGACTTATTGAAAAAAAATAAAAAAATTGATTTTACTAATTTTTTGATGAATTTAATAAAATTAAAAAAAAATATTTATGCAATTAAAGGAAAATATAATTGGGTAGAATTTGATACTTATGAAGATTTTAAAAATTATGAATCTCAATTTAAATAATCTGGCATGTCTGAATTTAATAAAACTTTAAATTGTAAAATTTGTAAAATAAAAGGTACAAATATTTTTCAAAAAAAATTCACAGATAAAGTTTTGTTAAACTTTTTTAAGCAGTATTATGGAAAAAAAAAATTCAAATTTTTTAAAAAAAGACTAGAAAATGAAAACTATTCTTTACTTAAATGTAGTAATTGCAAATTTATATGGCAAAAAAATTCCCCAAAAAAGAAATTTAGTTTAGATCTTTATGATAAAATTATAGATGAAAAAGAGAGTTTAATTAAAAGCAAAAAAAAATATGAAATTAGAAAACATAAAAATAAAAGTGAAATTAATTTTATAATTAATCAATTTAGTGACGCAAAAATAAATATTCTAGATTTTGGAGCTGGTTGGGGTCATTGGTTGAATTCAGGTGACAAATTAAAATTTAATCCTTTTGCATTAGAAATGTCTAAGCATAGAAAAAAATATATATCAAATTTAGGAATTAGGATTATAGATTATAAAAGTTTGAGTAATTATAAAAATTTTTTCCATTTTATTCGATTGGATCAAGTTGTAGAGCACGTAGATGATTTTAAAACTATATTTAAATTAATAAAGAAATTGGCGATGAAAGATTGTATTTTTTATTTATCAGTACCTGATGGAGCAGATATTGTTTCTGATAAGTCAAATATTAAAATTGAAAAAGGAGCAGTGCAACCACTAGAACATTTAAATTGTTTTTCTAGATACAGTTTAATTAAAATATTGAAATTGGAGGGTTTTAAAAAAATTTCTTTTTTTGAGATAATTTATATGCATTTAAAAAATTTAGCAAAAGGTGGGATTAGTATCTCTCTTTTTTTAAGAGATTTTAAAGATTGCTTTTATTCAACTTCAATTAAATTTAAAATTAGATAAATATTTATAAGGTATCTTTGTGTGTGGCATTAATGGTTTCAATTTTAAAGATGTAAGTCTGATAAAAAAGATGATGGCCTTAACTGCTAGTCGTGGGCCAGATAATCAAGATTACTTTGAGACAGATGAATTTACGGTAGGACATAATAGGCTTTCAATAATTGATCCAGATAAAAGATCCAATCAACCATATTATTTTAAAAATTTAGTTCTATCATTTAATGGTGAAATTTATAATTATATTGAATTAAAAAATAAATTAATTTCAAAAGGTTATTCTTTTGAAACTACCTCAGACACAGAAGTAGTTATTAAATTATTTGATTTAGAAGGAAAAAATTCATTCAAAGAATTATCAGGTATTTTTAGTATTTCTATTTATGATTTAAAACTTAAAAAATTATATTTAGTGAGGGATATAGTTGGTGTAAAACCATTATATTATCATTTTGATATTAAATCTAAAAGATTTATATTTTCATCTTTGATTAAATGCATACTTATTAATTTAAAAGATAAAGAACTAAACTATGATGCATTAAACTCGTATTCAAATTTTAACAGAAACGATTATAGGGAAACTTTTTTTAAAAATATATTCAAAGTATTACCTGGTGAATTAATCGAAATTTATAACCAAAATTATACAAGAACAAAAATTTTAAATTTCAAATTTAATAAAAATAAAAATGAAAAAGAATTAACTTTTGATATTAGAAGAAACTTTTCAAATCAATTTTTATCCGATGTACCTGTGGCACTCTCTTTGTCAGGTGGTTATGACTCAAATATTGTTTTACAGGAACTTTTAAAAAACAAAGGAACTAATTTTACAAATTATTCTGTTACTTTTAAAGACTCTAAAAATTTTCAGAAAGATCACGAAATAGCAAAAGAAATTTCTAAATTTTATGGAGTAAAATTTAATTCTATAGAAGTTAGTCCAAAAGATTTTAAAGATTATGCAGATAAAATAATTGATATAGTAGAAGAGCCTACTGGAAATCAAAATTCAATATCAAATATTATTCTGAGCAATTATGTATCTGAGAAAGTATTATTTTCAGGAGATGGTGGCGATGAAGTATTTACAGGATATAATAGATACAGATCAATTTATATTTTATCTATATTGATTAAATTAAATTTATTAAAGAATTTTAATTTTGATTTTAAAAATAAAAATTTTAAAAGATTATTCATTAAAAACTCAAGAAATTTATATTTGTCTTTCAGTGAACAAAATATTTTTAAAAATGCAAAACTTGCTTATAAGAATTATAAATTAATTAATGAAGATGATTTGGATCAAATCCTAAATCATACGTTAAATATAGATAATCAGCCGATGCTTTCTAATGCAATGTTTCATGATTTAGACACTTGGGTGCCTAACGATATTCTTATAAGAAATGATAAAATTTATGCAAACAAAGGAATTGAGGCAAGGGTTCCTTTTTTGGACAAAAATATCATAGAAGATTATTTAATGCTTAATGAATTTAAAAAATATGGACTTTTTTTTAAAAGTAAAAATATTTTGATCAAAAACTACAAAAACCTTAGTAAACTTATATTAAAAAAGAAAATGGGATTTAATTCACCATTTTCAAACTGGTTAAGAGAAGAAATTTATAATTTCGGAAAGGATATATTGAGTGCACAATATTATGAGTCATCACATATTATTAATTTAGAATTTTGTCAAAAATTATTAGATAGACATAAAAATGAATATTGTGATCCATATTTAATTTGGAATTTAATTAGTCTTCAAATTTTTTTGAGAAAACACAATTTTTAATATGAAAATATGTTATTTATCAAATGCCGCTATACCTTCATCAGTGGCTAGTTCGATACAAATTGTGAAAATGTGTGAGGCATTTTCAAAATTAAATAATGAGGTTACCTTAATTACAATAAATGATTTTAATGCAAATATAAACTTTATAAATTATTATAATGTTAAGTCAAAATTTATTCTTAAAAGAATAAAAAATTTTAAATCCTTTCCATTGGGAATAAATTATTATCTTTTTTCTATATTCTCAATTATAGAAAGTTTTAAATTTAAACCAGAAATTTATATTACTCGTAATTTTTTTACCTGTTTTTTATTAGTAATTTTAAAAAAAAATATAATAATGGAACTGCATCATGATTTAAGTATGGAGTCTAGAATTGTAAGATTTTTAGCTACAAAATTTAAATTTCTCAATTCTAATTATATAAAAAAGGTTGTAGCTATTACTAAAGGTGTCAAAAATGAATATATTAAAAAAAAAATAATTAAAGAAAATAAAATTATAGTTTTACCAAGTGGATCATCAATTAAAAAAAATTTTGAATTTTCAAATTATAAAAAATTTTTTAATATTGGTTATTTTGGATCATTATTTCATTCAAGAGGATTAAATTTGATAAAAAATCTAGCTAAAATTGATATAAAAAATAAATATTATTTGTTTGGAGATTTAAATAAAATAGAGAAAAATTTTAAATATAAGAATTCTAATAATAATATATTTATAAATGATTATGTTCCTTACAAAGATATTCCAAAAGAATTAAAAAAAATGGATATTTTACTTTTGCCTTATGTTTCATCAATTACTGTAGCTGGTGATGTTGGAGATATAACTAAATTTTCATCGCCTTTAAAACTGTTTGATTATTTAAGTATTGGTAAAATTATAATGTGTTCAGATTTTAATGTTTTAAAAGAGGCAATTAAGGAAAATAAAAACGCAATTTTTATAAAAAATTTTGCTAACCCATTTTCTTGGAGAAATGAAATACAAAAATTAAAAAATTTACCGAATAAACAATTAATTATTTCAAAAAATAATTATGAGTTAAGTAAAAAATACTCATTAATAAGTAGAGCTAAAAAAATATTAGAAGATGTTAAATTAAATTAATGAAAAATTCTTCAAAACAGTTAGCAATAGTAACTTTATTTTGGAACGATAGTGAAAAAACAATAAAATGTTTAGACTCTCTTTTGAACCAGAAAAATCAAAAATTTCATATTATTTTAGTTGATAATAATTCTGAAATAACATTTTCAAATAAGATTTTTAGCTGGTTAAAAAAAAAAAAAATTAATTTCATTAAAATTAAAAACAATTTGACCTATAAAAAAAATAGTAAAATAAAGTTATTTTATATTAAAAATAAAATTAATTATGGTTGTGGGTTAGGTCATAATATTGGATATAAATTTTGTTTAAAAAACAATTATTATTATATTGCCAGGATAGACAACGATATGGTTGTTCCAAAAAACGTTATGTTTAGCTTAATTAAAAGGTTAGAAAAAAATAAATCAATTGCTGCGATTAGTCCTAAAGTTATGTTCGCTGATAACCCAAAAACTATTTGGTTTGGTGGAACTAAAATTGGAAACAACTTAAAATTACAAAAGGAATGCTCAAATTATATTTGTAAAAAAAGAGATTCAATTAAATATAAAGGATTAATTGAAACGGATGCAGTTGTTGGATGTGCATCTATAATGCGTTCTAAATTTTTAAAAAAAACTGGACTTTCAGATCCTGATTTTTTTTATGGAGAAGAAGATATTGAATTGTCATATAGATTTAAAAAAAATGGAGGAGAATTAGTTGTTGATTTAGATCAAAAAATATTTCATTCCGTCTCCCATACTGTTGGAAGTAATTGGGCAAAAAATATATACTACAATTATAAGTACAGATTAGTGTTAATTAAAAAAATTGGTACAATTTTAGATAAAATTTTTGGATATAGTACATTTGTTATTAAATTATTAATCATGACTATTTTTTCATTCAGAAAAAAATATTCTTCAAAAATAATACAAATTTTTTATGCAGGTTTACACTTCTGTCAAAAAAATATGGTGATTATGATAGAAAAAATTATAAATTCGTTGATAAATTTTTTTCTAAAATTACTAAACAAACCTCAATAAAAGACTCAATAAAGTTTTTAAATGATAAAAGCAAAATTTAGTTTACTCAGTTGAGTCATTATAATAAATTGATTTGGTTATTTATCTAAATATGTTTAGTAAATTTAAAAATTTCATTAAGAATAGATTTTCTTATGAATTATGGCACTTTTTAATTTCTAATTATCAATCATTAAAATTTTCATTATTTAAGAAATATTCTGCGAGAGGTAAGATTGATCAAAGCTTAATTAGTATTATAGGAAAAAGAAAAGGTTTTTTTTTAGAAGTAGGGGCATATAATGGCATATCTGAATCAGTTTCACTCAGATTTGAAAAAGAACTTAACTGGTCTGGAATTTTAATTGAGCCAAATCCTATGCATTATAAATATCTTATAAAAAATAGATCAAAAAATATTTGTTTAAATTTAATTTGTTTGAGTAAAGAATTTCAAAATAAAAAGTTATATATAAAAAATTTAAACTTAATGTCTCATTTAGTTGATGACGAAGGTAAATTATATTTTAAAGATTACCCTATAGACAGAATCAATTTGATGGCAAAAGAGGCTAAATTAGGAAATTTTAAAAGTTATGAATGCAATATTGAAATTTTAGAAAATATTTTTGAAAGATTTCAAGTCAAAAATATTGATCTTGCTATCATTGATGTTGAAGGGTCAGAATTAGAGTTGTTGAAAGGAATAAATTTCGAAAAAGTTGAAATTAATTATTTTTGTATAGAAACTTATAATTTTAAGAAATTAAATGAGTTTATGATTAATAAAAATTATAAGTTTTTAAAAAAACTCCATAAAGAGGATTATGTTTTTAAAAGAAGCAATTAATAAAAATATTTTTGATCAAAATGGTTATGTTTTGTTAGATACAAGTTTAAATAATAATCAATTATTTGATAATCTAATTAATGAGATTGAGAATAGCTTGAGTGAGGAAATAAATAGTTCTTACATTAGAAAACTTGGTGGTTATATCATGGGTAATTTTGGTATAAACCAAGGACCATATGGATCAAGATTATTCTCATTTGTATTTAATAATGAATTTAAGGATTACTTCGAAAATCTCACAAAAAAAAAATTAAATTTATTTGATATAAATTTTGGTGGTAATGTAACTTTGCCAAAAAAAGGTAAGCAACTTTTTCATACCGATGGAAACTTCGAACAAGAAATGTATTTAGTTTCAATTGCTACTGAAGATATAACCTTAGATAATGGTCCAACAGAGGTTTGCATTGGCACTCATCTTAAATCCATGTCTTTTGATGAATTTTTTTTCACAAAAAAAAATAAAAAAAAATTAACAATGAAAAAGGGTCAAATTTTAATCAGAAAACACAATTTATGGCATAGAGGGACTAAAAATTTTACAAATAAGCCAAGGTTATTATTATCATTTGTTATGATACCGAAAATAAGAAAAGTTTATTTAGAGCCGTTAAGTGAGAAACTAAAAATCTTACCAAATTTTTTTAGAAGTGATTTAAAAGGCAGAATACACGAATTAATTTATACGAAATTAGGTTTTTTAATTATAATTGCAAAATTAATCTCCTCAATCTCAAAAAAAATTTTTAATAAATGATTAACAAGAAAAATTAAAAAATTAAATTTTTAGTTTATGCAAAAAACTCTTTTATTTTGGTGTCCACATATAGGTAATGTTGGAACGGCTAAAGCTGTTCTAGAATCTGCAAAATCATTGTCTAAATCAAGAAACTATAAATGTAAAATTTTAAATGCTTTTGGGGAATTTGATAAATATAGAACATTTTTAAAAAAAAATAAAATTGAAGAAATTAAATTATTACATAATAGATTTTTACAAAAATTGCCAACTGAAGGTTTTTTTTGGAGTAGATTAAACTACATTTTTGTTTTCATTTTTTGTTTTTTTCCTCTTTTATTTTATTTAATTCGAAATAAAAATGATTATTTATTTATTTACTTGCTTACTTCTCTACCATTACTGATTATTTCATTATTTAATTTAAATAATAAAATTATATTTAGAGTTTCCGGAAGGATAAGATTTACATTTTTTAGAAAATTAATCTTACTAATTTCTAAAAAAAAAATTAAAAGAGTTTTGGTACAAACACAAGAATCAAAGAATAGAATTTTAAAAAAAAAGATATTTAATAAAAATATTCTTAGTATGGTTAGAGATCCAATTATTGATTATAAAAAAATCAATTTACTTAAAACCGAAAAAATTGAAAAAAAATTTTTGAAAAAGAAATATTTTGTTTCAATTGGACGTTTAACTAATCAAAAAAATTTTTTATTTTTGGCAGAGTGCTTACGAAATATTATTAAAGAAGTAAATAAATTTAATTTTTTAATTTTAGGAGAAGGTCAAGACAGAAAGAAAATTGAGGGATATATTAAAAGATATAATTTAACAAAATATATTATTCTTGTCGGGTACAAAAAAAATATATTCAAATACATAAATAGTTCTGAGGGTTTAATTTGTACATCTTTATGGGAGGAGCCTGGATTTATTATACAAGAAGCGTCGTCGTGTAAAAAAATAATTTTAACTTCCGATTGTTATACTGGTCCATCAGAGTTTTTAAATCATGGGAAAATTGGATATGTTTTCAAAAATAATGACAAAAAAAGTTTTATTAAGAATTTTAAAAAATTATTGAAAGAAAAAAAATATCATAAAAATAAAATTGATAAATCATTTAAAAAAACAAAATTATATACTCCTGAATATTTTTTATCTGAAATTAAAAAAATTTTAAATTAATTTTTTGATTTCAATTAAATACTTATTTAGATTTTTTTTATAATTAAAATCCTTTAAGTTTTTAGAATAATTTTTTTTATTAAGACTAAGTTTTTTTTTACTTAACTTTTTAAGTTTTAAGTATAATTGATTAGGATTACCAGGTTTATACAAACTACCATATTTATATTTGTTTATAATTTCTCTTGGACCAGTTTTGCAATTTGATGAAATGATATATTTATTTAAATATGCTGCTTCCTGAAGTACATTAGGTAATCCTTCATATTTTGACGATAATATAAAAACATCTGACATTTTTATAAATTTATAGGGATTTGTATCGAAAATAATTTTTACAATATTTTTTAAATCATTTTTAATTATAAAATTTTGAAGATTTATTAGTTCTGGACCATATCCTATGATTAAAAATCTAAAATTCTGAATTAAATTTTTAAATTTTAGCAAAGCAATTAAAATTTCTATTTGATTTTTTTGAGGTGCCAATCTTCCAACATTTATAAGATTAATAGTTTTTTTTTTAAAAAAATTAATTTTTTTTTTATAATTGGATAATTTGTTTATTTCATAGCTGTTAATTGGGTTATATATAGTAGTTGCCTTAACTCCAAAAATTTTTTTCATCTCTTTATTAAAATCATCACCATTGACAATAATTAAATCAGTTTTTGAAAGTAAATATTTAAAAATTTTCAATTTTAAAGGTGACCCTACCCAACCTTGTGGACTCAAATTAGATCTTATTGCAATTTTTTTTTTTAAAAGAATGGCAACTATGACTGCATAGAAGTTACCTTGAAATGAGAAAATTATTGATTTTTTAAATTTAGCAGAGATTAAAAAAAGTTTTATAGAACAGATAATAAAGAATAATCGCCTATTAATGATAGACCAAAAATTACTTGTTTTTATTAATTTTATTCTTTTATCAAATTTATTAATAATTCTATTATTGGTAATTAAAAAATTATGATTAAAAAAAGTACACAAATATTTAGAAACTAAAAAAAAATTTTTTTCTACTCCTCCTATTTGAGGATCAGGATAAAAATAAATGATTTGATTTTGTTTATTTTGTCTCATATAAATATATGTGTCTTTAGTAACAATTATTATCCCATATAAAAATAATTTAAAATATTTATTTTTATCTTTAGAGTCAGTTTTCGTTCAAACATTTAAAAAATTTAAAATCATTATTATTTATGATGACGAGGATATGACAGATTTAATTTTTATAAAAAAATATATTGCTAAAAAAAATATAAAAAATAAATTTTCTGTAAAAATTATAGTTAACAAAAAAAATTTAGGTGCTGGAGAATCAAGAAATGTTGGAATAAAATTAAGTAAAACCAAGTATATAGCTTTTCTAGATAGTGATGATCTCTGGCATAAAGATAAATTAAGATTACAATTAGATTATATGATAAATAGTCAAATTCCTATTTCTCATACTTCTTATAACATTATTAATGAATTAGGCAAAACTATTTCAAAAAGAAAATTAAAAAAAAATTTAAATTATGAGGATATTTTAAATTCATGTGACATTGGACTGTCTACTGTGATCATAGAAAAAAGTTTATTAAAAAAAAATAATTTAAGATTTCCCAATATAAAAACGAAAGAAGATTACATTTTATGGTTAAATATTTTAAAAAAGATTTCGCAAATAAAAGGTTTGAGTGCAAAGCTTACGTACTATAGAAAAAGAAAAAATTCATTATCATCAAATATTATGACGAATATAATTAATGGTTTTAAAGTTTATAGATATTATATGAAAATGGGTTACCTAGAATCATTTTACAGATTAACAATTTTATCTGTCAATTTTTTAAAAAAAAAAATTATTTATGATATATTTTGATTTATATTATTTTTATTAGAGAGATAAAGTAATACTGCTAAATTGAACCAAAATGGAATTCCATAATTTGTTCCAAAAAAACTTCCAGATGGTAAGATTGGAAATATGAAGTAAATATGTAAAAAAAGATGTGAAATAATATAAAAATTTCTATTTTTGAATATCGATCTTAAACATATTAAAATTGGATAAAAGAAAATAAAAACAAAGTAAATTAATCCAGTTAAACCTACTTCAGATATAATTTCTAAGTAAATCTGGTGCGGATGGGTTGATGCTCTTGTAATAGTTTTTTCAAGATCTTTATTTTCATACTTTACTTTTTTACTTTCTTTATGAAAATTATCTATTCCTATTCCAAATATTGGGTAATTTAAAAAAATATTGTATGCAGTTAAATAATGAGGTGCATGTTTTGAATTGTAAAACATTCCTTTGAATAATGAAATTTTGTCCTCTTTAAACATAACTAGTTGTATTTCATCAAAATTCACAAATTTCTTACCTTGAGGAGTGTTTTTGACTAAGTAAACAAAGGATAAGAATAAAATTATTATAGTAGGTATAATTAATAATAACTTTTTAATTTTAATTTCATTAAAATAAAAAATATGTAAAAAAGAAAAAACAATAAGTAATGAAAATAATTTTAAAAAGTTGGATCTTTCACCAATAAAGAAACTAATTGTAACTAAAGATAATAAAATTAAAAAAAAATAGTAATTATTAGTTTTGTTGTAAATATA
>MDSZ01073897.1_pt1 | contig 31329 bp, 14 predicted proteins | sample 811201 | NCBI WGS metagenome assembly MDSZ01 (sample SAMN05326647, study PRJNA326480) | marine metagenome | isolation source: seawater | place: Indian Ocean: North | collected 2010 | reverse complement strand
GGAAAGTGTTACAATTAGAACCAGATGAGACCGTAGAAAGTTATATCGAAGACAGTGAAATTGACAGGTAATTCTTGTCAGTAGACCTTGTTAAGTCTATAAACTGACAGTGTTAACCAGACCCCTTATTATTCTCACTAATTATGTCAAACTCAGTAGAACAGTTTGTATCACCTAACTTCGCAGAGTTTCTATTAGAAAATGCAAACAATGGTAATGAAATCTTAGCAGTCCTCGATGATATTGTAGAGGGTGCAGATTCATACCTATAAGTAACAACAACTGTAAGGACACTATTTAATACTTAGTGTCCTTATTTTATTCGTATTCGTATAACACAGTGTTTATGCGGTTGTTATATATTATGTTAAAAACGTATAAGTCCCTAACCTACAGAGGTGACAATTCGAGATGTATATATAAAAATCCCCAAAATTTTCTCAGGTAAAAACCCTTTTTAATATGGAATACATTTTTGGATATCCTATATGGGAATTTAAAAAATCAAGTAACTTTGATAGAGAAAAAATCACGCAAGAAATTTATACGATACAGGATTGTGATACCGAAGATAAGACAAAACTTATTAACTCATCTAGAGGAGGTTATCAGAGTAACCACTACAAAACTTGGAGGATAGTTGAAGGTGACGATCAGTATCCTCTTACATTAGCATATATTCGTAGTCATTTAGAAAGTCCAAAAGGATTAAAATTCCCCCACACAATAGAATCTTGTTGGTCGAATATTAATAAAGAAGGAGACTATAACGTACCTCACCATCATGGATCTGAGGATACTCTTGCAGGAGTACTATTTGTTACTGATGCACCTGGACTTCATCTAATAAATCCTAGACTAGCATCACCCTTTTCTGATGAGAAGAGAAGTCCAGAAGGTAATGCAGGAGATATAATATTATTTCCAAAATGTATATTGCATTGGGTGGAACCATCTAAATCTAAAGAAGATAGGATAACAGTTGCATTTAATATAGAATGAAAAAAGACTATAGAGTCATTGATAACTTTTTAAATTATAATATCTTTAGAGAGTTACAGTCTTTCTTAATGGGTTCTGAAATAGACTGGCATTATAATCATCTAACAGTTTATAATGATGATGAAGATACTCTTGATAACTTTCAATTTACGAATACGTTCTATGGTAACGGTATGCCTATGAATTATCATGAGAAGGTATATCCAATATACGAGAAATTAAATATGCGTATACCTCTAAGGGTCAAAGTAAATTTAAATACAGTTACTCCTAAGATTGAAAAAAGATCATTTCATATTGATCAAAAGAATTGTGGTGATTTACCTTGGATGACTGCGATACTATATTTTAATACTAATAACGGTTATACAGAATTTGAAGACGGAGGTATAGTAAAGTCAATAGAGAATAGATGTTTAATATTTCCTGGTACAAAAAGTCATCGTGGTACTACATGTACTGATAGTAAAACCAGAGTTGTTATGAACATCAATTACATCTAATGAAAAAAATCCTTGGTTCAATTTATTATTGTATTATGTTTCCAGTATGGATAGGTATTGGGATTGTTATTGTATCGATATATAAATTGTTAGCATCTTAAGATAATGGATAGAGAAACTGAAACGACTTACCACATATATGCAGGAGACAGAGTACTATACTATAATCTACGTCAAGAAGAATTTGATGAGAAATGGCAACTATTAAATGTAATGGTAGGGTTGCTAAAGACTGATTATACAGAGAAAGATTTATCATATAGTATTGCTGCACCACAAGTAGGAGTTGGTGGACCGAATAGGGTTTCCACTACAGAACCACCTGGAGAAGATTCTTATTGACATATACATAATATCACTGTATAATTGAATTGAAGGAATTTAAAATTTATGGCAAAAGGATTTACTGTAAAGGCAGCTGCTCCCAAAGCAAATACACCTAGTTGGGACATAGATGCTATAAAAGAAAGAATGAAGGGTAAGGCAATAGTTTTCTGTCTGCCTGGTCGTGGATGTTCATACATTTTTCTGAAAAACTTTGTGCAGTTATGCTTTGACATGGTTCAGAATGGTATGTCTATCCAAATATCACAGGACTATTCATCTATGGTTAACTTTGCACGGTGTAAAGTATTAGGTGCAAATGTGTTACGTGGACCTAAGCAAATACCTTGGGATGGTAAACTTAAATATGACTATCAACTATGGATTGATTCTGATATTGTATTTGATCCACAGAAGTTCTGGCAGTTATGTGACTTAGCCATTGATAAAGATGGTAATGAAAAAGAAATTACTGCTGGTTGGTATTGTACTGAAGATGGTAAGACTACTTCAGTTGCACACTGGTTAGAAGAAGATGACTTTAGATCTAATGGTGGAGTGATGAATCACGAAACTATTGAGACTATGGATAGAAGAAAGAAGCCTTTTACTGTGGATTATACTGGTTTTGGTTGGGTAATGATTAAGAATGGTGTATTTGAGAATCTTGAATATCCTTGGTTTGCTCCTAAGATGCAAGTCTTTGAATCTGGTGCAGTTCAGGATATGTGTGGAGAAGATGTATCATTCTGTTTAGATGCAAAAGATAAAGGATATGAGATCTGGTGTGACCCTCGTATACGTGTTGGACATGAAAAGACAAGGATAATATAGGGAACGACCTCTCCCCCAAAAACTCTCTCTATAAGCACCTTTAACGAGGTGCTTTTTTCATGCTAAATAATGAATAAATAAGTTAGATTTTCCTTTTTAATGCCAACTCAACGGATAAGTAAGGGTTTTAAGGACTTAAGTATGTCACTTGAGGTAAATCCTATCAATTTAGACCTAATAACCATCAAAAATGAGACTGCAATTGCACGTTCCATAAGAAATTTGGTGTTTACTACTCCTGGTGAACGGTTTTTTAATCCAGATTTGGGTTCAAGAATCAAAGAAACTCTTTTTGAGAACATAGATTCTAGAACATCTGCTGTACTTAAAGAAGAAATCACGACTACAATCAATAATTATGAACCAAGAGTGGAATTGAAGAAGGTAGACTGTATTCCTGACTACGATAACAACGCATATGACGTAAAAATTACGTATGACATTGTAGGAATTGATGTTTTACCACAACAATTAGAATTCGCACTACAGCCAACACGATAAATGGCATTAGTAAACTTTACAAATTTAGATTTTGACCAAATAAAAGTCTCTTTAAGGGATTATTTACGGTCAAATAGCAATTTTACAGATTATGACTTTGAAGGTTCTAACCTTTCGAGCATAATTGACGTTCTTGCGTACAATACTTACCTATCCTCATACAATGCTAACATGGTTAGTAATGAGGTTTTCATTGATAGTGCAACATTAAGAGAAAATGTTGTTGCATTAGCACGTAATATTGGTTATGTTCCTCGTTCTAGGACTGCTGCGAAGGCAATTATATCATTTTATGTGGATACAACAGGGTTTTCCACAAAACCTATTACCTTAACACTTAAAAAAGGTGTAGTTTGTACTGCTAGTGAGATATTTGGTACTGAAAGTTATGCATTTGCCATACCTTCAGACGTTACAGTACCTGTAGATAACAATGGATTTGCTAATTTTACTGATGTTGTGGTTTATGAAGGTACATATTTAACTGCAAACTTCATAGTAGATGCTGAGAATCCCTCTCCACCTAAAAGGTATATCTTAAATAACAATCATATTGATACATCTACACTTAGAGTAGAAGTTAGAGATACTCAAGCAAGTACATCTTCTAAAAAATACCTTCTTTCTGATAGTTTGTTTGAAGTTACGTCTACTTCTCGTGTATTTTTCATTCAAGAGGTCTCAGATGAAAGATATGAGTTGATTTTTGGTGATGGGGTGTTTGGAGAAAAGTTAAAATCGTTAAATTACATAGAAACTTCATATATTAAGACAAATGGTGAGGCAGGAAATGGAATTTCCTCATTTTTATTCAATGGACGCATTGTAGACAACAATAATAACCTTGTAAGTAACGGAATTTCACTTCTTAGTACTACACAACAGTCTGAAGGGGGTAAAGAAATAGAATCTATTGATTCTATCAAGAGTTATGCTCCTAGAATCTACTCTACTCAAAATAGAGCAGTAACTGCTTCTGATTATGAAGCACTTATACCTAAAATTTACCCAGAAACTCAATCTGTATCGGTTTTTGGTGGTGAAGAATTGGAACCACCTCAATATGGGAAGGTTTTTATCACAATTAAACCATTTTATGGTCCTTTTGTACCCAATTCAGTCAAAGATAACTTAAAAAATAAGTTAAGAGGTTATTCTGTAGCAGGAATAGTCCCAGAAATACTCGATCTCAAGTATCTCTACGTTGAGACTGACATAACTGCCTATTATAACGCAAATTTATCACCAAGTGCTGATTTTGTTAAGACACTTATCTCAAATAACATAACTGATTATGCAGGATCGAGTGAAATGAACAAATATGGAGCAAAATTTAAGTATAGTAAGTTCCAAACTCTTATTGATAACAGTCATCAGTCTGTAACTTCTAATATTACAACTGTGGCAATGCGAAGAGACATGAGAGCAAGGTTAAATCAAGTTGGAGAGTATGAAATTTGCTTTGGAAACCCATTTTATATCAAAAATGCCAATTCCTATAACATTAAATCTTCAGGATTTAAGGTTTATGGTTCAAATCATACTGTTTATATCAGTGATGTTCCAAATGCTGATATGCATAAAGGATCTTTGTTCTTATTTAAGTTAGATTCCCAAACTCAACCTTCTATTATAAAAAGAAACATTGGCACGGTTGATTATCAAAAAGGTGAAGTTATGATTGATCCTATTAATATAACAAGCACATCTAAATCGATTCAAGGGCAGCCAATAGTTGAAATATCAGTTTGTCCTCGTTCAAATGATGTTATTGGATTACAGGATCTTTATTTGCAACTAGATATTAATAGTAGTACGTTAAATATGTTAACGGATGACATTTCTTCTGGATCTAATCCTTCAGGAACGTTATATAAATCTACACCAAGCTATATGAATGGTAATTTAGCAAGAATTTCTCCTGGTGATGGTATTGAAGTAACATCTTTACCAACATATAGTGTTTTAGGAGATTCCACAGCATCCACACCCTCGTACTAACCAATATAAATGGCCGATACTAGAGTCAAGATTAGTTCAGTTGTATCAAATCAACTGCCAGATTTTATAAGAGAAGATTACCCACTTGTTGGGGAATTTTTGAGTGAATATTATAAATCTATGGAGAGTCAGGGTTTAACTCTGGATCTTTTTAGGAATATTGACAAATACATTAAAATTGATGAATTAACGAATCTTGTAGACTCTACTACATTGACTTCTGACGTTGATTATGTTGATGATACCATTTCTGTTGACTCTACAAGCGGATTTCCAGAATCTTATGGATTAATTAAGATTAATTCTGAAATTATAACATATAGTGGAATAACAACTAATACTTTTACTGGATGCTCCAGAGGATTTAGTGGAATTACTTCTTTTACAAGTCCTAATAATCCTGATGAGTTAGTTTTTAATCAATCTGAAATATCTACACATTCTTCAGGGGATTCAGTTGGTAATTTAAGTATTCTTTTCTTAAAACAATTTTTCTCAAAAGTAAAAGCTCAAATTACACCAGGATTTGAAGAAAGAGAGTTAGATTCGGATGTAGACTCAAGAATTTTTATAAAACAGTCAAAAGACTTCTATACATCAAAAGGAACGGATGAATCTTTTGAAATATTGTTCCGTGCTTTATATGGTGTTGATGTAGAAGTAATAAAACCAAGAGATTATCTTTTTGCGCCTTCAGATGCTCAATATAGAGTTTCTAAAGATTTAGTTGTTGAAGCACTAGAAGGTGATCCTGAAGATTTAGTGAATAGAACACTTTTTCAAGATTATACTGACGGTGTTATTAAAGGTGCTAGGGGATCTGTAAGTGAAGTACAAAAAATACATCGTAATGAGAAAGATTACTATGTTATTAGTTTAGATTATGATTATGACAAAGATATTGAAGTAAGAGGATCTATATTTGGTGATTTTTCTATCCATCCTACAACAAAAGTAGTTACTCCTGTTTCTATAGGTTCTACTGTAATTGATGTTGATTCTACAGTAGGATTTAACACTTCTGGGACATTAGTTACAAAACATTCGGATGGTATTAGTACAAAAATAACTTATAATTCTAAATCTCTTACTCAGTTCTATGGTTGTTCTGGAGTTACTAAAAATATTGATGCTGCACAAAATTTAAGAGTTGATGAATTTGCATATGGATATGTTGGTGTAGGAACATCAAATTTATGTAAAGTTAGAATAACTGGTGTTACATCAAAATTACATACTCGTGGATTACCTTCAGTTGATGTTGGTGATGTTATTCAACCACAAGGATTGGGAATAGGAATTACCAACAAAGCTGCAAATAATTGGTTCTTTAATATTGCTACTAATTACAATATTAAGTCTTTATCGTTACTAAATGAGTCTAACTCCACTTATAGTGTTGTAACTTATGATAAGCACAATTTTGTGTTGGGTGATAAAGCTCACATTAAAACAACTGACGGTGTAAATCTAGTATGTAATATAACTTCTATTATTACTGATTATCAATTTACAATTAATGATCAAGGTATCTTAGACGTAAACAGATATTATACTATTGGAAAAATATTATCTAAAGCAAATGTAGAAAAGTATCCTGAGTTAATTCATCAAAGTACTAATGTTGAAAACATCTACACTAAAGAAAATGCGTTATATTTAAGTTCACCTTCTCTTCCATCATATCTTAATGAACCATTGGATGTTACTGATAGATCAGTGGATATTACAGGAACTTTTAATGGAGAAAATATAGAAATTTTAGATACACAAGGAGTTCCATCTTCTCATGGTTTTTATACTGGAGATTCTATAACATATAAACCTGGTGAAGGAACAAATAAGTTAAACCTTATTGAAGGTGTATATTTTGTTAAAAAACTTAGTAGCAGTGTATTTAAAATTGCGAAAAGTAGATCTAATATCCACAGTGGTAAATTTATTACTGTAACAGGAACTGTAACTAATAATAAGTTTGAATTAACAAAATTTGCAAATCAAAGATTAAAATCTCAACAACTTATTAGAAAATTAGTAAATCCTACTACTTCTTCAATTAAAAGTGAAACAAAACCAGGACAAACAGGAATTTTAATTAATGGTGTTGAAATATCAAATTATAAATCAAACGATTCTATATTCTATGGTCCTATTGAAGAAGTATCTGTTGTTAGTGGTGGAACTGATTATGATGTAATAAATCCTCCTATTTTAACCATTACTGATTCTGTAGGAGCAGGATGTTCTGCATTTTGCTCAGTTGAAGGTGTTTTGGACAGAATTGAAGTACTAGATGGTGGATTTGATTATGTTGATGAACCCATTATTACTATTACAGGTGGTAATGGTACAGGTGCAATAGCAAAAGCTAAGTTAGTTTCTGCAGAACATTCTGTTGAATTTAATTCAATACAGAATGCTGGATTAGTAAACCTATCTAATAATACAGTTGCATTCTCAACTTTCCATAAATTTAGAGATGGAGAGAGTGTTATATACCAACCAAATGGAGAGACTGCTGTAGGGGGTCTCACAACGTCTGCAGCATACCATGTTTCCATTAAGGATGCATTTACTATATCATTACATAAGACCCTTCCTGATGCCATTTCTGGCATATCTAGTGTTATCCTAACATCTTATGGAACAGGTACTCAGAATTTTAAATCTAGTATTGATAAGAAAGTTCTTAAGTCTGTTAGTATTGGTAGTTCTGGATCTGGATATATTAATCAAAGAACTACAACAAATATATCAGGTATTAATACAGCTAACAATATAATTACTATTAATAATCATGGATATAGTAGTGGAGAAACAATTTTATATACTCCTAAAGGAACTGCTATAGAAGGTTTAACAAACACAAATTATATTGTATCAAAGATTAGTGATCATTCATTTAGATTATCAGAAGTTGGAATTGGATCTACTGCACCTGATTTTTACTATAATAATGATAAGTTTGTTGATTTAGTATCTGTTGGTTCTGGTACTCATGAATTTAATTATCCACCAATTTCAGTAAAAGTAGAAGGAACTATAGGAGTATCTACATTAACTGGTCAAGATTTCAATGCTATTATTCAACCAATTTTTAGAGGACATATTAAATCTGTATTCGTTGAAAATGGTGGATTAGGATATGGATCTTCTGAAATATTAAATTATAATAGACAACCAGTCTTTACTTTAAAAACTGGATCTTCTGCTCAATTGAAACCAATTATTTCAAATGGTAAAATTTCTGAAGTTCTAGTTTTAAGTTCTGGTTCAGGATATAATACTCCACCAACTTTAGAAATTAAGGGATCTGGTAAAGGTGCTGTTTTAACCCCAGTGCTAAATGCTGGTGTTATTGAATCAGTTAAAGTTATTAGTAATGGACTTGGATATAATGCAAAGGATACTACTGTTATTGTAACTTCTTCTGGATCAGAAGCTCGATTTGAATCAAGATCAAAACAATGGACTTTTAATTCCTTTGAAAGATTGGTTAATGGTGAGAATATATCAAAGGATGATGGATATCTTACAGAGGGTATTAATTCAGATTTTGAAATTGAATACACTCATTTATATTGTCCACGTAAATTAAGAAGATCTGTTTACTCTAAACAAGTTATCGATGGTAATCCATCTAATTTTGTTGATCTTTCTCTTGAAAATGATGTAGAAGAAACTTCTGTTTATCATTCTCCAATTTTAGGTTGGGCATATGATGGAAATCCCATATATGGACCTTATGCATATCAGACTCCTACTGGTGGGTCTATTAAGATTATGAAGTCTGGATACACTACAGGTGTGGTATCATATAGACCTAATCCATTTGACGAATCTGGACAACGTTTGTTTCCAGATGGTTCTTTTGTTGAAGATTATCAATATACTGGAGTTGGTGATTTAGATGAACATAATGGAAGATATGGTATAACTCCTGATTATCCAAATGGAACTTATGCATATTTTGCTACTGTAGATGCTGATTCTATTGATTCTCTAGAAGTATTTAAAAATTATAGAAGACCTCAGTTTCCATATTTCATAGGAAATACCTTCAAATCAAATCCAATTGAATTTAACTTTGATAGATATTCAAACCAAAAAGATTTGAATATTAATGATGGAACTTATTTAAGAAATACTACACCATATGGATTTTTAGATGGAAATACTACTTATAATTATTTAATAGATCCATCACAAGAATATAAACAAAAAACCGTTGTTAAATCGACTGCTGAAGGAAAGGTAGAAGCTGTAGGAATAATTACAGGAGGATTTGATTATGCTGTAAATGATAATGCAATATTTAATAATGTTGGAACTGGTGGAGCTGGAGCTATTGCAAAAGTTGCTGCAGTTGCAGGAAAAGAAATTCATTCTATAAATGTTGCTAGTACTCGTATATCTAATGTTGAATTTACTCCGTATAATGAATTTGGAACAGTTATAGGATATTCAACACTTCCTCATGGACTTAAGAATAAAGATTTTGCTACTATTAGTGGATTATCTACTAATTCTTATCTTAGAAATAATAATATAACTCAAATAGGAATAAACACTAGTAGGTTTATATTAGGAAATGCAATTGGTGATGTAACTGCAACTGGTATTACAACTTATTTCCCTATTGCTAGTGGTCAATTATTTTTCCCATATATTAGAGAAAATGATATTCTTGGTATTGGAACAGAGAAAGTTAAAGTCTTAAAGGTAGAGAGTGATCAAAGTAGAATTAGAGTTCTTAGAGGTGCTGAAGGAACAGCAAGTCCAGAACATCCAGCTTTTGCGAGACTAAATCAAAATCCTAGAAATTTTGTTTTCCTTCAAGAATATAATATGCAGGTTGTTGATTCCAATTATCAATTAAACAACGAAGTATATTTCAACCCAATAGAAACTTTAGGTATAGGAACTGCACCTAACATTGGACACACTGTAACAATATCAGATCCAGGAATTGGAGCTAGTCAAGTATCACTTTTTAGAACTAATATGTTCATTCCTAATCATGGATTGGAAACAGGTGATGAAATTATATACAATTCAAACGGTGGATCACCTATAGGTGTACAAACTTTTGGATCTAATTCAGAAGCAGCAGGACTTCCATTTACTTTATCTAATAATCAAAAATTATATGCAGTAAGATTGTCTGAATCAGTTCTTGGTATTTCTACTTTTAGAGTTGGTTTGTCCACCCTTGGTTTTTACAGATCTCAAGATGGTGATAAATCTAAAGAACCATTAATGTTTACTGGTATTGGTACTGGAACATATCATAGTTTTACAACAAATTATCCAAATGTAATTTCAGGTGAAGTTGTTCAAATTGATGCTACTGTAGCAACAGCTTCTACTCATGGTATGAGAATTAATGATCGTGTTAACATTGATGCTTCACTTGGTTTTACTACTACAATAACAGTTGCTTATAATGATTATAATAGAAGATTGGTAATTAATCCAAGGGACTTTGTTTCTGGTAATGTATCCATATTAAAAAATACAATTACTATATTAAATCATGGAATGGATAATGGTGATAAAGTTATTCATACTGCTAGTACTTCTTCAGGTGGTCTTAAGGACAATCAAATTTATTTTGTATCAGTTGTTGATAAAGATACCATAAGTCTTTGTAATGATCATTATGAATCTGTAAGATTTAATTCTGCTGTTGTAGATATTACAAGTGCTTCAGCAGGAACTATAAGTCCAATCAATCCTCCGATTTATGTTAAAGCGAATCAAACTGTTTTATTCGATTTATCAGATTCTTCTTTATCATTCCAAAAAAGTGGTGTAAATTATCCTGCTTTTGATTTCAATCTTTATTATGATCAAGAATGTACAAATATTTACAATAATACAACTAACAATGCAAAATTCAATGTTACTAAGTCAGGAACAGTAGGAGTTACTGCTGATGCTAATTTAAGTTTCCAAATTACAAAAGCAACTTCTAGAAAGTTTTATTATGGTATGGATCCAATAAATCTTGATTTATCTACCGATGTTAAAAAGGAGATAATAAAGGATTTTGAAAATATAGAAGATGCAAAGTCATTAACAACCAAAAATAGTATTTTCAATCAAAATTTTAATATTTCAGGAATTGGATCTACTACTTTTAGTTTTAATTTATTCGTAGAACCTGAAAAATCTCTTTATACTCCACAAGATGGTAAATTTACCTATATGACTTCTTCAAGAACTGCTCGTGGACCTATAGGTTTAGTAGCAGTTAAGAAAGGTGGTGTGGGATATAATAAACTTCCTGGTATTGATAAAGTAGTGACTTTAGGGGTAACTACTTCAAAGGGATATGGAGCAGTTTTAGAACCTAATAGTACTTCTATTGGTCAGATTAAGAGTGTAGATATTCAGGATATTGGATTTGAATATTCTGTAGATAAAACATTACAACCTAAAGCTTTATTACCCCAATTAGTATCTGTAGATTCTTTCTACTCTTTAAAGCACGTTGGAGTTACTTCAGTTGGTAAGTATTATACTACTGCACCAGATTTAGTTGTTTTAGATGGAACTACTAAATTACCATCGAGTGAAGTAGTTTTAGAATATACTTTAGGAAATTCTCATGTAGGAATTGTAAAAAATACAAGTTCGTTGAGCAAAGATGTTCCTGTTATTATTCCAGTTAATAATTCTAATGGAATTCTAATTGATTCTATGGATTATAATATGGGAACTAAGGATGTGACTGTTACTATAGGTGCAAGCTTTAGTAATCCTTCTGATTATCCATTTGCAGTTGGTGAAAGTGTTTTAATTGAGAATGTTAGTGTTGGTGTTGGAACAACAGGTAAAGGATATAATTCAAAAAATTATAGTTACAAACGATTTAAGATAACTGCTACAGATCCTAATATTGGTGGAAACTTAGGAACTATAACTTATAGTTTACAAGATTCAATTTTTGATGGAGATATTCCTGGTAATTTTGATGCTGCTAATTCTTCAGGAAGAGTAATACCAGAAAAATGGTTCCCTATATTTGGGATAGAAATGACATCTAATAATTTTGAGAAAGGAGAAATAGTTAATTCAAAATCAGCATCTGGAACTGTGCAGTCTTGGAATGAAAATTCTGGATCTTTAAAAGTATCTTCTTCAAGATTATTTAATGTTGGGGAAATAATAACTGGAGAATCTTCAAAAACTAAAGGTACAGTACAAGAAAGATTATCATATAATGCCCAATATGATATTAATTCTTCTTCTATTGTTAACAAAGGATGGAAACGTGAGACAGGTTTCTTAAATAACAATTTACAAAGATTGCATGATAATGATTATTATCAATATTTCTCATATGCATTGAAATCTACAGTTCAAATTGATAAATGGAAAGAATCCGTTTCTGCATTAAATCATACTGCTGGATTTAAGAAATTTAGTGATTTGATTGTTGAAAATGATCTTACACAAAATAATCAGAGTGTTGGTCTAGGAACAACTCAAACAGGTAGAGTTGATTCAATAGCACTTTTAGATTCAGTGATTAATATGAACACTGTTCCTGATTTTGATTTGGTAACGGAGAAAACTCTAAAAGTTGACGAAAATACTGTTGTTTCTGATGAAATTGTATTTAAAACTAAAATACTTCAAGATTATATTGAATCTATTGGTAATAGGGTCTTATCTATAGATGATATAAGTGGAGACTTTAATGATTTACCAAGAACTGATAGATTTGCTCCTGTAGATTTATTCCCACTAACTTCTGCAAGGCATAAAAAATATATTGCTTATATTCAAGATAATAGATTTAGTGATGAAAGACAAGTTTATATTATTTCTCTTTTACATAATAGTTCAACTGCTATGCTTAACCAGTATGGTGGAGTAGCTAGTTATGCCGATCTTGGAAGTTTTGATTTTGATATTTTAGGTGATGAAGGAAGACTATTGTTCTACCCCAAAAAGTATCGTGTAAATGATTATTTCGTAAGTACTTTAGCATTTAATATTGGAGATTCTGTTGCTGGAATAGGTTCTACTGCTTTTGGTGATATTGTTAATGTTGGTAGTGCTACTTCAACTGTTGGGTTGGGAGTTACTACTGCTGTAAACATTGTAGGGATAGCCAAAACTTACAGGTCTGCAAAGATAACTGTATCATTAGCTGCAACTAATTCAGCATATCAATATTATGAAGTGGATGAGTTAACTATGGTTCATGATGGAACTAATGTTGAACTTATGGAGTATGGTCAGGTAAGTTCTGACATGCCATCAAGTCCTTTAGGTTCTGCTGGAATTGGAGTATATGGAGCAAGTTTATCTGGAGATTATGTCAATATTAGTTTCACTCCTAATACAGGTGTAACTACTGCAACAGGATATAATGTTAATAGTTTAAAAATTGCAATCTCAGATACTGTTTCTTCTGGAGTAGGAACTCATGTATTTAATACTAGTATAATAGATTCTAAACAAACATCAATTTCTTCTTCTGGATCTCCTACAGAAACAGTTGTTGCAGAATACTCAGATGCTTATAGAAGTGCTTATTATTTTGTAAGTATTGAAGATACTACAAACAATCAATATCAAGCATCAGAAGTATTAGTTGTTAATGATTCAAGTGAAGTTTATATTACCGAATATGGTGTTGTACAGACAGGAGGAAACTTAGGTGATTTTAGTGGTAATATTACAGGTGCAGGAGTGAGACAATTGAAATTTAAACCTTTAGCTGGTGCAAATGTTCAAGTAAGAGTTCTTCAGTGTGCAGTAGGAACTGTAAATGATTCTGTTACTGATAATACAATAAGCTTTACTAATGCATCTATTGATACTGGTGAGGGTGAATACTATGGAACAGAAACTGATGTTAAACGTGCATTTGAACTTAAACATAAACAATTACCAATATTTAAGAGAGACTTCTTAGGTGCTTCATCTAGTGTTGTTGATGTAACAAATAATAAGGTTGTTATACCAGATCATTATTTTGTGACTGGTGAAGAATTGACATATGGTCATTTGGGTGCAGGTACAAGTCAGGCAATTACTATTGCATCAACAAATATTCCAGGTGTTGGAATTACTGATAAACTTCCATCAACTGTGTATGCTATTAAATCTGATGATTCTAATTTAAAATTTGCCGCAACTGCCGAAGGTGCATTGAAACTTACACCTGAAGTTTTAGATATTACTTCTGTAGGAATAGGAACTTCTCATTCTTTGACTTCCAAAAATGCTAATAGTAAGGTCTTAATTAGTCTTGATAATGTTATTCAAGCTCCATTAGTTGCTAGTGCTGTTACTACAAGTTTAAATGGTAATGTTGATTATAATATAGACAATATAACCCTTACTGGAATAACGTCTATATTTGGTGGAGATCTTCTGCAAATTGATGATGAGATAATGAGAGTTGATCAAGTAGGATTTGGTGAAACTAACAGATTGAGAGTTAAAAGACCTTGGATGGGAACTCAACTTTCAGCACATGATGCTGATGCTGTGGTGACTAAGATTAATGGTGGGTATAATATTATTGGAAATCATATTAATTTCTATACTGCACCGAAAGGATTAACTCCAATAAGCACTACTGCTGCTTCTCCTGATGATGTTTCTTGGACTGGAATAGCAACACATTCTACCTTCAATGGAAGATCATTTATAAGATCTGGAGTTCCTGGTACTGCTGATGAGCCATATTCCAAGAACTATATCTTTGATGATATATCTTCAGGATTTACTGGATATAGCACCGAATTTACTTTGAAATCTGGTGGTTCAAATGTTACTGGTATTTCTTCTGATAATGCTATTATATTGATAAATCAAATTGCTCAAGGACCATCTAGACATACTGATCCAATCAATGTCATTAGTAACTATACATTATCTGAAAATTCAGGTATTACAAGTATTCAATTTACTGGATCTGCTTCTTCAGTTACGTCAGATCCAAATACTGCAAGTGTTCCTGTTGGAGGAATTATTATATCTGTAGGATCTACTCAAGGTTTGGGATATCAACCTTTAGTTGCTGCAGGTGGTACTGCTATAGTTTCTGGTCTTGGAACAATTAGTTCTATTTCTATCGGTAGTAGTGGTTCTGGATATAGATCTGGAATTCAAACAACAGTTAATGTTGGTGTTAAAACTGAAAGTATGGGTACACCCAATATCGAATTTATTGGAACTGCTGCAGTTAGCAACGGTCATATCGTTAGTGTAGCTATTACTAATCCAGGTGCTGGATATACTACAACTAATCCACCAGAAGTGATATTTGATCTTCCTTATTCTTATACAAATATTCCATTAGTCTTTAGTGGTAGTGGAAATGCTGGATTGGGTACAGAAGCAACAGTTGATATTGTTGTTGGTATGGCAGGTAGTGTTATAGACTTTTCTCTCAATAATCAAGGTTCTGGTTATGGTCAGGAAAATATTTTGACGGTAGGTGTTGGAGGAACAGTTGGAATTCCAACTGATTCTACTCTTGGATCATCTTTTAAAGAATTCCAACTTACAGTTGAAAAAACTCAAACTAATACTTTTGCTGGTTGGACTTTAGGTGATTTCTTAGTTCTAGATGACTTTAGCAACTTGTTTGATGGAAATAGTAAAATATTTGCTATAAAATTAAATGGAGTTCAAAAAACTATTAAATCTAGAACTGGTTCTCCTGTAAAAGTTGAAGATACTTTATTAGTCTTTATTAATGATATCCTTCAAATTCCTGGTGATGGTTATGTCTTTGATGGAGGAAGTTTCTTAGAATTTACTGAAGCACCTAAAATTGGTGATAAAGTAAAATTATTATTCTATCAAGGAACAGGTGCAGTTGACGTAAAAGATATTGATATATTGGAGCAAATAAAAGTTGGAGATGTTGTTCAAATAACTGACGATACAATTCAATATAGAGAAGATGAAAGATTAGTTACTAAGATCAATGCTACTGATAGTATTGATACTAATACTTATGGTGGAAGAGGGATCAATGAAGATGAAACTTATGTCAGACCAATTACTTGGTCTAGACAAACAGAAGATAAATTTATTGATGGAGTTTCTGTAACTAAAGATAGACCTTTATATGAACCTTTGATCTATCCTACTACTAATTTGATTCAATCTGTTGGTTTAGGTTCTACAGTTGCATTTGTTGAGAATGTAAGAACTATTTTTGATAATGATAAAGAGAATCAAACTAATAATAACAGCATAAGAATCATCTCACAAGATTCTGTTGTTGCTGCTTCTGCTACTGCTGTTGTTTCTGGATTTGGAACTATTAGTTCTATTCAAATTTCTAATGCTGGAACAGGATATACTGGTGCTCCATCAGTAACTATTGGAAATCCTGTAAGTACTGCATCTAGTTTGAGAGCAGCTGCTACATCCACTATTTCTGCTGGTGTAGTTAATTCAATTACTGTAACCACACCAGGTACTGGATATACTTCTTCCAATCCACCAGAAGTTTTAATAGCAGAACCTAAGACTTCTGGTTACATGGAAGAAATAACTAAAGTTTCATATAGTGGTGATTTTGGTGTAATTTCTGGAGTATCAACTACTACTGTTGGAGTAACTACTGGAATAGTATTTGATCTATTACTTCCTAGTGATTCTTTATTCAGAGATGCTGATGTTGTAGGAACTGCTATCACTGTAAGTGGTATACAGGCAGGATACTATTTTGTAGTATCTAACTCTAATATTGGTAACGGAGTTACTTCATTAAATAGTGCTGGTGCTGTAGTTGGTTCAGGAAGCAGTTTCTTGGATAATATATATGAAGTAGCATCTGTTTCTATTGCCCAAACTAATGCTGTTTCTATAGGACAAACTTACGTTGCGAAAGTTACAGTAAGTGTTCAGAATTATAATGGACTTACTGGTCTAGGTCATAGTGAAGTATTTGGTGACTATTCTTGGGGAAGAATTTCGATAAATAATAGATCGAAAAACAAAGTCTTTACTTCTTATAACAATGGTTTGTTGGGAATTTCCACCTCACCAATTGTTGAAAGATTGTCTCCTTTAAAATCTACTAATTATAACGAATAAATAACTAAAAAATAGTAAACAATGTCCGCCATTATAACTGATCAGCTTAGAATATTGAATGCTAGGAATTTTATTTCTGGTGTGACTTCAACTACTAATTCATATTATTCTTTTGTTGGTCTATCAAACCCCAACGATTATTCTTCTACATGGGATTCAGATCCCCCTGCTCCTAAAGATAGTTTTGAGCAAGAAGATGACTATTGGGATACAATGGTTGCTTTGAAGAAGATTTCTCCCAGTGACGTTAGGCAAGTAGTTAATAAGACTTCTTGGATTTCTGGTACAACATATGATATGTACAGAGGTGATATCAGTAGGACAAATACATCTCAACCATCAGGTTCAACTAATCTATATTCTGCTAATTATTATATTGTAAATGAAGATTATAAAGTTTATATTTGCTTGCAAAATGGAACTGATCCTGAAAATCCAAGTGGAAGACCTTCACTAGATGAACCTACATTTACTGATTTAGAACCTAGATCTGCAGGAGATAGTGGTGATGGTTATGTTTGGAAATATCTTTATACAATTAAACCAAGTGATATTGTAAAATTTGATTCTACTAATTTTATGCCTGTCCCAACAGATTGGGATACTAATACTTCTGATGCATCTGTTAGAAATCATGCATCTACCAGTGGTGAATTGAAAATAGTTACTGTTGTTAATAGAGGAGTTGGTTTAGGAACTGCTAATAGAACTTATACTAGAGTTCCTATTTACGGTGATGGTGAAGGTGCTGAATGTACAGTTGTTATTAATAATGATTCTAAAGTAGATTCAGTTACTATTTCTAAAGGTGGATCTGGATATACTTATGGAACTGTAGATCTAGCTAGTGGTAATGTTCCTACAGGAAGCACTGCTCCTATTTTTAATGTTATTATACCACCAGAAGGTGGACATGGTGCGGATATATATCGTGAATTAGGGGCAAATAAAGTTCTAGTTTATTCTAGAATTGAAAATGATAATGAGAATCCTGATTTTGTAACTGGTAATCAAATAGCAAGGGTTGGTATAGTTGAAAATCCACAATCTTTTGGATCTCTTTCAAAATTAAATTTAGATAAGGCTAGTGCATCTCATGCATTAAAACTAGTTGGTTCTGGATATAGTACAGCAACATTTAATCCAGATAGTTTTATTACCCAAACTGTTGGATTAGGATCTACTGCTGTAGGAAGAGTAGTTTCTTATGATAAGAATACTGGAGTATTAAAATATTGGCAAGATAAAAGTCTTGTTGGATTTAATAGTGATGGATCATTAAAAACTGATCCTAAATATGGATTTGAATTGCATAGATTTACAGCAACTCCTGCTGCTACTGGAAGTGTAACCATTGTTGGTGGTAGTACCAATTTGGGTATTGATACTTCCTATACTGGTTATACTACCTCAATAAATAATAGAACATATAACCTTGGTCAGTCATTTACCCTCGGTGTGGCTAATCCAGAAGTTAAAAAATATTCTGGAAATGTAATATATGTTGACAACAGACCTGCTATCACTAGGTCTTTAAACCAAAAAGAAGATATCAAAGTCATTTTGCAATTCTAAAGAATCATGCCCCAGGAAACTAATCTCAACGTCGCACCTTACTTTGACGATTATAGTCCATCGGACAATTATTATAAGGTCTTATTTAAACCTGGATTTCCTGTGCAGGCTAGAGAATTAACTGGCTTACAGTCAATTCTTCAAAATCAAGTTGAAAGGTTTGGAAATCATATTTTCAAAGATGGTAGTTCTGTAACTGGTGGTGGACTAAAATATAATAATGCATATCCTTCAGTTAGGATCAATACTGAGTATTCTGGAGTAGCAGTTACTGAATATATAAGAGATTTATTAGAAGCAAGAGTAGTTGGAAGTAAGTCTGGTGTAAGGGCAAAGATAAAGGCATATCTTAATTTAAATGCTTTTCCTGGTCAACCATATACTCTATTTGTGGAGTATTTGGATCCTTCTACTGATGGAGAAAGAGCAACATTTTTGGCATCAGAAACTCTTTTAATTGAACGTCAAATATCCAATTCAAAGGTTATAATTCAAGAAGGAGAAGGTGTTGCTACAACAACTGCAATTGCACCAACTTCTTTCGGATCTGGTTGTGTTTTATCAAAGGGTGTTTATTTTGTAAGGGGATATTTTATAGATATTCCAGAACAATCAATTATATTAGAACCTTATAGCACTACTCCAACATATAAAATTGGATTAGAAGTTTTAGAAGAAGTTATAAATTCAGATATTGATAAAGATTTAACTGATAATGCATCTTCATTCAATAATTATACTGCGCCTGGTGCAGATAGATTGAAAATAAGAGCAATTTTAACTAAAAAGAATGTAAATTCTACTCAAGCAGATAATTTCATTGAGTTGATGGAAGTTAGAGAAGGAGTTATTGCTTCTCAAAAAATTAATCCTGAATATAATAAACTAGAAGAAGAGTTTGCTAGAAGAACATTTGATGAGTCTGGTAATTATTATGTCATTCCATTTAATGTTCAACCTAAAGAGACTTTAAATAATTACAAAGGAAATAAAGGTATATTTAATTCTGATCAATTAACATATAATAATAGTGTTCCAGCAGAAAATCTTGCAACATATAAGATTTCTCCAGGTAAAGCATATGTCAAAGGATATGAGGTAAACATACCAACAAACCAGTTTCTTGATTTTCAAAAACCAAGAACTAAAAAATTATTAAAAGATCAAAGTATAAATTATTATACTGGTCCAACTTTTGCTTTAAATAGAGTTAATGGATCTCCTAAGATAGGTATAGGAACTGATTATACTCTTAGTTTAAGAGATAGTAGAATTGGTGTAAATTCCACAACTGCTGCAGGTAATGAAATTGGATTAGCAAGAGTTTATGATTTTGCATTAGAATCTGGATCATATGATGCTGTAAATCCTAATCTTAATATATGGGATATTGCTTTATATGATATTCAACCATATACATATCTGGAACTTAATACTCCAACAACTTTAGCTCTTCCACAACATGTTAAGGGAAAATCGAGTGGAGCTACTGGTTATTTGAGATATGATGTCAATGCTGGCACAGCAATGACAGCATATAATGTGAATGGAAAATTCATACAAGGTGAACAATTAGTTTTTAATGGGATTGAGAGTGGAAATATTCTTGGAGTAACAACTGCATATACCTCTAGTGATGTTAGATCAATATATGGAACAGTTGGAACTGCTAATACATTTAATGCTGACGTAAAACAAAGTATTCATTCTACTTTTGGTACAGTTAATATTACAGGTGCTAGTGGTGGAATTTCTACTGTTACAAGTACAGATGCTACTAAGTTCTTTACTGGTATAGCAACTGTTGGAAACATTGTAGAGTTTCAATATCCAGGATTAGCTGATCCACTATCTCCAGCATATGCACAAGTTGCTTCTGTATCCCAACATTCATTAGTTATTACTCCTGTTACATCCGTAACTGGAATAAACAACGGTGCATTACCACCTGCAGATGTTGAAACATTTTTTAATGTATTAGGATCAAAATTTGAATTTTCTACTGATAATACATTATACACTCCTCTTCCGAAAAATAAAGTGGCAAGTGTAGATTTGACTAATGCAAATCTTGTTATCAGAAAGCAATTTGATGTTGTCATTACTGATGGTTCTACAAATTCAATTCCTAGTGGAAGTAGTAATGAAACATTTTTACCATATGATGAAGAAAAGTACTGTTTAGTAAGAACTGACGGAAGTACAGAATCTTTAAGTACTGATAAATTTACATTTACTAATGGATCTAAAACATTAACGATTAATGGTTTGTCTGGAATTGGTCCCGCAAAATTAATTGCTACTCTTAGAAAGATCAATGTTAAAGAAAAGATTAAGACAAAGAAGAAAATTAATATACTTTCTATAGATTCTTCTAAGTATTCAGCTTCTGGTACAGGTCAAGCAACATTAAATGATGGACTTACATTTGGTTCTGTTTATGGAACTAGAGTTCAGGATGAAGAAATTTCATTAGGAGTTCCTGATGTAACTAAAATTTATGGTGTTTTTGAGTCTTCTAGTGCAAATGATGTAATTTTCCCTCGTCTTACTCTAATTTCTATTAATAGTGATAGTGCCAAGACTGGAGATTTGTTAGAGGGTGAAGAATTTATAGGTAAGTCTAGTAAGTTTGTGGGTGTTTATATTGGAAAAGTTAACGATGGAACTGTTAATTATATTGCTTTAAATGATAGAAAACCAATTTCTGGAGAAGTTGTAACCTTTAAGGAGTCTGGAATTACAGCAACAATCTCTGGTATTTCTTTGGGATCAAATAATATTACTGAAGAATTTAATTTTGATAATGGTCAAAGAAATACAATATATGATTATTCTAGACTAGTAAGAAAGGCAGCATATAAAGAACCTTCAAAGAAAATGAAGGTAGTATTTGAGTCTGCATATTTCTTACCTTCTGATAATGGAGATATTACAACAGTAAATTCATATGATGACTTTAGTTATTGTAGTCTACCTACAGTTAATGATACAAAGGTATGTGAAATAATTGATATTAGACCAAGAGTATCTGATTTTTCTGGTACTAGTAGATCACCATTTGAATTTTTGGGAAGAGTATTTACTCAAGATGGAAATTCGGCATCAGATATTTTAGCATCTGATGAATCATTTATTTTGGATTATTCTTTCTATCTACCAAGAAAAGATAAGATTTTCCTTACTAAAAATGGTGTTTTCCAATTAGTTAAAGGTACTCCTGCAGAAACTCCAGAATTGCCAAATGATATTAATGATGCTTTATTAGTTGCAGATGCAACAGTTCCTGCATATCTTTGCAATGTATCAGAAATTAATTTAAATCTTTCTGAGCATAAAAGATATAGAATGCGTGATATTAGAAATTTAGAAAGAAGAATCAAAAATCTAGAGTTTTATACTTCACTATCTCTTTTAGAAAGTTCTACTGCAAATTTACAAATTCAAGATACTGACGGTCTTAATAGATTTAAATCTGGATTTTTTGTTGATGATTTTTCTAATACTAGAACTCAATTAAAGAAGACTCTTGTAAAAAATAGTATTGATGTTAGAAATTCTGAGTTAAGACCAGCACCACATACAACAGAACTTGATCTTGCTCTTGATCCATTAACTAATGGTATAAGGAGAAGTAATAGAGTTTTATCATTGAATTATAATGAAATGGTTGCTGTAAATCAACCATATGCATCAAGAGTTGAGAATGTTACACCATATCTTGTTAATTACTATTCTGGAACAGTTCAATTAACACCATCTTCTGATATTTGGACTGATGTTGTTCAATTAGAAGCTAGACGGATTGAGGATGAAACTTACACTTCAAGTGAAACCGCTTATGATGGTAGGGATGGATTTAGTCCTGTTATATGGGGAGCATGGTCTGAAATTTGGACAGGTACTGATGCATCCACTCAAGTAAGTACAGCTGATTTAGGATGGGGTGTTGAGGAGACTACAACCACTATTACTAGTACTCCATACGGAGAAAAACGCAGAACAGGAACCAGATCTCTTGTTAGAGAAACATTTGATGAGACTTCTCAAGGTACTACTGTAGTAGGTACTTCTTTAATTTCTAATATGAGGTCTAGGAATATTAGATTCCGTGCTTCTAAAATGAAGCCTATGACAAGGCTTTATGCTTTCATGGATAGTGAAGATTTAAGTAGTTATATCGTTCCAAAACTTTTACAGATTTCTATGACATCTGGAACATTTGAGAAAGGTGAAACAGTTGAAGGAACTGATGCTGATGGTAACGTACAGATAAAATTTAAAATTAATCAATCAAATCATAAGCATGGTAATGGTAATGCACCATCTGACACTTATTATTTAAGTCCTTATGATAGATCAGTTGTTATTCCTGAAGAATATTCATCAACTTCAACAATTTTGAATGTTGATACATTAAGTCTTGCTGATAAGACAACTGGTGATTTTCATGGTTATGTTACATCTGGATTAAGATTAGTAGGTCAAACTTCAAATGCTGAAGCAACTGTATCAGATGTAAGACTCTTTAGTGATAGTATTGGTTCTGTTATGGGATGTGTTTTCATTCCAAATCCTAATATAGATTCTAATCCTCAGTTTGAATGTGGAATGAAAGTCTTTAGACTTACAAGTCATAAAGATAATAGTCAGGTTCCAGGAAATGTTTTAACAGATGCTACAACAGAATTTGAAGCTTCTGGTACTTTAAGTAAGGAACAGGAAACTATTCTTACTACTAGAAATATTCATACTGAAACACAAACTCAAGTAGAAAGTCATTCTATAAGAGGGGAAACTACTACAACAACTAGCAGTGCTCAATCAACGACTAATATTGGTGGAACTTATCAACCTGGTGAAGTAATTGTTAAAGGAGTTAATAATTTAGATTGGGATGATGTTGTTTTAACGGATAATAATGGCAATCCAATATATGACGACACTACTGGAACAGTAACCACAGTTGATGGTGGTGGTGCTCAGATTGTAATATCATATGCTGATACAAGTGATGCTGATATAGCTGGTCAATCTAATAATGTATCTGTTGTACAACAAGTAGGAACATATTATGATCAGGATTCTGATGCTGATACTGGTGTAAATGTTTACTCACCTATAACTCCACAAGAATTGGGACATTATGATTACTCAGGTGCAACTAATCCAAATAATCCAACATTAACTGTTAATGATGGTGTTGCATCAATGGTGGAGACCAGTATTTCTCAAGGTACAACTGGTACTGGAATAAGTCAAGCAGAACATATTGAAAACATTGTTGGTGGATTATATGTTGAGCACTTAGGAAGAAGAGCTGATTCTCAGGGTCAGGCATATTGGGTAGATGATATTACAAATCTTGTTGATAATGGTATGAGTTTGGATGATGCAATTGCCCAAACTGAAAATGCATTTGCAAGTCATCCAGATGTTGTGGCAACTGGTACTGTTGCAAGTGCAGCTAAAGGTCTTCCTACAGGAACAACAATATCAGCTCTTGTTGTTGAAGGTGGTGAATTAATACAATACGGTGGACCAGCTGGTATTAATTACACTGACGAAGCTATTGGTGGTGAGTATACAGGAACACATGATTGGGATAGTGCGGAGATACAAAATTCTGCAACATACCATCAAATTGCCACTCAAGTTATTGGTGCAACTGCAACTTACAATTCTGAAACAGGTGAAATAGAGGCTGCAGATGTTTTGGGTGATGCTTTAACTGGTGCTTGGTCTCAAGTTGCTCAAGGAAATCAAACAATTGATGAAGCAGTAGCAGATTTATTAGAAATTGCTGCAATGCCTGGTGTTGGAACCGCTAAAGCTTCTCTTTGTGCTGATGACCCACTTGCACAATCATTCTTTGTAACTCAGGAAGAAGGTATCTTTGTTACAAGTATAGATATCTACTTTGGAAGTAAGGATGAAACTTTACCAGTAACAGTTCAATTGCGTCCTATGCAACTTGGATTACCTACACAGCAAATTTATCCTTTCTCAGAAGTAGTAATTGATCCACAATATGTTTATGTTTCTGATGATGCTTCAGTTGCTACACGAGTAACATTTGATGGTCCTGTTTATTTGGCTGGTGGTCAGTATCATTCTGTAGTTCTATTATCTGCAAGTAATAACTATACAGCATGGATTTCAAGAATGGGTGAGATAGATATTACTTCTGCAAATAGACCAGAATCTGATCAAATTATTATTTCAGAACAACCATTATTAGGATCTTTATTTAAGTCTCAAAATGGTGCAACTTGGAATCCAAGTCAATATGAGGATCTTAAATTTACTCTTTATAAAGCAGTATTCTCTCCATTTACAGGAAGTGCTAATTTTACCAATCCAGCATTAAATGTAGGAATAGAACAGATTCCAGCACTTACTAAAGATGCTTTTGAAATTGATTCAAATAAAATTAGAGTAGGTTTAGGAACAACTGTAGTTCAATCTGATTTAACTGTTGGTAATACTATCAAGCAATTGGGAAGTAATGCGAGTGGTAATTATGTTGGATCTGCTGGTAGTGCTTTCGGTGTTATGACCATTACCAATTCTGGTATTGGATACACAGGCAACCAAACTTATAATGGTGTTAGCTTAACCAACATAACAGGAACTGGTTCAAATGCGACTGCTAATATTAGTATCCAAAATGGAGTTGCAATAGCAGCAACAATTGGTGCTGGTGGAACTGGTTATGCTATAGGTGACGTTGTTACTCCTACTCAAATTGGTAATGATAAGTTAGGAACTAATATGAGATTGTCTATTGGAGACATTCGTGGAGTTAATGAGTTAATTATTGATAACGTACAGGGTTCCTTTGTTACTGGTGTTGGTAAGACAATTCAATTTGTTAATAGTGCTGGTGTAACAAGTTCTCTTAACAGTGGTATTGGTGGTAATGTTTTACTATCTTCTGCTCCTACAGTTGTTACTGATGGACTTCATATTAAAGTCAATCAGCATAATCATGGAATGTATTCTACACAGAATATTGTAACAATTAAAGATGCTAAATCTGATGTTCCAACAACCAAATTATCTGCTGATTATAGTAATTCTGATACTGGAACTATTAATGTTTATGATGCTTCTGACTTTGGAACATTTGAAGGTGTTGCAGTTGGAGCAACAACTTTAGGATATGTCAGAATTGGTAGAGAAATCTTTAGTTATTCTGGAACAACTTCTAATACTCTTACTGGAATTAGTAGTAGGGGAATAGATGGCACACAAGTAGTTAATCATTATCTTAATGATATTGTTGAAAAATATGAATTGAATGGTGTATCTCTATTGAGGATTAATACAACCCATAATCTTTCTGATGCAACTGTTCCAAATCCTATTGGACTTGACTATTATACAATTAAGATTGATACTAGCAAAAATGGTGTAGATAGATCTACAAGTGAAAGTCTTCCAAAACTTCATTTCAATGAAACAAAGTCAACTGGTGGTACTGGTATACTTCCTACAGAGAATATACCATTTGAAATTGTAACTCCTATGGTTGAGAATATTACTCCTGTTGGAACTAACTTAACTGCTAAGATTAGAACTGTAACTGGTAATAGTGTAAACGGAACCGAAGTTCCATTCCAAGATAAAGGGTTTGAAGATATTAGTTTGAAATCTGACAACTTTATGGATTCTCCTAGAATAATTGCTTCTCGTGTAAATGAGACTGCATCATTATCTTCTCTTCCTGGTAATAAGTCATTTACTCTTTCATTGAATCTAACAACCAATAATCCTAATCTTTCACCAATAGTTGATTTGGATAGAATAGGTGTTATTTTGACATCAAATAGGGTTGATAATCCTATCCTTGATTATGCTTCTGATCCTAGAACATCCACTGTTATAGATGATCCTAACTCTTTTGTTTATGCATCTAAACCAGTTACTCTAGAATCTCCAGCAACTTCGATTAAAGTTTATATGACTGCACATATAAATGTTTCCAGTGACATTAGAGCATTCTATGCTATTTCTAATGATCCAGAACAGGAATTAATTTATAATCCTTTCCCAGGTTACACTAATTTATTACCTTCAGGTCAAATTATAGATCCTGCTAAGAATAATGGATTACCAGATAAGGCACTTCCTAAGACTGATGTTATAGCATATACTTCAGATCAGGTTGTATGGAAAGATTATGAGTTCACTATTGACAATCTTGCAAGTTTTAAATACTTTAGTATCAAACTTGTAGGAACATCTACAAATGCTGCTCAACCTCCTAGAGTTAAAGATCTCAGGGTTATATCATTAGCATAATATGAAACACATTAATGTAAAGGGTCATGCTGGTTTAGTACGTGAAAAGGATAGTACTGCTATCCTTAATGTTGACTCTAATGAGTATAATAAGTACATTTCTCAACGTCAAGCAAGACTAAAGAGTCAACAAAGAATTGAAGATGTTGAGAGTGATTTGGCTTCTTTAAAAGATGATATTAATGAAATCAAATTTCTACTGAAAGCACTAACAAATGGCTAAAAATACAATTACCTTTGATACTACTTCTGGAGTTGCTTATGGAGTTAATTTAACTCTCAATACTGGAGCAACATTCCAGAGTGATTATTCAGTTGTTAATCCTTCTGGAACTGCTTTTAATTTTACTGGTTGGTCAGGATCTTCTCAACTTGCTAAAAGTGTTGCTATTGGTTCTTCAATGCACGCTATAAAAACCTTTAATGTTGGTTTTACAAGTGCAGCAGCAGGAGAATTTAATATATCTTTAGGTGCTACAGATACTACAGGAATTCCTGGTGGTAGATATGTATATAATGTTTTAGTAAGTTCTGGTACAACAACATATAATATTATATCAGGAAATGTGTTAGTTATTCCAGGTATATCATCAGCTCCCTAAATACAATTGAAGGAACTACTCATAGATAAATGGCGCAACCAAAGACACGAGGAGAGTTAATTGATTACTGTAAGAGAAAACTTGGGGCGCCTGTTTTAGAAATAAATGTTGCAGATGAGCAAGTAGAAGATATTATAGATGATGCAGTGCAGTTCTTCCAAGAAAGGCATTTTGATGGTGTATATCAAACTTATATGAAGTATAAGGTAACTCAAGATGATATTGACAGAGGAAAAGCAAGAGGTGGTGATAATACAGTTGGAATTGTAACAACAACAGTTGATACAACAGTAGGTCTTACAACTCAATTTAATTTCGAGGAAAATAGTAATTATTTACCAATGCCTCCAGAAGTAATTGGTGTAACTAAAATTTTCCATTTTGATGGAACTAATACTATCACTAATAATATGTTTAGTGTTAAGTATCAGATGTTCTTGAATGATATTTACTATTGGGGTTCTACTGAACTTTTATCATATGCAATGGTCAAGACATATTTACAGGATATTGAATTTTTACTTACAACTCAAAAGCAAATAAGATTTAATAAGAGACAAGATAGATTGTATATGGATATTGATTGGGGAAGTATGAGTGTTGGTGATTATATTATTATTGATTGTTTTAGATTATTGAATCCTTCAGAGTATCCTAAAGTATGGAATGACTCATTCTTGAAACCATATGCCACTGCTTTACTTAAAAAGCAATGGGGTCAAAATCTTATCAAATTCCAAGGTGTTAAATTGCCTGGTGGAGTCGAATTAAATGGTCGTGAAATATATGAAGATGCTGAAAAAGATTTGGAAAAGATAAGAGAAAATATGTCCAATACTTATGAGTTACCTCCATTAGACATGATAGGTTAGTATAATGGTTCTTAATCCATACTTTCAGCAAGGGGCTACAACTGAACAGAATTTAGTTCAGGATTTAGTAAACGAACAACTTCGTATGTATGGAGTTGAGGTTTATTATATCCCTAGAACCTATGTTACAAGCAAAACAGTACTAAAGGAGGTTATTGAGTCTAAGTTTGAAAATGCGATCCCTCTAGAGGCATACGTGGACTCCTACGATGGTTATGAGGGTCAAGGTGTATTGATGTCAAAGTTTGGAGTACAGGGATTGCATGACTTAGGATTGATAATATCTAAAGATAGGTTTGAAAGTTATATTACTCCACTGATAAAGAACATACCAAATATAAAATTAGCAACTAGACCTAAAGAAGGAGATCTAATTTGGTTCCCTCTTGGTGATAGGTTATTTGAAATTAAGTTTGTTGAGCATGAGAAACCGTTCTATCAACTACAGAAGAATTATGTTTATGAGTTGAGATGTGAACTATTCCGTTACGAGGATGAAGTTGTTGATACTGGAATTGATACTGTAGATGATAATGTTCAGGAATATGGTTACATTGAGACTTTACAACTTATTGGATCCGCATCTACTGCTACAGCAAGTATTATTGGAGTTCATGATGGTGGTGTAAGATCAATTTACATTTCTGATAGAGGACATAATTATGCCAATGTTCCAAGAGTTGCTATTTCATCAGCACCTTCTGGTGGAGTAACTGCTATTGGATTTGGTACAATGATTTCAAATATTGTTGGTTGCAATGGTGAGAAAACATCTAAGGTTCAACATGTAGATTTAGCAAATCCAGGTTCTGGATATACTGTTGCACCTTCTGTTGCTTTCCACGGTGGTGGTGGAGTAGGGGCAGCAGCTACAGCAGGTATTGCTGATGGTGTTATTGGTATTGTAAGTATTACTTCTGGTGGTTCGGGTTACGCTACTGTTCCTACAATATCTATTGGTAATAACCCAACAGGAATTAATACTGCAGTAGCAATTGCATACTTAAATGCAGTTGGTATTGTTACTCAGATTGGTATCAGAGATGCTGGTGTTGGATACACAGTAGCACCTACTGTTACTATATCTTCTCCAAACATGGGTAATGTGGGAGACTATATATTCAATGAGACAGTAGTAGGATCATCTAGTAGTACAACTGCTAGAGTTAAATCGTGGGATGCAACCACAAATCGATTAGAGGTTTCTATTGCTAATGGAACATTCACTGACGGTGAGATAATCACTGGTAGTGAATCGGGGGCAACACATCAATATAAAAAGGTTGTGGTGGAGTTTGCTAAGGATGGATTTGCAGAAAATACTTCTATAGAAAGTGCAGCAGATGCCATAATTGACTTCTCTCAAAGTAACCCATTCGGAATGCCCTAAATATTTTACCAGGTAGTATACCGAGCTTTTTCAATGTTTGAATATTTTTATCACGAAATAATGCGGAGGACCATCATTGGGTTCGGTTCGTTATTTAATAATATTAAAATTGAGCATACTAATGAAACTGATACAACTATAAGCACGTTAAAGGTTCCTCTTGCTTATGGTCCTACTCAGAAGTTTTTAGCACGCTTAGAGCAACAAGCAGATTTGAGTAAATCTGTTCAAATTAGTTTGCCAAGAATGTCATTTGAGATGACAGGTTTGAGTTATGATCCAAGTAGAAAATCTACTACTACTCAAACATTCTTAAGTGCAGTTCAATCTGATAAGAAAAAGATAGCAAAGACATATTTACCAGTTCCTTATAATTTGGATTTTGAACTTAGTATCTTTACTAAGTTGAATGACGATATGCTTCAGGTTGTAGAGCAGATACTTCCATATTTTCAACCAGCATATACGATGACAGTAGATTTAGTTTCTACTATTGGAGAGAAAAGAGATATTCCAATTGTACTTACTTCAATTACAACCAGTGATGATTATGAGGGTGACTTTTCTACAAGGAGAGCACTTATCTATACACTGAGATTCACTGCTAAAACATACTTCTATGGTCCTGTCCAAACAGATACTGCTAAGGATATTATCAAGAAGGTTACTGTTGGATACGTTGCTGGTGGTAGAACTCCTGCACCATCCAGAGAGATGAGTTATAGTGTAGTTCCAAGAGCAACTAGAGCATATAATGATACTCCTGTTACAACACTAGCAGAAGATGTAGATGCTACAGAAACAATTATAACTGTTGCTGATGCTTCTAGTATTACTAAAGATACTTACATCTACATTGATAATGAAGAGATCTATGTAGAGTCTATACAAAATAATGATCTTACTGTAAGAAGAGCACAAGATGGTTCTACTGCTGCTATCCATGTTTTAGGAACAGGAGTTAAGAATATAACTGCTGCTGATAATGAACTTATAGAATTTGGTGATAACTTTGGATTTGATGGTTTCTAATCATGAAAAAGAAATTTGATGGATTAAATGAAGCATTTGATGTTGAATCTCATGAAGTTTCGACAGAAATTGAGGTGAGTAATACACCTGAAGGTGGATGTGCTACTAGAAAAGATCAAATTAAAAATGTAACTAAGGATGATATCACAAGAGATTATGAATATACTCGTGGCAATCTTTATAGTATAATAGAGAAAGGTCAGGAGGCTATTGATGGCATTCTTGAACTTGCTCAAGATAGTGAAATGCCAAGAGCATATGAAGTTGCTGGACAACTTATCAAGAGTGTTTCTGATGCTACT
>MDSZ01145069.1_pt1 | contig 31333 bp, 16 predicted proteins | sample 811201 | NCBI WGS metagenome assembly MDSZ01 (sample SAMN05326647, study PRJNA326480) | marine metagenome | isolation source: seawater | place: Indian Ocean: North | collected 2010 | reverse complement strand
TGGAAGAAGAAGAAGAAAAGAAATTGTTTGGTGATTGGACACAAAAAACTTTGAGACTTTGAAGCGAAACTTTCACCACATAAAAAAGCGACCGACCGACGACTCTCTCTCTCTCCAATACTACTACTCATGTCGTCGACCGCATCATGGAGCCTCCTCGGACAAAGGCGACTCTTCTTCTGCCCGAACACCACCACGGTCGTCGTCCGACAGAAAAAAGAGTTGAGACCACCCGGGAGGAGAAGTCGTCGTCGCGAAAATAATGCCGTCGCTTTGTTGAGCTCCTCCATCGCTGCCACCTCTTTGTCGAGAGCGACGACGACGTGTTGGGGAGGAGAAGGATTTGGGCGTCGCGTTGGTCGAATGCACCCCATTCATGGCGTCTTTCAGCTGGCGGCTGACACCTTCGCCATGAATCATCACGCTTTGGGAGGGACGACGACGACAAGGAGGAAAAGGAGCGTCGTCGTCTTTCGAACAACAACAACAACAACAACAACGCCAACTTTGACGACTTTGCGAACGCGCGTGATTGGAAACGCCGCCGCCGCCATTGGTGTGTCCAGCGAAACAACGGACTTTGACGAAGAGTACACGACCACCGATTTGCAGTTACCGGCGGATATGCCTGGGTTTGATGACGATTACGAAGCCATCGTCGCGAAAGTAGACGATTTGTTCAAGGTGGAGGAAAAGACGACGGCACGCGAGGACGTGGAAGAGACGATGACGACGCGCAAAAAAGACTTTGGAGACGAGGAGGATGTCGACGAGGACGTGGCAAAAATCGATGAGAAAACGATCAAAGTTTCCGTGGACGACGACCCGACGTCTGTGAACAATTTCAATTTACACCCGATTACGGTCGCGGCGTTGAAGAAGAAAGGGATCGAAACTTTGTTTCCAATTCAAGTGGCCGCGTTGGGACCGGCGCAGAGTGGGAGAGATGTCGTAGCGAGAGCGAAAACTGGGACTGGGAAGACGTTGGCATTTTCCTTACCAATCGTGGAGAAGTTTTTGAGAGAAGACGAGGAGGAGCGCAATAATCGCGACGACGACGGAGGCGCGAGAAGGAGAGGGGCGAGAGATAAGAGACCGCGATGTATCGTACTCGCGCCGACGAGAGAGTTAGCGCAACAAGTTGAGAGAGAGATTTATTCACTGGCACCATCGTTCGAGACATTGACCGTGTACGGAGGCGCGCCAATCGGACCTCAAGAGTCCAAATTACGCCGAGGCGTTGATTTTGTCGTCGGTACGCCTGGGAGAGTTATGGATCTATTGAATCGAAGAACGCTCGATCTTTCCCGAGTGCAACACGTCGTCTTAGACGAAGCGGACCAAATGCTTGCCGTTGGGTTTGAGGAAGACGTGGAGACGATTTTGGAAGATGTGCCGAAGAACAGGCAAACGTTTTTGTTCAGCGCGACCATGCCGCACTGGGTGAAAAAATTGCAACAAAAATTCTTGGTCGACCAAGTGAGCATTGATTTAGTCGGAGAAGATACGGGGAAGATTAATAAAGACATCGATTTAATGTCTTGCGCAGTTGCCTTTCCATCAAAATGTGCGGTGTTGATGGATTTGGTCACGGTGCACGCGAAAGGAAACAAGACCATCGTGTTTACGCAAACGAAGCGAGACGCGGATGAGGTGACCGCGTCGTTAGGAAAGAGATGCTCAACGGAGGTTTTACACGGCGATATCGCTCAATCACAACGCGAGAGAACTTTACAACGTTTCCGTCAGGATAAGTTTTCCGTTTTGGTCGCCACAGATGTCGCGGCGAGAGGTTTAGACGTCGATAATGTTGATTTGGTCGTACACTACGAACTCCCGAACGAAACTGAATCGTTCGTACACAGATGCGGGCGAACCGGGAGAGCCGGAAAGAAAGGAACCGCGATTGCATTGCACACGGATAGAGAATTTTATCGATTGAGGGACATTAAACGGTTTACGGGCGCAGACATCCGAGAAATTAATCCTCCGAGCTCCTCGGAAGTCATGGCGGCTTCGGCGGCCACCGCGGAACACCGAATCCACGAAGTCGACGAGGACGTTCTGGAATATTTCTTACCTGCGGCTAAAGACATGATTAAAAATGTACGACAAAATATTACCAACGATGATGACGAAGAAGAAACTGAAACTGAAACTGAAGATGAAGATGAAGATGATGAAACACTCACGTCCCAGGAAAAGATTGAGCGCAGGGCCGAAGAACTTCTTGCGAAAGCTTTAGCAGCGCTTAGTGGTCACACCGAGGCACCTCCTCCCAAGTCATTGCTCACGGGCTCTCCAGGGCAAGTTACCATGCTCGTCGAGGATGTCAACAACGAATTGCCCGCGTTTTCTGCGCGCGATTTACTCGCCACTCTTGGCGACAAAGACCGTAGACTCTCCTCTGGTGTTGGCAAAATCACATTCTTTGCGCGAAACTCCGGGAAAAATGGCGCCGCTTTTGATGTCTCCTATGAGTTCGTACAAGAATTGTTAGACATGGGCACTATTGCCGGCTTTGAAGTTTCCAAGGCGAACTCTTTACCGAGACTTGCGAGAGACAACGGAAGCCGAGCGGGCGCGTTTGGCGGCCGAGGTGGCGGCCGATTTTCCCGGGGCGGCGGCCGGTTCTCCCGAGGGGGTGGTGGTCGAGGTGGCTATTCAAGAGACCGGGACCGAGGCAGAGGCGGACGTTTCTCCGGCGGCGGTTTTTCGAGAGGAGGCGATCGTGGTGGTAATTACGGTAGTCGAGACCGCGGCGGCGGCTTCGAACGCCGAGACCGCGGCGGCGGCTACTCTTCCCGAGACCGCGGTGGCTACTCTTCTCGAGACCACCGCACCGGCAGAGAAGGCGGCTACTCCTCCGCCGGCGCTCGATCCGACTGGTCCATGCAATAACGCCGCCGCCGCCGCCGCCGCCGCCGCCAGAGATAAAACGCGAAAGAGCCACAGACAAAAGAAAGAGGGAAAAGAAAGAGAGAGAGACAGAATATAAAACAAACACGTGTTGATTAAATAAATGTACTTGTATATTCAGACAAAGCGACAAAAAAGTAAACACAACACGACTTTATTAAGATGAGTCGACGTACGATATAGTAGGTAGATAAAAGTACCGCATACAGGTGATTATTTTCAAAGAGTTTGCTTTTCTTTTTTTGGGGGGGCGTTTTTTTTTTCCGTTATATCCATAGGGGTTTTTTCCTCCTCCTCCTCCTCCTCCTCCCTTTTGAATTCTCTAATTCTCGCTACAAAAAAGACACAGTCCTCTCGCGCAACACCGTCGTGCGAAGGTGCGTTTTCGATCTCGTCTCTCTTTTCTCTCGTCCTCCTTCTTTTGTTGTTGTTGTTGTTTTTCGCTTTGGGTGGTGTCTCGTCGAAATTCTGTTGGTATTTCCAATTCGCGCGCGCATGAATTGGAGCATTTGGATTTGAATTCGCCGCCCGTTTTGAATTGGAGTCGAGAGAGAATTGGACAGTGACCAACGTGTCCGTTTTTGGTGGGGGTCAAAACGTGGCGCGCGCGCGATGAAAGAGACAGAAAGAGAGACGACGAGGTTTTCTCTTCTCTCTGCGATTCGTGTTTTTTTTCTCGTCGGACGTGCGCCCATATCGTTCTCAAATGCGTGTACTTCGAGACTCACTTTTGTCCATTGTCCAAATTGACTTCGACACAGAACGAACCAATTCAGCTATCGTATAGGAACCAGCTTTACTAAGTCCAACCGAGAGAAAAAATGGCCGCGTCAAGACGCACGTCCACTCGCTCCTCGAGCTCGAAGAAATCTATCCTCCCCATCCCGAAAATTTCCACGCCGAAGATTGATTTCTCGATGAAAACGAACCAGCAAAAGTTCCTCTTCTTCTCCGCGTTTACGGTGATCGCGTACGGCTTCGCGGCGCTCTTCGCGCCGTGGGAAACGTTCGGGAAGCTCATGATGCCAGTTTTACCGGCGATGGGCATCACGGAAAGGTCCTTTTCCCAATTTAAAGAAATTTATGCCGTGTTTTCTTTTGGTTGGGGCGTTGGGAAAATGGTCGCGGCGTCCTCGTCACAAAAGGCGACCAAGTTGTTTTGCCAATTGAACGCCATCCCTATGGCATACTTTGTGTACATTTGCCACAAGGCGCAAGCGTTTGACTGGCCAGTGTGGGCTCTCTTTTTGGCCACATACACCTACTTCGGGTACTTGACCAGATAATTTCTGATATCTGTGCGCACATCTACGGCAGAATATCGTTATTATTATTATTATTATTATTGAAGAAGAAGAAGAAGAAGAAGAGAGATGCGCGCGTGCGGCGAGTTCGCGTAACGCTCCGGTACGCCTATCGCGCGTTCTTTATTTATTATCATCAAACCATATTACATATACATCGAGAAAAAAGAGAGAGAGAGAGAGAAGAAAGAGGGGACAAAACAGTGAAAAAAGGAAGACGGAAGAGAACGTCGTCACCGATGCGTGTGCGAGACCAGCACCACCACCTCCGAGGCACAAACAAGGAGAGGGAGAAAAAATGATGTTGTTGGGCGTAAAAGTATTTGGATCGTAACGTAGTTTTGTTGTGAACGAAAGAAAGAAAGAAGAAAAATCGACATAAAAAAAGAAGAAGATTTGTTCGTAAAAGCGCATCAATATCATCATCATCATCATCTCGCTTTGCGTTGACGGCACTCGCACGAAAAAAACGCCCCGATAATAATAATGTTCTTCTCCTCCGTCTTTCGCGTCTCCTGTTGTTCGAGCGTTGTTCCCTCTCGTTTTTCTTCCCCGAACAACAACGCGAGAAAAGGACGTGCGGAGAGAAGTCCACTCGGCGCAACACCTCGAAATACGAATTTCGATCCATCCGACCCATTGACGTGGAACGAACCGGTAGGAAACGACGACGATTCCGTATTCGTGCAAACGAGCGACATCGTCGCGAACGTGGAAGACGTTCAAATGCTTTCGGACGCGGATTTAGCGAAGATTGTCGGCATGGAAGGCGCTTCGGTGCCGCAAATGGTCGGGGATAGGATAAATGAAGGGAAGAGTTTGGATTTTGAGGAGGAAGATACGAATCGAGCGGCGTCGACCACGGCGGAAGGCATCAAAGAAGGGATGGAATTGTACAAACAAAAAGAGTTTCAAGAAGCCGAGGCGACGTTTCGAGCGGCTTTGACGTTACCAGGCACCGGTCCTATTCGGTTTCGTAAGGCGAAAGTCGCGCCGGCTGGGCCGTCGGCCGGGTTCCAGGAGAGAGAAAGTTCGCAAGCGGAGATTTTGGCCGCGCACTATAATCGAGCGTGTTGTTTCGCGCAAATGGGTGAAGTGGACGACGGCTTGGAATGTTTGAATTTAGCTATTGAAAACGGCTTCGATGACTTCAAATATTTACGCAGCGACGCGGACGTGGCCGCGTTGAGAAAAGACTCGAGATTTGAAAAGATGATGGATAAATACGAGCCGAAAGGCGTCGTCGGCGCTTTGAACGAGTTGATGAAAGGGAACGGAGGGATGGAAAATCCGGGAGGAGTGGTTGGAATGTTCATGGATAAAATGAAAGAGATGAGGAAGTGAGTCTTCTAAAAAGGTAGTATTAGGCGACAACGCGGTGTAACATAGCAGAGAGTACATACTACGTCGAGTGCGTAAAGGACACACACCCTAAAAACGCGCTACACGGAAGACGTGTGTCTTCCTCTTTTTTTCCCCAGACAATCTTCACAGAGCGTTTCTGCTTTCACGTCCATCGACAGCACTCGCTCGAAGGAAGCGAGAGAGGGAGACGCACAGGGAGCGTTGCTGGTGCCGGGGAGACGATCCTGTCGCGATGGTGACGACGGAAACGAAGACCAATCGCGCGGCGCTGACGAACCCGATGGCGACGTGCGTTGGGGGGGAAGCGAAAAAGCAGTTTTGTTCGCTCCAAGGGCAAGGCGCGTTAGTCACCGGCGCGTCCGCTGGGATTGGATCGGCCATCGTCGAACGGTTGGCGGAGTGTGGTGTGAATGTCTGCGTAGTCGCGCGACGCGTAGAAAAGCTGAAGGAGTTGAAGGATAAATTGGAAACGATGTATCCAGACGTGCAGATTTTTCCTCTGCGGTTGGACGTGGGTCAGTTAACGAGCGAGGAGATATTAAAGTTACCGGAAAAGATTCCATTCCAGGTGGATATTTTAGTCAATAACGCTGGGCTGGCACTAGGGACGGAATCGGTGGATACGAATTCAATTGCGGATGCCATGACGGTGGTGAACACGAATATCATGGGCGTCGTCGCGTTTACGAGAGCGTTTGCAAGTGGGATGAGAGAAAGAGATAGAGGACATATATTGAACATTTCGAGCATTGCAGGACACGAGGCGTATATTGGTGGAAGTATCTACTGTGCGACGAAGCACGCCGTGGACGCGTTCACGCGGTCAGCGAGACATGACTTGAGAAATTCGAAAGTGAGAGTGTCGAGCATCAGCCCTGGAGCGGTGAGGACCGATTTTACCATGACGAGGTTTAAGGGAGATGCAGAGGCAGAGGCGTCTTTGTACAGAGGGTTTGATCCAATGATTGCAGAAGACGTAGCGGATCAGGTTATTTACGCATTGAGTCGACCGATGCGGACGCAAGTGTGCGATATTATTTCATTGGCGAACGCGCAGTCAGCGGCGAGAGATATCCATCGAAGCGATTGAAATATACGTGTTAACAATAGAAAGCATCTTCTTTTACCAGCGTGTTAGATAGTCGTTTATTTATTTACATATTGTTTGTTTGTTGTACAACAAGGTCATCTAAGTAATAAAAGTGCTACTATAACTACTACTACTAAAACACATGAATTACGTATGACCACATCAATTCGCGTTTAAAATTCTGCAGTGACGTTTACATTTTCGCTACGTAAAAACTTGGCGGTTAAGAGCACCGCGAGTACCATTCCGACAAAGATTTTGACGTGTTCGCTCGTGACTACAAAAATGTTCGTCTGAGAAGAAGAAATGTGCTGTTGATTCGCGACGTACGCCGTCGCCGCTTTCGTACCGGGAGGTGGACGAGGAGAGGTTGGGTTTGTGACTGCGCTCCCGACTGCATCTTCGTGAGTTTGATGCAATCCCTCCATCGCGCGAGAAACACAAGATTTTTCAAGCTTCAATTTTTCGAGTTTTCTCTTGGCGTCCAAGAAATCCTCGTTCGCCTGCACTGCTTCTCTCGTCTTTTGCTCAAGTTTATCGTTCGCTTGACGCATCGCGCGTTTTAAATCGGATTGTAACACGTCTCTTTCTCTCTCTGCAATCGCGCGCGAGTGCACTTCCACGCGCAGTCTTTCGACAACTTGGGCGACGGCATTTTTTGCGTTCGCCTTTCCGCGTTCGAGTTCGCGACGCGCGCGGTCACGGTCGCGGCGTAACCGTTCTACATCAACTTTCAACGCGTCTATTTTCATCTCGTACCTCTGTTTCTCGAGTGCCGAGGCGAGGTCATTCGCTTGTGCATGATGCGGACCGCCACCAAAATGATACTCGCTGCGCGAAGCTGTCGGGTGGAAACTCGAGCGTCCACCGGGCGAGGACGGCGCTATTGACTCCGGTCCGCCACTGCCGCCAGTCTGTCGCGAAACGCCCGCTTGAGATGCAACCGCCCACGCTTCCGATGCGGCAACTCGAGCAACTTCTGCCTCGGAGCGAAGTTGCTGCAATTCAATTTCGAGATTCTGCGCTCGAGATTCCGCAGCTTGAAGACGTTGTTGCTCAAGCCAACGCACTCGGCGAATTTCGGCGTCTTTCTCATCCTCAGTTTGCGCGTCGTCATCATACTTGTTCGGAACTGGAGCACTCGAGTTACCATGTTGTTCTTTTTGCAGCTTACTCGTCGTCTCGATGTCGATTTTCAGTTCCGAAATCTTCATTTCGGCTTCATTCACGGCTGACTTCAAGCGTTCAACCTCTTCCAAGGCTGTGACGTACTCTTTGTTTCTGCGCTTTATTTCCGTTTCCAATTGCGCGACTCTCTCTCGAGAGTCTTTGAGCTTTTCATTAGCGTCCGCCAAATCTCGTTTGGACGCGCCTAACTCCATCTCCAGAGCGTCTGCTCTATTCAAAGATTCCTCTCTCGCAGAATCCGCCGTCGATAAACGCGTCGGCGAATCCTGCTCTTCCGCTTCGAGCAGCTTCGCTTCGAGTTCTTTCGATCTTGAATTTGCAAAATCTAAACTCGCTTTGAGCTGCGTGAGACTCTGCTTAGCCTCTTGTACTCTCGTCTCGGCGTCTTCCACGTGTTTCTCCGATTCAGCCAGTAACACCTCCGTTTCTTTCAACCGCACGCTCGCTTCGTCTCGCTCAATTGTAATCTCCTCAATAGTTTTTTCCGCCACTTTCAAGGTAATTTTCATCTCATCGTTCCTGCGCTTCGCGTCTTTTGCATGTGCGCGTTCGCGCTCCATAGCCAACTCCTCCGCTTTCACTTTTGCTTCGACTTCACCGAGCTTTTTCGTTTCTTCTTCGAGCAAGGTTTCATACTCGACGAGATTCTCAGTCGCTTCGCGGAGTTCGTCTTTCAAACTCGCCGTGCGCTTCTTTTCGTGATTTAAGGCGTCTTTCATGCGAGCTTCTCTGGATTCCGCATCTTCGAAATCTCGTAAAGTTCGTTCTCTCTTCGCCTCGGCGTTGCGTTTTTCGCGCTCTACCTCTCGACTTCGAGTTTCAACCTCTTCGAGCGTCTCGCGAAGCATAGAAACTTGGTCTTGGAATCCTTTTCCTTTGGAGACGGCTTTTGTAAACTTTTCCTTTGCATCCGCGAGCTGCATTTTGGCGCGACTGGCAGATTCCAAGGCATTTTCGGTCTCATTTTTCGAATCGAGAAGTTCGCGCTGGAGCGTCTTCGCCTGAAGTTCGAGCTGCTCAATCTCTTGTCGATATCTTGATTCCATGGACGTTTCCTTTGAATTTACACTTTTAATGGCATCTTCGAGCCGTTTTTGAACGGTTTCAAGCTCTGAACGTAACATGTGTGCGTCGTTGTCAGCTTTCTGCCATCGGTCTTTATATTGGCGAAGAGATGCTTGGCTCTCCTTCATCTCTTCTTTCCACTTTTCCCGCGCCTCTTCAAGGTTCTTTTCGAGGTTGCGCGCGGCAGATTCCAGTTCTAGCCGTTCTTTTCTCCCCTCTTCTTCAACTTCGCGCAATCGTTCATTCGCACGTTTATATTCGGCTTCTAAGTTTGCAATTTTTTCTTTTTGCTCCCCGTCGAGCTTACGCAACGCCGCATTCTCCTCCTCCGCAACTGCCACAACCTCAAGGTCTGGTTTCGTTTGCAAATCATATTTTAAACGTTTTTCACGTTCTTGCATCTTTGCCACCTCCGTCTCCAGTTTCATTTCCGCATTTTTTCGCGCCACCAGAGCATTGGTAACTTCTACGTTTGCAGTTTCGTTCGCTCGGAGCGCGTCGCCAAGCGCTTCTTTCAAAGCATTCGTTTCCGATTCTCGATCAATGTTAGCCTTTTCGAGTTTTGTTTGCATATTCTCCGTCGTATCTTTCAATGCTTCCTCAAGCAGCGTGAGTTTTTCTTCCAAAGTTGACTTTTCAACCTCGACAGATTCTAAACGTGCGCTTGTTTTCGCTTCAAACTCGAGTCGCAACGCCTTTTCTCGTTCAGCAAAAGACGCTTCCAATTCGCTCTTTGTCGTATTTGTTTGTAAACTCGTACTTTCAACGTCTCTTTTCAACGCTTCGATAGTTTTCGTCGCGTCAAACAGGGTTCCTTTCAATCGAGAAACCTCCGCGCTGAGCGTTTCATTGCGTGCGGCAATTTGATCGTACGCCTCTTTCGAATCTTTTTCAAATCGCGCTCCATCGCGTTTCAGACTCTCGATTTCATCTTCGAGCGAAGCAATCGTGTTCGCTTGTTCATTATTATGCGTTTCTTCTTCTTTGGTGTTTTTCTTGTACTCTTTCAAAAGGCGTTCGTTAAGTTGTCGTAACGAATCTGCTTCAAGCTTACTCTTCGAGTGCTCGCTTTCCAGAGCTTCGAGTCGAGCAATCGTTTCCTGTCGTTCTTTTTCCAACATCTCGTTAGACTGCACCAACTCCTCTCGCTGTTTCGCAATGAGCTCTTCTCTCTCTCGAGTCGTGACTTCAAACCGTGCTTTCGATTCCTTCTCCATTGCATCCAAAGCTGTAGATTTCTCTTGCTCGAACTCGCTTCGCAACTGCGCTTTTTTCTCTTCAAACAACGCGCCCTGCTGTGCCTCCAATTCCTGCCTACTTTTCTCTACATCTGCAAGTTTTGCAATCTGTTCGGTAATGCGTTTGCGTAAGGTTTCGTTCGCACTTTCGCTTTCTTTATACCTTTGCACTTGATCCTCGTACGCTTTCGCATATGATTCCAACTGCACGTTCGCCGATTCCAACTCCATTCTCAAGACCTCTGACTTTTTCATCCGTCTCCCCGATTTCGTCGCCGAACTCGGTTGCGACGATTGCGAGTTATATCCACTGGCATCTGCAGAGACGACTATGCCACTCAGATCTGTCGCCGACTCGCGTCTGCTGACCGACGCGGACCTGGAGTGCACTCCTCCCAAATTCGAGAGACTCTGGTAAGAGCCTTGCAACGAATTACTGCCACTCGTGTTCGCCGCAAAGTTCGGATGGACATGTAAATTCGCTAAACTTCCCGACCCACCAGATGAATTCGAAACGTTTGACATGACTCTGGGCAAATCCGCTCTCGATGTCGACCTGGACGCTACTGACATGCTCCTACCTTCGACGTCGATTTCAGACGCGTCTCTGCTGTCTTCCTCTTCCTCAAACGCCGTCGCGGCATCCCAGGCGAAAATATTCTTATCGCCAGAAGAGAACAACTGTAACATTCTCTCGTCGTACGATAACGCCCAGACTTTCTCGCCGACGTGCGCGTCCAACTGAGCTACGAACAAGCGCGAATCCGGGTCCCAGATTTTCACGGATCCGTCGTACCCGGCCGAGGCTAATTTTCCGCTACCGCACTCTTGCAAAGCGCAACACCCTCCATCGTGTGCGACGTAACTACTACTACTATTACTACTACTATTCATTGCACCAGATCCATCTAAGCCCAAAGATGAAGACGACGCCACATCCGAACCGACAATATTCGTCGCCGTCCCTCGATCTACATTCCACGCGAAAATTTTCCCATCTTTCCCGGCGCTAAACACGTGCTCATTATTGTTCGTAAACGTCGCCACCGCCCTCACCGTATCTTGATGCCCTCCTCTCAAGTCTTTCATCTTCTGTCCATTTTGCGTCGAATAGACTCTCAAAACGCCATCTCCACACCCGACCACGAGCATGCTCTCGTCCCGAAAAAACGTCATGCAATTCACCGCACTTCCACCATTCAAGTTCAACGTAAACTGTATCCGATCCGCTCGTACGTTCCAACATTGAACGGTCCCGTCCCAACTCCCAGAGCACAACAAACTCCCACTTACAGTGGAAACTAAGGAACTTATTGGTTTCCTGTGTCCAGTTAACACCGCAACCGCTTGTGCTAAACTCGTATCCCACACTCGTACCGTCCCATCCCAACTTCCACTGGCGACATAATCATCTTCGAACGCGCACAAGGACGACACCGCTTCTTCGTGTCCGCGTAATTCCTGCACTAATTGCGCCGTGTACGGGTCCCAAACATTGATTTCTCCGTTCGCGGAACCCGTCAACAGTAATCCTCGCCAAGACAGTAACGCGTAGATGGAGTTCGTGTTTGATGTTTGTCTCGGGTACGACATGGGAAGTGGGCGGATTTTGTTCTGATTTTTAGGCCGGATAGAGCCTTGGCGGAAGAGAGCGAACATGACGTGTTATATCCGTCGAGCGCGCTCTTTAGTGCATCTTCTTCTTCTTCTTTGTCGTCGTTGTCGTCGTTTTGGTCGTCGTTCGCGCGCGTATCTGCGTCATGGCGTGTTTGTGATGCGCGTGCACTCAAAATGTAATGTAACGTTGGAAAAAAATTCCTCCTTCTCTAAACGGATAATTCAAAGGTTTGTGAGAATATTGCGAGAAAAAAAATGTCTCTGATAGTACTACAATGCTCTCTAAAATCTAACTAACATACAGTCTAGTCTACTTCAACGTCCTGGGTTTCTTCAATAACATCGCCAGCCGTTGGATTTCTTTTCTCTGCACGACATCATCGTTGACGTATTTCAAAGTGGTTCGCTTCAATTTTTTCTCCGTTTCTTTCCTCGTGTCGTTGAGTGCGCAGCTGAAAATTTCGCCTTGCGGCTGGAATCGGAAATATTCGTCTTTGTCAGCGTCTAGAACGTGTCTGATAGTCGTGTCAACTTGAACGACGTCACAAGTGGCGTTGACGACGTTGGTGACCCAGGATGCGCCGTAAGTGGCGGGAACATCACGGGCGATAGGATAGCCCGTGCCCACGGAACAGAGAATGAGAGGTCGTTTCGGGTTGAAGATGCGTTTGGCTTCGAACACAGCAGCAGCAGCAGGGTTGTTGCACGAGATGGCGCCATCGATGAACCGAAGTTGAGCTCGGGAGCTTTCGAGTGGTGAGAGTTTATTCAAGCTGTCGCCGTGAAGTTGGCCTCGTTTGGCTTTGGCTTTGGCTTTTTCCGTGTCGGTGTCGAGGTCGTCATCGTTGAGGTCGTTGTCGTTGTCGTTTAGCATGTCGCTTGGACCCAAACTAGAAGAAGATGGAGATTTATGCTGGAGCTCGGCGGAGGAGGTGGACGTAGCGGCAATAGCTGTGGCCGTTGTAGCTCCAGAAGATGTCGAGGAAGAAGAAACAGAGCTCAGTTTCTCGCTCATCTCGACGCTTCCATATCCGAGTTCTTTTTCGCAAATCAGTTCTTCCATGTACCACGGCGCCGCTGTTGTCGCTCGTAGTGCCGCAGTTATGCCAATTCTGCAATCACCGGCGTAATCTAATTCGGACTTTTTCTTCAGTACGCCTGAGGTGGATGCGTCAACCACGGCTGATGGCGAATGATTTTCGCGGCGATAGGATCGGTGCATGTACAATGAACTCGGGTTTCTCGAAACTAACGAGGATACTAAAACGACTCTCGGTGAAGGTACAGCAGAACGAAACCACCTTTGATGTGCACCGATGGAAAACATTTCTTCGTCTGCATCGTCGCCGAGGACGTTACGCAACACATTTTCGAACGATTTTGCAGCCACGTGACCGGGACCTTTAGTCAACAAAGAGACGTACGAATCTGGTTTGAAGACCTCTTGCGCCATTTGTTCGTATAATGAATCGAGTTCGTCGACAGTCATTCGCAAAAGACCAGCGCCTAAAGCAATAATACCACCAGTGGAAGTACCTACAATTAAATCGAACACTTCACCGACGCACCATGCGCCAGTGGCTTCCAAGATGCGCTTGAGAATGGCAACTGTGACGTATCCTCTCATTCCTCCGCCATCCATGCAAAGTACCCGCACCGGCGTAGTTTCCGATTCGTCTAAATCGTACGCTTCAGCGCGAATGCCTAAATCTTCCGAGCCTAACGCGTTGACGATACGTTGGGCGACGCGCCATTTGCGAAACTTTCTCGCGGATTGCGGATCAAACATGTCCATAGACGACACACGGGAATCCCCTTTTGATGAGAGAGGGTTGTTCCACGGATTATAACAACGACCGTCGACGACACCGCCCTCCGGCGGGATCTTCGTACTTAATGCAAGTTCTTCGCGCGTGCCACGGTCTTTCAATGCTAAAAGAAGTACGTTGCGTAACCTGCGGGCTACTTGATTGGTGCTCCCGTCTTCGCACTCATCCAAAGAGGGGACGTCGATGCGAATCACGCAGTCTTCGCCAAAGAGTTGATGACGTCGACGGCTTTCTGCTTTTGCACCATCATAGCTTCGCGCGAAGTCGTCTTCGGGAATGACAAATACTGGAATGTGCAGCTCTGCGGTTTCAAAGTTTGGATTCGCGATGAGGGGTTGAAATAATTCCCGCGTACCGTCCTCGCCCGTGCTTTTCGGCCACACGAAAAAGACTGCTTTCACGCCTGCGTTTTGAAGTAACCATGTCAATCGCGGCGCTTGTCGCAAAATTTCACAAAATGAACCCCAATCGTTGCGCTTCGCTTTGATGGCAATAACTGAACATTTATACCAAGTGGACATTTTAACCTCGTCGTCGTCGTTCATTTCGCTCAACAAGTGTTCACCGGTGACGTCTTGCCAGTCGCGTTCGGAATCAGAAAAATCTTCGGCGATAGGCGAAGCTTGCTTGGCGAGTGGCGTCGGTATTCTCGCATCTATTTCTCCGTGCCATCCAGAATCTAATCTCGAAAGTGCTTTCGATTCGAGAGGCGATAAGGGTGCAGACCCGTTTCCTGTCGTACTCTTCGTCTTACTAGGTAATTGAACCAAACCATCGAACTTCTTATCCGTCGGTTTTTCCAGCTCGATGACTCGAAAAGGCGCGGCAAAGATACCATCATGATCAGGCAACGCTGGAAAATTTGCTCGTATGCAACTCATCTCGAAGAGCTCTGTGCTTTCTGCAAAGCTCAAATTTCGTCTACGATGTTTCGATTTCGGGTCTGTCTCTATGGCAAGTTTCTTGGACATAAACGAGGAGGAAGTCGAGGCGATGATTACTTTACAAGTTTTCAAGTCGTTCGCCGCAAGCCATTCTACAACACGTTCGAGTTTTAGAAGCGGCGTTGTGTCCAAATCCGCACCTAAGTATCCGTTCCATGAAGCTAGAAATGAACGCAAGATTGCTTCGAGTGCGTCCCGACGAATCGCTTCGGCTAAATGCGCACCGTTATCTCGCAAACAAAACGCCGAAAGAGTTCTGATGCATGTTCTTGCATCTTCTTGATGTGTAGCAACCCTTAATTTTCCATCAACGTCGATTAAATGTAAAATCCGATCGCGAAGGTACTCAATCGCATCAGCTGCGATGAACTCACACGCGAGCTTCGTGGAATGCTCACTCTCGCGTTTTCTCGATATTTCTCGCATCCAGTGCTCCATTCGAAGTGTAACTTGACTCACCACATCGTTCGATTCGCTCTCTTTCAACGCGTTCCACTGAAAACGACGCATGCGTTGTCGTGCGAAATGAATTAGCGTTTTAAATAATGGCGTCGCCGATATGCTTGAGTGCGAATATTCGCCGCCAAAACCGAGCTGTGCAGATTGTACCAAGTAATTTGGTTGAATCTTGACAAACTTAGGCTCTCCACATGCGCGAGTACTCTTCCCTGTTTTCCTTTCTTCATCTTCAGCCGCAGCAAAGAGGCAAGGCTCTATCGCTTCAACGACTGAGCGAAGCTTAAGCGACTCAAGGCGTTCAGTTTCTATTTTTTTATGGCTTTGCTCTCGTTTCCGTTTTTCTACCACTGTTTCTTCTTCTTCTCCGTTTAAATCTGCGTTAAGCTCAAAAAGAATGCGGTCGATGTCGTCTTCGACTTTATTGATTTCTTCATATGATTGTCTTTTGTCTGCCTCGTCGTCATTTACCTTCTCCTCTTCCTCCTTCTTTTCCGCGGCCCATGCACCACACATCTCCCACGGTTGCAGACTTTTATCATCCGCATTCGATTGGCCACTCGAGGACGCCGGACTCGGAGATACCGGACTCGTCGCCGCGCCCAGAAGTTCTGTGCTTTCAATCCCGCTGAAAAATACTTTCCCATCGTCACAAATATTCCCAAGCTTCCTCATCATCGGAAACCATCCGTCTGGACTCGTAAATGCGAATCGAATCTTTATCGATGCTTTTCTATCTTTGCCTCTATTGATTGCAGCGTCGATGAAGCGAGAAGTAAAAACGTTTGGCTCGTTACTGTTCTCGCACATAGCCGTCATACAAAGTGCAGATGCGTTTTTCGGATCTCCCGCAATGGCGTCCGAAATAGCTCGCGAGGCCTGTGAGACGTCGCCACCGAACCGATGGACGAAAATCTCCCGCAACGCATCCGATATTCCAGATTCCGCCGCCTTCGATGCCCAGTTCCCGCACGTGGTAACAATAACCAATCGCGCACCTAATATACGCTGCCCATCCCGAGACTTTGCAAAGGCACCATCAGAAGGTGAAAACGCCAACTTCAACGCTTCGCAGGCTGCCCTCGATGCATTTGAATCCGTTCGTTTCGAGCCAATTGTATCGAAGGTAACGTCGTGCTCGATGGCACCATCGGATAAACGAAACACGAGCACGTTCACTCCACGTTCTTTTTGCCACGTAGACGCGAAAGACGTCGTCGCTATCGACGATCCAACATCTGTGTTTTGACGTTTCGGCACCCAATCTTGTCGTCTATCGAATTTGGACGCCTCGTCTTTACCTGGCGCCGGCGGTTTTTCCAAATCTATTTTTTGCATCTTTTCCTGAATAAGCGACCCGGAAGTTCCGCGTTTTGGTGCGTACTTTGCATCACCAACTATGACTTCTCTTGCGTCCTTCGTGCAACTCGCTGAAACTTCCAACCCGTTTGTGCTCACCCACACTCGCCTGGTCGTCATCGCCGGTTCGGAATTCTCGTCATTGTTATTACCCAAATTAAACGCAGCTAATGCGACGGCGTATCCGGACCGACTCGGTGGAAACGATATTACTTTTTCTCTACGGATCAATTCTTGCATATCGATTTCGTACATAATTCGCGACCCTTTCACGACCCACACAGAATGACCAGCTTTCGCCGCAAACACGAACGCGTCCGAAACAACGTCCGAAAGTTTTTCGTTATCTCTCAACGCCGGTTGCACGTCTAAAGCGAGCTTCCATCCGGTGATTTTACTACCATCGCCGCTACCATTTTCACTCTCTCCTCCTTTATTACCGTAACCACCACTACTACTACAACTTAACACGCTCTCGTATACATTCGGCGGAAGCGAATTCGCGTTCCATCGAAACGTCACGTCGTGTGCACCACTTCTCACAAACTCTAAAGTTGGCGCTAATTGCACTTGTATCTCTTTCTTCGATGCTAACAGTAACGCCTTTTGTATCTCTTTCTTCTTCATCAACATTTCTTTTTCCTCCGCGTCTCCCGATTTCTCTCCGTCTTTACTCTCCCAATAATCTTTAGGTAACAAACATCGAATTAAATATCTCCCGGATTGTAACTCCCCGGTGCTAAACCTCAGGGAATACGTCGCTTTACTCTCTCTCTCGTCGTCTAAGAGTGCGTTGCCGACGTGTTTATACCGTCTCCCCGCCGATATCATCCACGAGGACGCGTCTGCCATCTCCACTCGCAGGTATCTCGGGAACAAGTACGCGTTCGTTGAAGGCGATTGAAAACGCGCGCTCGACTTCTCGGGAAACGACACGCGCGCTGTCACGCATATCTCGCAACCGATCTCGAACGTGTCCGTGGAAGACGGAGAGAGGATGTCCAACGTCGCCAACGACGAAGACCCGCCCGAGACGGCCTGAACAGACGACGGTTGAGACATCGTCTTCGGCGCGTTCTTCTTCTGACGACTATTAATTATTATTCGATTTACGAATGGGCGACGACAAAAGGCGGTAAAAAAAACAACTTACAGTATGCGACGACACGTACATGCTCTCTCTTTCTTTCTCTCTCTTTCTCTCGTACTGTTGTTATTAAAAATATATGTGTAGCAGTAGTAGTGGTAGCAGTGACAGTGTGATTCCCTCTCAGAAACGGCAAAAAGAGGTATCTATTCTCCAATCATATCATCGAACAAATTGTCCAGGTTCTCCAAAAACTGACCGTCGGTTTGTTGCTGTTGCTGCGTGCGAGGCGACGCCGGATTGCCTTGCGTTTGCGTTTGCACGACCGAGGCGGTGGTGCCGACACCACCAATAGAGCTACCGATGGAGCCGATGCCTCCACCTCCGAACGCGCCGCCGCCAAAGGCGCCGCCATAATCGCCAAAAGCGCCGAGACCTCGCGAGGCTTGAGTTTGCGGCGGAGATTGGCCGAAAGCGGACGAAACTGTCGGTTGTTGTGAGGAGGAAGAACCCATCAACGGATCCCAGGAGGATGTTGGTTGCACGCGCTGTTGCTCTTGCTGCATGTAAGACGGATGCTGCTGTTGCCCATATCCCGAGGAAGTTTGTTGCTGCTGATACGAAGGCTGGTCAAACATCGATGGCGCACGCTGTTGCTGCTGTTGTTGGGAAGAACCAAAGCCCAAGTTGGCAACACCGGAGACGACGCTCGCAACGTTACCGCTCATTTGCTGTTGCTGCGGATACGACGATGGCGCACCGAATTGTTGCTGCTGCGGTTGACGTTGCTGCTGCTGGAGCGAAGGTCCTTCGTTCCAACGTTGCGGCGGCGGTTGCGGGGGTTGCTGCTGCTGCTGCTGTTGAGAACCACTACTATACGCATTGAGCGGATTCACACCTACTTGCTGCTGTTGCTGCTGTTGCTGCGAAGACGACGAGGACAGATTCATATAGTTAGACGTCGGCGGCCCCGGCTGTTGCTGCTGTTGAAGCTGCTGCGACTGTTGCGAAGCATGTTGTTGTACCTGCTGTGATGACTGCATCGGCCGTTGTCTCGGAGGTTGCTGCGGAGGCTTTATGTCTGCTCTCGATTGCTGCGCGTCTACGGGAGGTCTTCCTGGCGGCGGTCCCGGAGGTACCGGCGGCGGTGCCACCTTTCGCGTGGGCGAACCAAACGGTGGAGGACCAGGTGGTGGAGGACCAGGTGGTGGTGGTGGCGCGAAGCGGTCCTCATAGGATCCGGATTGAGGCGCAGCTGGATACCCTCTAGGCGCCGTCGATCTTTGCTGTCCTTTTGGCAACGGCATAGCTGGCGCGGCCGCCCACGATTCCGCAGCGTTCTCCTTACTACTACCCTTAGTCGCACCAGCTACCTGAAATCCAGTGCCAGCCGGTGCATCTGCACCGGTTTCACCGTACCTGCGCTGCTCTTCCAGTTGCAAACGTCTCGCCATGGCTTCGTCCGATTCAACCTCTTCCGCGGCGGCCGCAGCCGCAGCCGCTTTCTCTTTCTTCTTCTGTCTCTGCACGGCTTTCTTGGACAAAGTCGACGAAGCAGCAGCGTTTGGGTTGTTCGTCTGCGAGGACACGGAAGTGTTAGTGCTCTGAGCGGCGTCTTTCTTCGCGAGTTTCTCTTTAATGGCGTTCATTTCTGCCATTTCTCTTTCCGCGGCTTCTTCCATCGCTTTCTTCAACGCCTCGCGTCTTTGCTGCGCCTCGTCGATAGCTTTTGCAGCATCATCTTCCGCGTGTTTCTTATTCAAAGCTTCCTGTTCTGACTTTTCCTTCTGCGCTTGCTTTTTCTTCGCTTTCTTACCTTGACCAGGAGCTGAAACGTTCGCTTCTTGAGCAGCCTTCTCTTCTTCGGCGTGTTTCTTACTCGTTTCCTTCGGCGCTGTCCCAGAAGTCGCATACGCAGATTCTATGGAATAATCTCCCCATTCCGAGACATCTTTTTCTGAAATAATTTCCACGCCTTTCATACTACCCGATCCATCTCGCAAAGATGAAAAAACAGTTTCCGAGAGAACATCCATGGTAGATTTAGACTTTGTATCGCCGTCTTCGCCATCCTTCTCCGAGGACACGCGACCGACTCTAGCTTTGAACGAGTATCGCGTTCCAGGCACTAAATCGGACACGGTCACCACTGGGTTACCTCTCACCGCGGCATATACCGTAAATTCTCTATCGCCTTGCTTCTTTAAACTCAGTTCCCAGCATCTATCTGGCGGCAACGTCCCTCCCGACTTGTGTCGATATACGTTCAAAGTGATGGTATTATCAGATCTCGAAACTAACGTAGGCCTTTGCAGCTTTTCTAACGGCGCTGATGCTCTTCTTCTCTCGTTTTCTTTCTTGGCAATTTCCGCGGCGTACTTTGCTGCTTCTTTCCTCATCTTCTCCAAGTGTTCAAACAATTGGTCGTCGTCTTGGTCGTCGTAATCTCGATTGTTCGGGTTATCGTTGTGCGATCTTCTAAACGAGCCGTTGTTGTTTTTATCGCCTCTACGTCCACCTCGTCCATCGCCTCGATTGCTTCTCTGTCCAAACTCAGGTCCATCGGGGTCAAACCAACGTTTACCATCGCCGCCGCTATCGCCTCTACGTCCGCTGCTTCTCCCTCCGGAATATCTACTCGACCTGCCGCTATTCGCGTTGTTACCGCTATTTCGACTTCCCGACCTTAGCTCGTCAAACATACCTTGTGCGCTCTTCGAGCTCATCTTCTTATCTCCCATCGCTTCAGCGCTCGCTTGCATGTGCGCGGCCATTTTGCTCGACCATCCAGGAGGTGGTTTACCGAAAAACTTTCTCAAATCCGCGTAGGCGTACCCGTCCTCGTCGTCAGAATACGAATCCGACCCGTCTCTCTCCGAATCGTAATCGTCCGAATGGCTCCCATAGTCGTCGTCGTCCGAGTCGTCCTCGGTATTACCATAGTCGTCGTCGTAATCCTCGTCGTCTGAGTCGTCCTCCGAATATTCCTCCCCGTCTTCGTCGACTTCTTTAATAATTGGTCCTCCGGAAGCGTTGGTAGATCGTCGCTTCCTCGAATGCCTCCTCGATGATGGCCCGTTGCTCCCTTGCGCGAACCCGCCGCCGAAGAAGAACGATTCGAAAAAGTTCGCCGCGAAGTCTCTCATGTCTTCCGGGCTCTTAAACACCCCGTCGAAATCTCCATTTGGGCCTCCGAAATCGTCAAAGTCGTCGTCCGAATGCGAGGAATTCTCCGAATCTTCATCCGCCTCCGAATCCTCCTCCCGTCTCGTCAACGCGTCGTACGCGCGCACGACTTGCCTGAACTTCTTCTCGAACTCTTCCCTCGTGCGCGTCGACGACGACGACGACGTTTTGTTGCTGCTGCTGTTGCTCTTCTTCCCCGTCGTGTTGCTCTTCGCGGTGGTGGTGTCGTCCGGGCGACACTCCAGCGCCATCTTCTTATACGCGGATCGCACCGCGTTCGGGTCGCTCGACGCTTCTCTCGGGTCCAGATGTAACACTCGGCACGCCTCCGCGAAGGACATCTCTTCTCCTCCTAATCCTCCTCCTCCTCTCTCGCCTTTCCTTCCCTTTCGAGGGGAGGAACCACCACCCTTCTTCATCTTCGCGACCGACCAAAAAAGGAGCTTCCGGTCTCTTACACAGGAGTGGAGAGGACGAACCGAGAGAGCACCAACCGGTTTGAAACGTGTGTGTGTTACTCCGGTGTGTATTCAAAGAGCGGTAATGTGGATTGAAGAGAACGGGATTGGACAGGATTGGGCAATTATTATTTTGTGTTTGAAAAAAACACACCACCACCAACCCCGTCGTCGTCGTCGTGTGTTCTTCCTATGGGACGAAAAAGACGACGACGACTTTCGTTTTTTTTTAAAAAATTATTTCGAAAAAACGACCCACAAAAACAGAGGTTTTGCGAAAAAGTAAGAAGAAGAATGTCTTTCGTTCGATCGATGGAGGAGGAGGAGGAGGAGGAGGAGGAGGAGGGACCAAAATCGAGAAGAAGAAGAAGACGAGAAACAAAAAGAAGAAGAAGAAGAATCTTTGTGTACACGACGCCTCCTTTTTAAATGCACTACTATACAACACACACACACACACACACATTTCGTGCGACGAGACGCGGCGGCGGAGGAGGAGGAGGAGAAGGAGGTTACCATCTCGTGACTAAACTTTTCAACAAGGAGAGAAACTCGAGCGGGTTTCCTCTTTTGCTGGCTTTTTTCGCCCCGCTCGTCGCGGACGGGTCGCCGCCGACTCGAATATCGGCGCTCACGCCGACGCGCCATAAGAGTAAAGCGACGCCGTTGAAACCGAGCGAAACGAACAGGAAAGAGATTTCCGGGACGTGGAAAGTAGCCACGGAACGGATGACGACGCCGATAGGGACGCCGAGGAGGACGGTTTTCCCGACCGAAGGTAGAATTTTTCCGAGTTTGTCCACGCCGCTTCGTCGGCTACAGTCGCCGAACGCGCCTCGCGCGCCTAACAAATACGACGCCGACGTCCAGCCAAGAATAAATGGTGACGCCGTGCCGACGATGTCGATTGGATTCAAACCTTCACCGTGGCTGGCGCGACCAATCGTCGCGAACACAAAAAACGAAGCCACGTCGCCCGCCAATAATATAGCTCGTCGTTTTAGGACGTTCGACTGCGACGTTTCTTCCGATTCGTCGTCGATGTTTGCCACGCCTTGGAACTGCGTTTGTTGCAAAGGAACCACTTCCACGTCTGGATTTTCTTCTCTGGATTTTTCTAAGATTTTCGCGGAGACTGGATTCGTCGCGGGAGGAGGACCAGACCCGAGCGGCGCCGGAGGAGGCTTCGCGTTCGGATCGCGTCTTTTGAATCTGGATTGTTTGACGTCGCCGCCGCCACTCTCCGCCGCCCTGTTGGTAGTGCTCGAAACACTTCTTCGAGAATGCCCCGATGCGCTCGACCTCGTTTTCTTCGCCCCCCCGCGGTTCATCCATCGCGTCGTCGTCGTCGTCGTTCGCGCACTCAACACCGACGATGATTGCCGTTGATGTCCACGATGATGTTGACGATAATGTCGAAGACACATTCTTTTCCCCATGTTGGACGAACACAAACCCGTCGAAGACGCCGCGGCGGCGGAGGACGTTGCTCTCGTCGTCGCCGCTCGGAGGCACGACATGATGATGATCGCAAAAATATCTCCTCTTCTTCCTCTTCTTCCTCCTCCTCGCCGCAATGTGTTTTATTATGCCGTCGTTTCGACGATATATATATCCAATTTTTTTGTGGGGATAAAATAATGGACACAAAAATTGGAGGAGGTTTTCTTTTGGAGGGCATTTTTCATACATGGAAGAACTTTGCGCAAACGCGCACAATCGCCGCAAAGTCGTTCAAAAAACAAGAGCTCGTATTACTCCTACTCTATTTTCGCGTGTGGGCATATAGGGGTCATTATTTGTCTATTCATCGATCAGCTTTGCTTCCGCTTTCAACTGTTCGATTTTCAATCCCATGCTTCTCCGAATCTTCGAATTCTCCGAATCTCCGCACCGCCGCAACAACTCTTCGTATTTATCCAAGCATTCCTTCGTCGCCTCTTTCGCGAGCTTCGCGTCCTCGTCGAAATACGTCGTCCCTTTGCTCTCCAACGCGGATTCTATTTCGTCTCGCGCGTCGGCGAAGAGCGCGTTGACGTCTCGCTCGAGCGTCGCCCGCTCCTCCGTGGAGATGACGCGAAGAAGCGAGAGACGAGGAGGTTTCGCCGGTGGTGGTGTTCTTCCAAAACGCGTCGTCGTCGTCGTCGTCGTCGTCGTCCCACCGCGTCGAGAGAGGAGGAGGAGGATGCGCGCGCGCAACATGGTGCAGTTCTAGTATTGCGTTCGTCAGGGGAAGACACGCGCGCACCTCCCCTTTTCTTTTCTGTGAAGAGAGACGAAAAAAAAGGGGTGAAAAAAGTGAACACATTTTACGGTACTCCGTCTGCGACTGGAAAGGACACGACGCGCACGAAGCAAAATCGAGCCCCGGAAGAAGAAGAAGACGAAGAAGAAGAAGAAGAAACCACCGAGAAGGCGTCGAGGACGACGAGAACGATATCCCGTCGAATTCGCGCGGTCTTTCGGTTTTCTCGTCCTTTCTTTTCCGATTTCGGGGAACCATAATTTTTAATTGTGTGCACGTAAAAAAAAAGAGTCCAATCAAAGAACTAAAAATAGCGACAAAAAAATACGACCGAAACGTAGAAAGAGAGAGAGAGAGAGACGAGGAGGACCACGAGAAACTTTGTCACGGCGGTGGCGATGAAAAGCGAGGAAGAGGACGAAGAGGAAGACGGGAAGCGCGCGACGACGGGAGCGCGCGACGACGATCGGGCGCTCGCGCGTCTCGCGCCGTCCGGCGCGTTCGGTGTGCCCGCGACGCCTCCTCGGACGAAAAACGAGGAGACGAGATACGGTGCCTCGTGGGGGCGTTCGATCGTGTTCCTGGACGACGCGTTGTGCGCGGTGCCAGTTGGACACGGCGTGTTACTGGTGGAGAGCGAACGAGGGAGGCAGGTGGCGTTTGTGCCTGGGACACCCGGGCAGAGGAGAGTGACCGCGATTGCGGCGAAGAAGTGCTTTAACGAGAGGAATAACGGGGGCGACGACTTCGATGTGGAGCGGGAGAGAGGAATAAACGGTCAACGAAGAAGGGATGCTGGGTCTTCGTCATCTATTTCGGAACCAGTAGTATTTACTGGTGAAACGGCATCTTTATTCGCGATTGCAGAGAATGGTGACGAGGAAATCGGACCGACAGTTGTGTTGTGTGCCATACATCGACAGACGCAAAGACGCGCGAGATTGAGAACGTTTTCCCTGAGAGACGCGATCGGGTCAGATGTGAAGAAGAGTGCGAGTTCTTCTTCCGGTGCGATGGGAGCCTCCATGAGTGCCAGTTTAAGTGAGTATGCATTCACGGAGGTGTGCTTTTCAACCGATGGAGCTTCGATTATAGCGAAAGCGCAGAGGGTGACAGACAAGAACGATTGGACTTTGCGTTCATGGACTTTCTCGGATCTGACAAAGCGAATTAACGTCGGTAATGGCGCTGATGTCAGTGGTAATCAAGATTTCGGGACGATTTATCCATTTTCTACATCATGCATGTACTCGGATATATTCTCTGTCGGTAAAAAGTCCACATCGGCGTCGAATGTATTATACGTGATTGGTTTTCTTCCAGAACCGCGCATAAGCATCGGTCAACGCAACCATTCAACGTCACACTCCAATCCAGCGAGCGTTAAGTTTCACCCGCGCGAGAGAAATACTGTTTCAACCGTCGCTAAAGGTGTCATTCGAATGTATAAGCTCCCTCAAAAGTCAGAGGCTGACCTATATGCCGCATCTTCAATGTCGGGGAGTCGGGGCGTAATTAAACTCGCCAGCGCAATTCCATTCGGAGAAACCTTTGAAGCTGACGAACCAGTCGATCACGCGTGGTTAGAGAGAGGAAATGGAGATAGAATCGTCGTTGCATTTAAGAGCGGAAATGCCCTGATCATAGAACAGTCACAACCGATATTTACCATTCGAAATTGTTTTATGCAAAATAATATCTACAATAATATTGGCGCAACTGGCGTGTGCGCCATAGGAGCCCGAGGCTTTTGTATTTTCGGAACAAACGGGCAAATTTCCGTATATAACAGAAACGCGGAGCGAAAGATTGCCACGGGTAAAGATCCATACGGAAAAATAAAAGTTTGGACGGTTCGTAGGAAAACCGAAGCCTACGAAGATAGTTTGGAAGAAGAAGAAGAAGAAGAAGAAGAAGAAGAGGGGGAGGAAGAAGGAGTGGGGAAAAACGCGGCGGATGATGACGAGGAGAAGTATCGCATCAACACCTCGTATACGCATAGAGAACCCGATCATGCTTTAGAAATAGACGACCAGAATAGTATTGGACAGTCGCTCGAAGTGCGTTGGGTCACGGAAAGAGGAGCAATTATTTCCGCAGATGTCTCTCCGTGTGGCGAAACTCTTGTCGTGTGGATGGATCATCCAACGAACGAACTTTACACTCTCTCAATCTCAGATGCAGATGCATCGGTTCGTGAAATATCCATTGGAAATGAAGATGTCGACGATAGTGGACAGGTCGCTTTGGAAGGAACTGCGAATGATGACGTTTTTCAAATACTTTTGCGGGAAAATTTCAGCGCTACGGCCTCGGAACGCTCGAAACTCCCCGGCGCGACAAACTCAACGATATCTTTTTCTTCCTCGTTCAATCGAGACGTAAACGATAGAGCATTGGGTAGTAACATGGCATCTTCTCATACCATGCTTCCATCTTTATCATCACGTGCAAGCCATTGCGCTTTGAAACCGATACTTGCTACGTGTACCACTGACGGCGCTGTTCGTATCTGGTCTACTCGAGAGAAGAAGAAATTGTCGTTTGGTGGCATCTCTTCCACGATTTCTCATCTTGACATGCGTGCAGATACTGATAAGTCGTCCGATCGCACCTCTAGGACGAGCGTTTCGGCAGAGTCGTCGACCTTTAGCTGTGCACTCGAACTCTGCGAGCGGTTCCCAGAGACACCACTTTGCGTTGCGTTACATCCATCCGGTCATATTCTCCTCGTCGGGTTCAACGATAAACTCCGCATGTTCTATATTCACCGCGACACTCTCGAAAAAGCTCGCGAATTTCCTTTGAAGAACGTTCGCGATGTCAGTTTTTCTTACGGTGGACACAAATTTGTTGCTGCGCACGGTAACTGTGCAAAAATTTTCGATACGTATACAGGCACAAATGTCTCCACACTTCGAGGACACTCGTCAAAGGTTCGGCGGGTGAAATGGACTAGCGACGACGAGAACGTTGTCACTATAGGTGCAGATGGATGCTGTTATCGCTGGGAGCTACACGGTGTCGATGCTTTATCTGGAGAACACAAGAGAAACGCCGAACATGCGAGAAAGGGGTGTCGATACGACGACGTCGCACTTTTGCCGAAAGAACTCGGGAACGGCGTGTTCTTAGTTGGAAGCGATCGAACACTTAAAGAGCTAGATGGTGAAAAGTTTGGCACAGGATCCTGCCGGGAGTTTGAAATCTCGTCGTCTAATTCAGCGCTCTCTTGCAGCCGCGGCGTTGACGGTAGCATCGGGACGTCTTTCAACCAGAGTGGAAGTGATGGGGAGAACGACGTATCAACCTCGAGACGAAAAGCGACGACGTTAACATCTACGTGCTTTTTACAATCGTCGCGGCTTTTGGTATGCGGCACGTCCTGCGGTGCTTTGCGGCTATACACGACGCCACTAACTGGAGAATTTCGCGAATACCGGTGCGCGAGCAATCGCGAAATTACATCCATATGTGCATCCGATACGGAGAAGAGAGTGTTCGCGTGCGCTTCGGATGGAACACTGTTTGCATTCGATGTCATCATTGATTATGGTCCAGATGCTCTAACGTTTAATAACTCTCTTTCTCGATTTGACAAAAACAGAAGCGTGAAAGATACGAGCGATGCCGTGGCTCCAGACGACGTTCTCATATCGCGTCTTGTCCTACTCGAAAAGGAGAAGAACATAGCAGATCTTCGTTCAAGAATCCGCGAGCTTCGAGCCAGACACGAGTACGAGCGTCGAGTGGCCGATCAACAAAATCGAGAAGAAATGAATCGGTTAGAAACGCAGCGTAAGAATGACCTGGAGAGAGAAATCGCTAAGCGTACGAAGTTGCGAGAAAATTTTCTGGAGGAGAGGGCAAAAAATGAAGAAAAAATGCGTAGCGAAGATGAAACGCGCAGAACGCGCGAAGAACACAACGAGAGAGTATACAGACGCAAGCTCGCGAAAGAGTTCGAGAAGGTTGAGAGTTTGAAAGCCGCGAAAGATGAGGAAATTGCGAAATGGGACGAGCAAAACTCCGCATTGGTACAAGTCCACGAGGCATACGTCAAGGAGTCGCAAGCCAAATTGGAGAAAGAAACGCAACTTTTACAAAATAAAATTGCGCAGTTAGAACAAGAAATTCGCAGTGAGAAAGAAATTAGCGAAGAAACGCAGCGTCAAATTGAAGAAGACGCGGACGAAGAGATTGAAAATTTGAAAAAAGTATTTCAGGAAAACATCGAGTACGAACGTCACCGTTCCGCGGAGTTACGGATTGAACATGCGAAAACACGAAAGTTACGTGAAAGCGCAACGAGAAACGAAGAAGTGATGCGCGAAGAGGCGTTGTTGGCAAATCGTGAACGGGATACGCTCAAAGAAGAACTGGAGAAAATGAGACAAACTTTGGAAGAACGCGACGCCGAAATACGCGATTTGAACGAAGACAAGAGAAAATCGACGCGCGAGATTCAAAAGAAGATTGAATCAGAGCGCAAGCTCTCTTAGCAACTAAAAGATCTTTCAGAACGACTCGTCAACGTAGATTCCGAGATTGTACCAAGGTTTGAGCGCACCGTAAACGAGTTAAACGAACGCTTAAGTTCCAAGGATAAAGAAATAGTAAAATTTTTAGCCGAAGTGAAGACTCTCAAAAGCGACTTGGAAGAAACAGCACGAAAAGGTGAGAGCTTTCGCAAAGAAGCAAATTTGAAACGCAGAAACGCGGAAAAATCGCAACAATTGGTTAAAAGGTTCCAACGTGACTTATTCCAAGTGGTCGAAAGAAAAGCAAGGGAGGACTTCAAATCATTGAAAGACGCCGTGGTGCAACTGTATTCTCGATATGCTCCTGAAGAGGACACGAAGGAGAATGAAATACACTTGACGCGTTCAGAAGAAACAGTGCTCACAGTTCAAAAACGAAACGACGTATTAGAAAAAACCGTTGACAAGTTACGCAAGCAGCTGATAAAAGAAAGTGAGGCTAGACGGGCAGAAGTATCGAAGGTTTTGAAGGAAAATCTGGAGCTCGTAAATGCCGAGCAGCAACGCAAGAAGGAAAAAAAGACGCGCGAGAGAGAAGACAAAGACAGGGGAGAACATCAACAACCATTTTCGGAACTGAAGAGGTATTTGCATACCTTATCTGTGCGATGAATAAATAAACTGGGCATTTGTATGCATTATACGCTCGCAATGCCGGCAATTTGAGATCCTATAACCCAAAACCCGTCCAAATCGAAATACTCCATGTCCACGTTTTCGCTTCCAAACACAGTCGAGATAACTTCGCCTGTTTTTCTATTCAATCGACACCCATCCGCAGCTTTCATTTGCATCGGCGTCAAAGCCTCCTGCTGTCGTCTCAAAGCATCGTTCGTTTGACTCAATACGTGTTCGACAAAGATAAACTTGCCTGTCTGTGGCTTCAGCACGCGCTTCACCTCCTTTAATGAAGCCAACTGGTCCTCCACCGAACACAAAACTAACGATACGACGGCAACATCGACAGATCCATCCTCGAATGGCAAATTTTCGCTCAGTCCACGCAACGACTCGTATCTCACCCTGTCCGATTTTATTTTCCCGAAATTCTCTATGGCATAATCAGTCATGAACTCGTTTGGATCGACGCCGTACACGTCGACGCTCACATCGTCCACCTTCGAAGCAATCATATCGTAATACTTGGCATTCGGCCACGTCCCCGCGCCTAATTCTACCACGTCCACTTTTCCTGTCCTCTTTGAAAACGCATTCGTGAAGAGCTCGGTTTTTCTCGGTTCTATGACGCGTTCGTATCCCTCCATCATTGTCACTATATTGTTAGTTTACAGTAAGTTATAAGTGTGTGGTAAAGAAAACAAAAAACGCACTCGCTTTTGCAAACACCTTGTCCGTCCCCTCATTCCTATGATCCAACACGTATTGCACGTCCACACTCTCTCGGTTCAATTCTACGAGTTTTGGAAACGCGTTAGCTGTGGTCCGTGATGTCGCGTGACAACAACAAAAAGCGCACGCACAGGAAAGGAAATTGCGTCGAGAAGAGGCTGATTTTTCCGGGGCATCGTCGTCGGCATCTTTGGTGCGCGCATCGGACGCAACAACACCGCGCGACCTATGAGAGATTCTCCTTTGTTTCTTGCTTCGAGACGTGCGGAGACTGCGCGAAGAACACGCGGACGCGTTCGATGTTGAACAAGAGGAAGAAGAAGAAGAAGAAGAAGCACGAAGGGGATTCATATATATTAGGGGATTTTTTGAGAGGAGAGAAAGTTGATGTATTTTTTTCTCGCGTTTGACGATAACATCACTATAACATGATATAATACAGAGATCACGTGACGCGTTGAGTGATCACATGATGACGCAGTTTCCTTTCCCATCCGCGTCGGGGAGTTTCCCACCCGTCGCTAACCAGCCCGCGCAAAGTTTACCGAGTTTTTTCTCTGCCGCTTTCTCGTACGCCGCGACTTGTTCTTCCGTTAAAACGCCCACCCATCGTTTGTTCGTGCCTTTATTGATGAACGTCTTACCGCCACCTTCCCAAAAGGCGCCGCCTAACGGCGCTACCGCATCCGCGTTCTTTTTCATGTAATCAAACGTGCACTGTTCGACGAGCTTTTTGAATAACTTTTCATCTTCAATAGGCTCTTCTAAAAATTCGGCGATTCTTCGCATCTCGCCCGCCAAGTCTGATTTCAAATCATTAAAGTGCACGAAAAGAACATCTGGATGGTCTTTCACGTCCCACCATGTCTTCACGTTGTAAAACAACGACCAGAACGGCCACCCGTCCGTTTCGTGTTTCAGAGAATCCCATCCTATCGTCAACCATTTATCGAACAACAATCTGGCTTTCTCGTCCTCGCTTCCGCACCCTTTCGCGGCGTCTTCGTACGTGGGGATCTCCGGCCCAACTAATCCTGGAGACTTATTCAGCGCTTCGTAGAACCCTTCGTTCGCCATCTTCCAATGGTTTAAGAGAGAAAAAAACGCGTCTCTCCCGTCTCGGCAGATGTAAATCTTCTTCGTTCCTTTGTATTCATTCAAAGCCGTCGCGGGCAGGTGCGTCTTCATAAACCTTCGATTCTTCGTCTGGCTCTCCATGATTTCCTTCTTCACCGGAGCAGGCGGCAGGCGCATATCGATCCACGGCGACACATCGTGAACACTTTTCGCCCCGTTCGGTAGCGGTCCATCTTTGAACAGGATTTTCGACACGATGGTTTGCATCCACGTCGTTCCGCTCTTATACGCCGTCGCGATTACGATGTCGGATTCTCTCACGTCGATCGCGTCCCAAACTTTCGAGTCGAAGTGGTGCGATTCGTACGTTTCTCGCCTTTTCGGCCAGCATCCCCGGTGCCGCGGCGTCGTTTTGCCGCCCATCTCAAAAGCGGTTGTTGTTGTTGTTGTTGTTCTTGGGAAAGAGCGAGCTTTTTGGGTTTGTTGTGCGGGGGATGATGGTGTGACGTCGACGCGACAAAGAATAAAAGCACACAAAACAAAGAGGGGTGAGGGTATCTGAAAACTGTTTTGAATTTCTTCTTGGAGGAGGAAACAAAAAATTGGGCACCTTTTTCCCATGATGCGACTTCACAGTCCTCCTTCTTCTTCTTCTTCTTCTTCGCGCTTTAAAATCGCCAAAAAAAAGGACGACGACGATCTTCTTAACGGACAAACCGCATTGGTACTTTTGTTGCATGGAAGAAACGTGACGGACGCCAAAGCGGAATTGGCGGGAGCGATGACGACACCAACGAGGAGGAGGCCAAAAAAGCGCGCGCGCGACGAGGAAGGCGACGACGACGACGACGAGGAAGAATTCTTATTGTGGCGACTCGTGACGGATCATCCGAATATTTTTGAAACGCACGTCGCGACGAAACTGAACGGGAACGACGCGAAGTTCTTTTACGACGTGAATTCCGAAAGTCGAAGGGCGATGCAACGTTCGGGCGTGCGTTTGGCTGATGCGTTC
>MDSZ01230591.1_pt1 | contig 31335 bp, 35 predicted proteins | sample 811201 | NCBI WGS metagenome assembly MDSZ01 (sample SAMN05326647, study PRJNA326480) | marine metagenome | isolation source: seawater | place: Indian Ocean: North | collected 2010 | reverse complement strand
TAGCCTCAATACCGGCGGTGCCAGCAAGCAGGGTGCATTGATCCTCTGGTTGCCCCTCGAAGGTCAGGAGCATGAGGCCTATGCGGAGAACAAACCGGGTTGGGTGATGATGCTCAATACCGGGGGTGGCATTGGCTCCATGGCGCAGTGGGAATGCATGCGCAGTTTTATGGAAATCGGCCCGGACGCGGTGCCTGACAGTTCTACCATTCGTAACACTGGGATGAACATCTGGGAAAGTTACCTGCATGACATCCGCGAGGCGGCAAGGAGCCGGGGCTGGTTGCTTGCCATCCTGTGGGAGGATTTTTTGGACTACTGTTCAATACCATCTTGCTAGAACACTTACAGAGAAAGAAGCTTGCCCAGCTCCCCGACCTGACCGCCCCCGAAGCCGTGAAATGGTCAACCCCCCTGCCCCCTGAACAATGGGCCAAACGCTCCCCGGAACTGGAGCGTGCCATTGCCCGGCGAGAGGCTGAGCTAGCCCATGCCAGTAGCGAGACATGATCCAGGTCTTCGCCAAGCAATGGAGAGTCACTTACCCTCCGCTCCCGCCCTTATCCGATTAGCTGGACGCTACTGAATCGACAATGCGTGCTATGAGGACAAACCGCTCAAGTGCATCTGCGGCCCCTGACCTTTCAACCCATCGAGGGGCTGTATATGCCGCCCCTGGATATCGACCTGAGTTAATGCCATGAGTTGGGAGAAATTACTGGGAGCCCTGGGCGACAAGTTGTCCGGTAACGTCCCCTATGTCGCCTTGAAGGCCGATCAGCCGACTGGCCAGCAGCCGATGAACCTCTTCGATATTGAAGAGCAGACTGAGCATTACCTAACTTTGAAGGTGGGAGAAGAAAAGTATCGTGGGATGTTGACGGGAATATTGGGAGGTATAGGGGCGGGGGCTTTTATATTTATGGGGTTGCTTGAGATTTACTATGGAAGGCCCTGGGAAAGCATAGGAACCTTCTTAACGGCTATTCCTATACTAGTGCTCCCCTTTCTATGGGAAACATTGCGCCCTTTACCTTTGCCAATTCTGTTCAACCGCCGTACCCGCGAAGTCTATTTAGAACAGGATGGTGTTCTCTACCACTGCCCCTGGGATGAAATCGCTGCCGTGGCCTATGAATTCCGTTTGGTTGGCCCCTATACCGGCGCCACTCGCAGCGCGGCGCTGGAGGTGCTGATGCACCAGTACCAGCGGCCAGAGCGGCAGGTACTGGTTAGCCTGGGCGTGCCGATGGGCAAGGATCTGGACATGCAGTTGTGTTTCTGGGAATACCTGCGTGCCTATATGAACAACGGTCCCTGGTTCGACGAGCGGGGCAATCACAGCGAGTCCGATGCCTTTGTCAAAAGTCAGCTGGCGATCCAATTCAAACTCAGCGAGCAGCTTGGGGAGCATTGGCGGGATTTGAAGAAACGCCGTAAGGAATCGGACGGGCGCAATTACCTGCAACTGTCGGATGTGTTCCTGTTATTTTGTGGAGTGCTCGAATACCCCGTCGGGGTGATCGGAGAGTACACCTATAAAGTGGCTAGCCGCCGTAGCCGCGCCAACTGGCCCGAGGTGGTAAGGGAACGGCTCGATCCGAACGGGCCGACCGAGCGTCTGATCGATGTGGAGCGTAATAGCGGCTCACTGGAGCTATGAGCCGGAGCCGCACGCTCATCGAACCAAGGACTCGGGCGCGCTTAAGATCAGCGCCGCCAAGCACCGCCATAACCAGGGCATGGAACCCGTTCTGAACATCAGCAACCGCCTCTCACCCTACTCACCGCGCCTCGCTTGAACCAGCCGATGGCACTGCAGCATCATCCAGACGGCTTCGCAGATAGGCCTTCGGCGACAGCCCGGTATGCCGCTTGAAGCAGGTGTAGAACGCCGACAGCGAGTTGAAGCCCGCCGCAAAGGCCAGTTCGTCGATGCGCTTGAGGTCGCTGCCGGTCTGCAACCCGTCGAGCAGGTATTGCAGGCGGGCGCGGTTGACATAGCGATAGAAGCTTTCGCCGAGCACCTGGTTGAGCAAATGGGAAATCTGGTTACGGCTGTAGCCGGTGGCGGCCGCCACCTGTTGCAGGTCCAGCTCGGGGTCAAGAAACGGCTGACTGCTCTGGAAGTACTCCTGCAGGTCCTGCGCCAGTTGCCCGAGCTGACGAGTCGACAGGCCCAGGCGACTGATCGCGGGCCGCGAAGCACCACCCTCACCCGCTCCGCGCGTCTCACGCACCAGGGTCGCGTATTCGTTGATACGCCAGATCAGGCCATCGCGCACGGTAATGGCCTCACCCGTGCGGAATGACACCAGCCCTTCCCCACCCTGCAAGCTGGTGCAGTACTGAATGAACGCGGTATGGCCGTCGATGCGGATGCGATCGACATGCTCCAGCAGCTCGCCCGGACGGCGCGGCAGGTTGTTTTCCACGTATTCACGCAGGTCCGCCAGGCGCATGCAGCGCTGCTGATAGAAGTCGTTGTATTCGATGTCCGGGTGGTACAGAGCCATCACCGCCTCGAGGTCACGGTGCTTCCAGCTCAGGTGGTAGCGCAGGATGGTCTCGCGGGTGCGCTCGGTCTGCGCGGCGTCGTCGGGGAAGAGGTTCTCGGGCATAGTCGGTATCGGTTGTCGGCGCCCTGTCAGATTGCCTGATTCGCTCGAGCCAGCCTAGGCCGCTGTGCCGATTCGCCAGCAGCGGACTATGCTTGCTGCAGCGACGGAGAGGCTGACCATGAACGATCAGGAGAAAGACCCCGAACAGGCACCGCTGACGTTTCGGGAAATGTTGCAGAGCGTGCTGGCTGCCGCGCTCGGCGTGCAGAGCGGCAAGAACCGCAGCCGCGACTTCAGCCGGGGCAAGCCCGGCCACTTCATCATGCTGGGCGTGCTGTTCACCGTACTGTTCGTCGTCATCCTGCTGGCGACAGTGAAGCTGATCCTGCACCTGGCGGTCGGCTGATCAGTCCAGCAGGCGGGCAACCGAACAGTCGTAGCGCTGCTGTTTCGGCTGCAGCTCGCTGCTGAAGCGTCGGAAATCCATGCCGATCTCGGCGCGAGACAGGCGCTCGAGCAGCGTCCGCGCCTGCGCCCGGTCGATCAGGCGCAGCAGATGCGCCACCTGGTCCTTGCCTCCACGCTCGATGAAGTCGAAGCCCCTGGCGTGATCGTTGAGCATCACCAGCGCGCAGGCGCCGAGAAGAAAGTGCCCTGCCGCCAGCACCTCGATCCGGCCGTCGATGCGCGCCTGCAGCGCCCGCTCGGAGTTATTCAGGGCGGCATAGCGCAGTGCCCTGCCCAACTCTCCGGCTGCGCGCATGACGCCGAAGGCCATTTCATCGTTGGCGGCCCAGATCAGGCTCACGTCAGGGTAACGAGGCAGCAGGCTGGCCGCCTGCTCGTAGGCGCGCTGCTGTTGCCATTCACCATGCACGGCCTGCACCAGGCGCACGTGCGGCGCCTCGGCCAGTGCGCGATGCAGCCCGGCCAGGCGCAATTCGGAAGACGGCGTCTGCTTGACCCCGGAAAAGGCCAGCAGCTCGGCCGGCCGGCCCTCGCTCAGGGCGATCAGCTCCCGCCCCATCAGATAACCCGCTTCCTCGTCATTGGGCACCAGGCTCCCCAGCCAGTTACCGTGGCGCTCGCGGCTGCCGCCGACCAGCGCCTGCTGCTCCGGAGTCAGGGTGTTGTGCAGGGCGAACAGTTGGATATTGCTGCCTTCGAGCAGGCGCAACAGCGCGGGGGCCTGGAACTGTTCGTTGGTGAAGATCAGGTAATCGGGGTGATCCCCCCGCAGGACTTCATGAGCGTTGCCCAGCATGCGCGCCGGGTCGCGCTCACCGTAGAGCACTCTCAGCTCGAGGCCGAGGTCTTGCGCAGCATCCTGCATATAGCGGGAATACTCGCGCCAGAACGGCTCATCGGAATGCCCCGGATTGAGGAACACGACGGAGGGCGCTCGCACCTGCGCCAGCGCCTGCACGCCGCACAGCACCAGCCATAGCCCCATCATCCACTTGATCACAGCGCGCCTCCGGAAAAACATCGGGGCGCAGTATAGGGCTCCAGTGGCAAAAGGCCGACCGCTGATGCGTGTCGGCCCCGATCCTTACTGTCCGCTGACCCAGAAGATCGCTGTACCGACCGCGATCAGGATCAGGCTGAAGATTGCCCAGGCATCGATGACGCTGTCGGCATTCTCGACTTCGCTGTGCTCGCTCATGGCTCCCCCTCTTCTTGTGCTTGTGGGTACCGCACAGTGCATTTAAGACCAGCCTTGCGGTTCGCTCAAACCTTCTGGTTATGCTCTGGGCTCGTCTTATTCCTTAAAGTCAGGTTTATATATTCAAACATCACTTTTACGCATAAACCTGAGCTGGTATCGTGCCCCGGCTCCTCGGGGAGTGCGCGGCCGTGCGCGCTGATTGGCAGTAAGTAGCCTGAAAACAGGACCCTTCATGTACGTATATGACCAGTACGATCAACAGATCGTCGAGGATCGCGTCAAGCAGTTCCGCGATCAAACCCGCCGCTACCTCGCCGGAGAGCTGAGCGGCGAGGAATTCCGCCCGCTGCGCCTGCAGAATGGCCTGTATATCCAGCGTTTCGCGCCCATGCTGCGTGTCGCGGTGCCTTACGGCCTGCTGTCGTCTGCCCAGGTTCGCGTACTGGCGCGCATCGCCCGCGATTACGACAAGGGTTACGCGCACATCAGTACCCGGCAGAACGTGCAGTACAACTGGCCGGAGCTGGAAGACGTACCGGAGATCCTTGCCGAGCTGGCCACCGTGCAGATGCACGCGATCCAGACCAGCGGCAACTGCATCCGCAACACCACCACCGACCAGTTCGCCGGCGTGGCCAAGGATGAAGTGGTCGATCCGCGCCCCTGGTGCGAGATCATCCGTCAGTGGTCGACCTTCCACCCCGAGTTCAGCCACCTGCCGCGCAAGTTCAAGATCGCCGTCAACGGTGCCGTCAGCGACCGCGCGGCCATCGAAGTGCACGACATCGGCCTGGAAGCGGTGAAGAACGACGACGGCGAGCTGGGCTTCCGTGTATCCGTCGGCGGCGGCCTGGGCCGTACCCCGATCGTCGGCAGCTTCATCAACGACTTCCTGCCGTGGCAACACCTGATTTCCTATCTCGATGCCATCCTGCGCGTGTACAACCGCTATGGCCGTCGTGACAACAAGTACAAGGCGCGCATCAAGATCCTGGTCAAGGCGCTGACCCCCGAAGTCTTCGCCGAGCGCGTCGACGCCGAGTGGGCGCACCTGAAGGATGGCCCGATGACGCTGACCGACGCCGAAGTCGCACGCGTTGCCGCGCATTTCGTCGACCCGGCCTATCAGGCCCTGCAGGACGAAGACGCCCTGCTCGCCCAGCAAGATGCCGAACACCCCGGTTTCGCCCGCTGGCGCCAGCGCAACACCTTCGCCCACAAGAAGCCGGGCTACGTGGCCGTGACCCTGTCGCTCAAGCCCACCGGCGTGGCGCCGGGCGACGTCACCGACAAGCAGCTCGACGCCATCGCCGACCTGGCCGATCGCTACTGCTTCGGTGAAGTGCGCAACAGCCACAACCAGAACATCATCCTTGCCGACGTCGAACAGCGTCAGCTGTTCACCCTCTGGGGCGAGCTGCGTGAACAGGGTTTCGCCACGCCGAACGTGGGTCTGCTGACCGACATCATCTGCTGCCCCGGCGGCGATTTCTGCTCGCTGGCCAACGCCAAGTCGATCCCGGTGGCCGAAGCCATCCAGCGCCGCTTCGACGATCTCGACTACCTGTTCGACATCGGCGACATCGACCTGAACATCTCCGGTTGCATGAACGCCTGTGGTCACCACCATGTCGGCCATATCGGCATTCTCGGCGTGGACAAGAAAGGCCAGGAGTTCTACCAGGTGTCGCTCGGCGGCAACGCCGGCCGTGATGCCAGCCTGGCGCAGATTCTCGGCCCGTCCTTCGCCCAGGACGACATGCCGGACGTGGTCGACAAGATCATCAAGGTCTACGTCGAGCAACGCACCGAAGAAGAAAGCTTCCTCGATACCTACCGCCGCATCGGTATCGACCCGTTCAAGGAGCGCGTCTATGCAGCGAATCATTAAGAACGACCAGGTCATCGACGAGACCTGGCACCTGCTGGCCAAGGACGTGACCCTGGATGCCATCCCCAATTGCGACGACGTCATCGTGCCGCTGGCGCTGTGGGTCGAGCATGGTCATGCGCTGAAAGCCCGCGATGGCGACCTGGGCGTGTGGCTGGAGGCCGGCGAGGAAATCGAAGAGATCGCCGACGACCTGGCGCACTTCCAGGTCATCGCCCTGAACTTCCCCGCCTTCACCGACGGCCGCCACTCCTCCACCGCTTACCTGCTGCGCACCCGCTATGGCTACAAGGGTGAAGTGCGTGCCATCGGCGACATCCTCCGCGACCAGCTGTTCGCCCTGCGCCGCGTCGGCTTCGATGCCTTCGCCCTGCGTGCCGACAAGGACCCGGTCGATGCGCTGAAAGCCTTCGAGGACTACAGCGAGGTCTATCAGGCCTCGGCCGACCAGCCGCAACCGCTGTTCCGCCGCCGCGCCTGAGCGCACCGACGAGAAACGCCCCGACTGGTTCGGGGCGTTTTCGTTTCCGGGCTACCGCCTGTGCAATCCATTCGAACCGTCACCTCCCCGCGCAGTCGGACTCATTGAGCCCATCGCTTGAGGAGACACTGCCATGACGCACAATTGGGATCTCGTCGAACGCCTGCTGCATGAGGCGCAGAACTGCGCCGGCAAACCCTTCGCCCCGCGCCAATACGCGCAAGACCTGGCCGATGAGCAGGGCCTGGCTGCAACAGCCGATCTCGACCACCTGCGCGCCCAGGCGACCCGCTACGAAGCGCGCCTGCTGGAAAACGGCTTCATCGAGCCACGGCCGGAGAGCGAAGGCGGCAATGGCGAGAACTTCGTCCTGACCGGGCGCGGCACACAGCTGCTGAGCATGCTCGACAGCAGCATTCCCGGCAGCGAGCATCCGCGAGAAGTACTCGACGAAGCTGGCGAAGCCGCGTTCACCCCCGAGGTCTTCGAGCGCCTCGCCACCAAGGCCACACGCGGCGAAACCGCCCGCCGCTAGGCCGACCCGAGGCACACAAACGAAAACGCCGCATCCTGGAATGGGATGCGGCGTTTCATGGTGCTCGAAACCGGGCTGAAAGCCCGTCCCGAATCAGTCCTCGCGGTAGCGACGCAGCTTCAGCGCCTTGCCGGCCACGCGGGTGTCCTTGAGCTTGCCGAGCAGGCGATCCAGGCCCTCTTCCGGCAGCTCGACCAGGCTGAAGGTTTCGCGGATCTGGATACGGCCGATGGCTTCACGAGCCAGGCCGCCCTCGTTGAGAATCGCGCCCAGCAGGTTCTTGGCGGCGATGCCATCACGGTTGCCCAGTGCGGTGCGGCAACGCACGCGACCCTCGGCCAGCGGCATCGGCGCACGACGCTCGCGGTATTCGCCACGCTCGCCACCGCGATCGGTATCGCGCTCACGGCGTTCGCGCGGCGCGCCCACGCCCGGCACCAGCGGCTGTTCACGCTCGACACTGGCCAGATCCAGCGCCTGGCCATTGGTGGCCTTCTTCAGCAGCGCGGCCGCCAGGGCACGCGGGCTGCAGCCGATATCGGCGGTCAGACGGTCGAGCAGATCGCCATGGCTGGCCTCGGCATCGGCAACCAGCGGCGCCAGGCTGGCGGTCAGCTTCTTGATGCGGGCATCCAGCACCTGCTGCGGGTTGGGCAGCTTGACCTCGCCGACCTTCTGCCCGGTGACACGCTCGATCACCTGCAGCATGCGGCGCTCACGCGGCGTGACCAGCAGCAGCGCACGGCCATCGCGGCCAGCACGGCCGGTGCGGCCGATACGGTGCACGTAGGACTCCGGGTCGTACGGCATGTCGACGTTGAACACGTGGGTGATGCGCGGTACGTCGATACCACGCGCCGCCACGTCGGTGGCGACGACGATGTCCAGGCGACCGTCCTTGAGCGAGTCGATCACGCGCTCACGCTGTGCCTGGGCAATATCGCCGTTCAGTGCAGCAGCCTTGAAACCCTTGGCTTCCAGCGCGGCGGCCAGGTCCAGGGTGGCCTGCTTGGTACGCACGAAGGCGATCAGCGCGTCGAATTCTTCGACTTCCAGCAGGCGCAGCACGGCGTTGGTCTTCTGATCGGCGTGGATCATCAGGTGCGCCTGCTCGATACGCGAGACGGTCTGGGTCTTGGCCGCGATCTTGATGTGCTGCGGCTCGCGCAGGTGCTTCTCGGCGATGGCGCGGATCGAGTGCGGCAGCGTGGCGGAGAACAGCACGCTCTGGCGGCTTTCCGGCATGGCTTCGAAGATGATTTCCAGATCGTCCATGAAGCCCAGCTTGAGCATCTCGTCGGCTTCGTCGAGGACCAGGTGCTGAATGGTGGACAGCACTTTCTCGTCACGACGCAGGTGGTCGACCAGGCGACCCGGGGTGGCGACGATGATCTGCGCGCCCTGGCGAATGGCCTTGAGCTGTGGGCCCATCGGTGCGCCACCGTAGACGGCGACGACGTTCACGCCCGGCATCTGCTTGGAGTAGGTTTCGAAGGCGGTGGCCACCTGCAGGGCCAGCTCGCGGGTCGGCGCCAGGATCAGGACCTGCGGCTCACGCTTGGCCGGGTCGATCTTGGACAGCAGCGGCAGTGCGAATGCGGCCGTCTTGCCGGTACCGGTCTGCGCCTGGCCGATCATGTCGTGGCCCGCGAGGATCACCGGAATGGCCTGCGCCTGGATCGGCGACGGCTCTTCGTAACCGACGGCGGTCAGAGCGGCGAGAATATGGGGATGAAGTCCGAGCGCGGCGAAGCCGCCGGTTTCCTGGGTCATGGGTCTGCCTCAAGTGCATCCGCAAAGACCCATGTTCCAAAGCTGCGCATGCCGTGCAAGACCTTGTGGGTCACCCTGGCAGCCTGGTTCGGCGGGGATTTGCGAAAACGTGATGAAAGTGAATCGTCAAGGATAGTCCGCAGCTGGACTGGCTGCCGGAGTCGAGCCCCGGGCGAATTGCACTACCTGAACGTGGCCGGAAATTTGGCCGGCGCGCACTATACCGGAAAATCCTGACCCGGGTGCTGGTTTTTGCGCTTTCTCAGGCAGCGAACCGCTCAGCGGTGCATCAGGTAGCGGGACGCATCGCCTCGATCAGCGGTTGCAGCGAATAGCCCAGGCGCGGTGCCAGTTCACCCGCTCGCGCCTGCAGGCGCCCCATGTTCAGGCGTTGGTCGAGGTCGGCCGGGATCAGCAGCACCACGTTGCCCTCCTTCACCGGGCATTCCCAGTAGTGCCGATGGTAGAGGCCGCGCAACAGCGCCGCCCCCAGGGGCTTGCCGTCGTTGCTGGCCCACTGGTTGATGATCAGCCAGCCGCCTGGGTTGAGCTTGGCCTGGCACTGTTCGAGAAAACGCCAGGCCAGGTGCCCGACGCCAGGCCCCTGGTCGGTATAGAGGTCGAGGAAGATCAGGTCAGCGGTTTCCGCACTGACGAGCAGGTCGGTGGCGTCGCCGATGCGAATGGTCAGGCGCGGATCGTCGTCCAGGCCGAGGAACTCCATGGCCAGACGCGGCACGTCGGGGCGCAGTTCGATGGCCTCGACATCCTCCAGCGGAAGGAACTTCAGGCACGCCTGGGTCAGGTTGCCGGCGCCCAGACCGAGAAACAGCGCGGTCTCCGGCGCGTCGTGGCAAAGCGCGCCAAGCAGCATGGCGCGGGTGTAGTCGTACTCCAGCCAGCTGGGATCGCCGACGAATACGCAGCTCTGCTCGATCGCGTCGCCAAACTCGAGAAAACGGTAGGCGCCAATCTGCACCACGCGAATCACCCCGAAGGCGTCACGCACCTCGGTCAGCAGCACCTCGTCCTGCAACTGCAATTCTTCGCTCGGCGGCAATCCTGGCATGGCTCCCTCTCCAACAGTGACATCCCGTACCACAAGAGGCGGGCTAACGGCGCCAATTGTCATTGAAGCAGCCGCCCCAGGTCACGCGATAATTCCACCACTTGCGCTGCTACTCATAACAATAACGAGGTTCGCCATGTACGCCATCATAGGCGCCGGCCCCATGGGCCTGTGCACGGCCCGGCATCTGAAGAAACAGGGTATCGACTTCGTCGGCTTCGAGCTGCATAGCGACGTCGGCGGTCTGTGGGACATCGACAATCCGCACAGCACCATGTACCACTCGGCCCACCTGATCTCTTCCAAGGGCACCACCGAGTTCAGCGAATTCCCCATGCGTGCCAATGTCGCGCCCTATCCGCATCACAGTGAGATGCGCCGCTATTTCCGCGACTACGCCGGACACTTCCGTCTCTACGAGCACTACCAGTTCGATACCCGCGTGGTGAAGCTGGAGCGCCTCGCACAGGGCTGGCGACTGACCAGCGAGCGTGGCGGCGAACAGCGCGAATGGCACTTCGAGGGGGTGCTGATCGCCAACGGCACCCTGCACACCCCCAACCTGGCGCAACTGCCCGGTGACTTCCAGGGTGAGCTGCTGCACTCGAGCGCCTACAAGCGTGCCGATATCTTCGCCGACAAGCGCGTGCTGGTGCTCGGCTGCGGCAATTCGGCCTGCGACATCGCCGTGGACGCCGTGCACCGTGCCGCCTCGGTGGACCTGTCGGTACGCCGCGGCTACTACTTCCTGCCCAAGTTCATCCTCGGCAAGCCCACCGACACCTTCGGTGGCGCGATCAGGCTGCCGCGCCACCTCAAGCAGACGATCGACGGCCTGCTGGTGCGCGCCCTGGTGGGCAAACCCTCGCAGTACGGCCTGCCAGATCCCGACTACCGCCTGTACGAATCGCACCCGGTGATGAACTCGCTGGTGCTGCACCATATCGGTCACGGCGATATCCGCCCCCGTGGCGACATCCGCGCGGTGAGCGGCCACTGCGTGACCTTCGCCAACGGCGAGCAGGCAGAGTACGACCTGATCCTGATGGCCACCGGCTACCAGCTGGACTATCCCTTCATCGCCCGCAGCGAGTTGAACTGGCCGGAGGATGCCGGCGCGCCACAGCTGTACCTCAACGTCTTTCACCCCGAACACGACGACCTGTTCATGCTCGGCATGGTCGAAGCCTCCGGCCTGGGCTGGCAGGGACGCGACGAGCAGGCCGAGCTGGTCGCCCTGTACATCCGCCAACTGCAGGCCGGCAGCCCTGCCGCGCAGGCCCTGCGCCGGACCATCCGCGCCCAGGCCTGCCAGCGCCTGGACGGCGGTTATCAGTACCTGCAACTGGAGCGCATGGCCTACTACGTGCACAAGGACAGCTATCGTAGACGCATCGCCGAACACAGCGCGGCGCTGCGCCGCGAACTGGCCGGCGACGTCACACCCGCGACACAGGGGGCATGAACGTGGAGCAGGTCAATATTGCTTTCGACCCCAGCAGCCTGGTGCTGATCAACCTGATCGTCGCGCTGATGATGTTCGGCGTCACGCTCGACCTGCGCGCCGAGGACTTCCGGCGCATTGCCCGAGCCCCCAGGGCGCCGGTGATCGGCCTGCTGGCGCAGTTCCTGTTGCTGCCGGCGCTGACCTGCCTGGCCTGCTGGGCATTGGCCATCCAGCCGGAGCTGGCCCTGGGCATGACGCTGATCGCAGCCTGCCCGGGCGGCAGCTTCTCCAACATCATGACCTGGATGGCCCGTGGCAACGTCGCGCTGTCGGTAAGCATGACCGCAGTGTCCAGCGTCGCGGCCAGTGTCCTGACGCCACTCAACTTCGCCTTCTACGCCTGGCTCAACCCGCACACGCGCCCGCTCCTGACGCAGATCGCCCTCGATCCGCTGAGCCTGCTCCTGCTCGTTCTGCTGGTACTGGGCGTGCCGCTGCTGGCGGGCATGTGGGTCGGCCGGCGTTTCCCGCAACTGACACTGAAGGTGGAGAAGCCGCTGCGACTGCTCGCCCTGCTGGTGATGCTGGCGTTCGTGGCACTGGCCTTCAGCCGCAACCTGCAGCAGTTCACGCAACACTTCCACCTGTTCTTCTGGCTGGTGGTGGCGCACAACGCGCTGGCATTGGGCACCGGCTACCTGAGCGCGCGACTGAGCGGCCTGCCGCCCGCCGATCGACGCGCGCTGACCCTCGAAGTCGGCATCCAGAACTCGGCATTGGGCCTGGTGATCATCTTCACCTTCTTCCCGCAGGCCGGCGGCATGCTGTTGATCGCCGCCTTCTGGGGTTGCTGGCACCTGATATCCGGCCTCGGCCTGGCCTGGCTCTGGTCACGCCACCCCCTCCAGCCCGACGCGCTGCTGACGCCGCTGGTCAACCTCGGAGAAAAATGATGCGAGTCGTTCTGATCACCGGCGCCGCCAGCGGCCTCGGCTGGCAGCTTGCGCGCGCCTGCCATGCCCGGGGCGACGCCTTGCTGCTGACCGATATCGACAGCCAGGGCCTCGCCGCGCGTGTCGACACGCTGGGCGCCGAGCGCGTCCTCGGCGTACCCGGCGACATCACCGACCCGGCGCTGCATGAGCAGTTGCTGGAGGCCTGCCGCCAACGTTTCGGGCGCCTGGATGTGCTGCTCAATAATGCCGGCATCACCCACCGCTCGCCCACGGTGCGTACCGCGCCGGCGGTGTTTCGCAAGGTCATGGCCGTGGATTATCACGCACCGCTGGAACTGACCCTGGCCGCCCTTCCCTTGCTGCGTGAAAGCCGTGGCCAGGTCGCGGCCATCGGTTCCATGGCCGGCTGGATGCCGGTGTTGGGGCGCGCAGGCTACTGTGCAGCAAAAAGCGCGCTGAGCCAGGCCTTCGAGGTATTGCGCGCCGAGATCGGCCTCGACGGCATCGGCCTGCTGCTGGTCTACCCGAGCTTTCTCGATACCCCCATCGACCGCAATGCGCTGGGTGCAGATGGCCTGCCGGCTCGCCACGCACGCTCGACCATCGGCAACGTGCGCAGCGCCGAGTGGATGGCCGAGGCGATCCTCGTTGCGCTGCGCCAGCGCCGCGAACGCCTTTTTCCCGATCGCGGCAGCTGGCTGGCAAGCCTGCTCTGGCGGCTGGCGCCAGCGCTGTACTACCGGCAGATGAGCCGGCGCTTCGCCGGAGAACTGAGGTGATCACGGCAGCTCCCTATGCCCTCGGCGCCTTCATCCTGCTGGCCTACACCCTGGAGGCGATCACCGGCTTCGGCAGCGTGGTCATCGCCCTCTCGCTGGGCGCCCTGCTGCTGCCCATCGAGCAGTTGCTGCCGATCCTGGTACCGCTGAACGTCTGCATGACCGGCTACCTGGTGCAGCGCCATCGGCGCCTGATCGACCGGCGCCTGCTGCTTGGCAACATCCTGCCGGGCATGCTCGCCGGCACGTTGCTCGGCTACTGCCTGCTGCCGTACCTGGACGCCCAGTTGCTGAAGACCGCGTTTGGCGCGCTGATCCTCTGCTTCGCAGGACGTGAGCTATGGCGCCTGCGCCGGACATACAGGCAGACGCAGCGCCCGACCTGGGCCACCCGCCTCATCACCCTGTGCGCCGGCGTCAGCCACGGCCTGTTCGCCTCCGGCGGCCCGCTGCTGGTCTACGGCCTGGCCGGCACCGAGCTGGACAAGGCGCGCCTGCGCGCCACGCTGATCAGCGTCTGGTTCACCCTCAACAGCCTGCTCACCCTGGCCTTTCTCTGCGACGGCCGCCTGTTGCCGGCGCTGCCACAGGTGCTGAGCTACGCCCCGCTCCTGCCTCTCGGCGTGTGGCTCGGCGAGCAGCTGCACCGACGCGTCGATGAGCGGCACTTCCGCATCGCCATCCACTTCCTGCTACTGGTCACCGGCCTCTTGCTGCTGGCGCCCTGGAGACTGCCATGAGCTACGACATCATCATCAAGAACGGCCTGTACTTCGACGGCAGCGGCGCCCCCGGCGCACTGCGCCATATCGGCATCAGGGACGGCAAGATCGACGTGCTCGCCCTCAGCCCGCTGGACGAAGACGGTTGCGGCGAAGTGATAGACGCCGAGGGCCACTGGGTCACCCCGGGCTTTCTGGAGATCCACTCGCACTACGATGCCGAAGTCATCGCGGCGCCGGCGTTGAAGGAGTCGGTGCGCCATGGCGTCACCAGCGTGACCATTGGCTCCTGCTCCATCAGCATGGTGCTGGCGGAAGCCGAGGACTGCTCCGACCTGTTCACCCGTGTCGAGGCGGTCCCGCGCGAGTACGTGCTGCCGATCCTGCAGGAGAAGAAGACCTGGCGTGACGCCAGGGGCTATCGCGCCTTTTACGATCAGTTGCCACTGGGGCCGAACGTCAACTCCTTCCTCGGTCACTCCGAGCTGCGCGTGGCGGTGATGGGCCTGCAACGCGCCACTCGCCGGGTGAAGCCGAGCGAAGCCGAACTCGCTCGCATGGAACATCTGCTGGAGGAGGCGCTGGATGCCGGCTGCATCGGTCTGTCGGTGATGACCACCCGCCTGGACAAGATGGACGGCGACCGCGCCTGGTCCAGCCCACTACCGTCCACCTTCGCCAGCTGGAAGGAGTTCTCGCGCCTGTTCGCCGTGCTGCGGCGGCGCGGCGCGGTGCTGCAGGGAGCGCCGAACGCGGTGACCAAGGTCAACGTCTTCGCCTTTCTGTGGCAGGCCCACGGCTGGTTCAGGAAGCCGCTGAAATGCACCATGCTCACCGCCCTCGACCTCAAGTCGCAGCCGCTGCTGCATCGTTTCACGCGGCTGTCCGGCTGGCTGGCGAACAAGGTCCTGCGCGGCCACTTCCGCTGGCAGACGCTGCCGGCCCCCTTCACCCTGCGCCTCGAGGGGCTCAACGTGAACGCCTTCGAAGAGTTCGGCGCCGGCGAAGTGCTGCGCGACATCAAGGACCCGGACGAGCTCTATGCCAAGGTCCGGGAGCCGGCGTTCCGCGCGCTGTTCAAGAAGCAGGTCAAGGCGGTGCTGACCAAGGGGCTGTGGCACCGCGACTTCTCCGACTGCTGGGTGAGCGAATGCCCGGACGCCAGCCTGGTAGGCAAGAACTTCAAGCAACTGGGCCAGGCTCGCGGACTGGACGCGGTGGACGCCTATTTCGAACTGGCCTGCCAGTACCGCGAAGCGCTGAAGTGGACGACCTGCTACGGCAACCAGCGCGAAGCGATCATGCGCCAGCTGCTGGCCAGTCCCTGGACCCACCCCGGCTTCGCCGACTCCGGCGCGCACCTGCGCTCCATCGCCCAGTACAATTTCCCGCTGCGCTTTCTCAAGTACGTGCGTGACGCCGAACTGGCGGGCGAGCCCTTCATGCCCCTGGGCCAGGCGGTACGCCGCTGCAGCGCCGAGCTGGCCGACTTCATCGGCGTCGATGCCGGTTACCTGCGTGTCGGTGATCGCGCCGACCTGGTGTTGATCAATCCGCAGGGCCTCGACGACAGCCTCGATGCGCTGCACGAGGCGCCCATGGAGGTGCTGGGCCTGCAGCGCGTGGTCAAGCGCAACGACGCCGCCGTCGAGCTCACGCTGATCAACGGGCGGATCGCCTATCGCCGTGGCCTGGAGTACCCGCAGGACCTGGGCACGGCGCGGCACTATGGACGCTTCCTGCCGGGGCGCGAGGTGCTGCCGCGAACGTCGCCAGCGCACGATCTGCAGCCTGCCACGGCGTCATGAGCCGTGGCGCCGTCGATACACGTACGGGCAGCAGGGCTTATCGGTTACCATGCGCCTCCGCCCGATCAACGTTAGAGATGTCGCATGCCGCACGCCTGGAGCCCCGAAAGCTGGAGGGCCAAGCCCATCCAGCAGCAGCCTGAATACCCTGACGCCAGCCACCTCGCCCGTGTCGAACAGACCCTGGCAGGCTACCCGCCGCTGGTCTTCGCGGGCGAAGCACGCGAGCTGCGCCGCCAGTTCGCCGAGGTGACCCAGGGGCGTGCCTTCCTGCTGCAGGGTGGCGACTGCGCCGAAAGCTTCGCCGAATTCTCTGCGGCGAAGATTCGCGACACCTTCAAGGTGCTGCTGCAGATGGCCATCGTCATGACCTTCGCCGCCGGCTGCCCGGTGGTCAAGGTCGGGCGCATGGCGGGTCAGTTCGCCAAGCCGCGTTCTGCCGGCAGCGAAACCATCGACGGCGTGACCCTGCCGGCCTACCGTGGCGACATCGTCAACGGCATCGGTTTCGATGCGGCGAGCCGCGTTCCCGACCCGGAGCGCCTGCTGCAGGCCTACCACCAGGCCACGGCCAGCCTCAACCTGCTGCGCGCCTTCGCCCAGGGCGGCTTTGCCGACCTGCACCAGGTGCACCAGTGGAACCTCGACTTCATCGCCAACTCGGCGCTGTCGGAGAAGTACCACCAGCTCGCCGGGCGTATCGATGAAACCCTGTCGTTCATGCGCGCCGTGGGCATGGACAGCGCACCGCAACTGCGCGAGACCAGCTTCTTCACTGCCCACGAAGCACTGCTGCTGAACTACGAGCAGGCCTTCGTGCGCAAGGACAGCCTGACCGGCCGCTGGTACGACTGCTCCGCGCACATGCTGTGGATCGGCGATCGTACCCGCCAGCTCGATGGCGCCCACGTCGAGTTCATGCGCGGCATCGAGAACCCCATCGGGGTCAAGGTCGGTCCGAGCATGGACCCGGATGAACTGATCCGCCTGATCGACACCCTCAACCCGGAGAACGATCCGGGCCGCCTCAACCTGATCGTGCGCATGGGCGCGGACAAGGTCGAAGCCCACTTCCCGCGCCTGCTGCGCAAGGTGCAGAGCGAAGGCCGCCAGGTGCTGTGGAGCTCCGACCCGATGCATGGCAACACCATCAAGGCCAGCAGCGGCTACAAGACGCGTGACTTCGCGCAGATTCTGGCCGAGGTGCGGCAGTTCTTCGCCGTGCACCAGGCCGAGGGCACTCACGCCGGCGGCATCCACATCGAAATGACCGGGCAGAACGTCACCGAATGCATCGGCGGCTCGCGGCCGATCACCGAGGACGGCCTGTCCGATCGCTACCACACGCACTGCGACCCACGTATGAATGCCGACCAGTCGCTGGAGCTGGCGTTCATGATCGCGGAAACCCTCAAGCAAGTACGCCGCTGAAGCCACGCGCCCTGGCTAGTAGCCACTGGCCAGGGCGCGAACCGGCTCGCACTTCTTCTGTGCGTTATGCGGCATAATGCCGACCCCAACGCGAGCACCGGACGGTGCCGAGCTGCTATGCCCTGCCGGGAAGGACTCGCGGCCATCACTACCCAACAAGGACGATGCTCCATGCAACTTCGTACCACGCTTTCCGCTTTTGCCCTGTCCAGCGCCGTTCTGCTGAGCGGCTGCCAGAACATGTCCCCCGACGCCATGCTGCAGTCCGGCCTGATGGCCGTACAGGCTGCGACCCTGAGCGATGCCGAGGTCAAAAGCATGTCCGACCAGGCCTGCGCGGAAATGGACGCCAACGCCAACATCGCCGGCCCCGAAACCTCATACGGCAAGCGCCTGAACAAGATCGCCGCCAACCTCGGCAACCAGGTCAACGGCACGCCGGTCAACTACAAGGTCTACCTCGATGAAGAGGTCAACGCCTGGGCCATGGCCAACGGTTGCGTGCGCGTGTACAGCGGCCTGATGGACGCGATGAACGACAACGAAGTCGAAGGCGTGCTGGGCCACGAGATGGGCCACGTGGCCCTGGGCCACACCAAGAAGGCCATGCAGACCGCCTACGCCACCTCCGCAGCGCGCAACGCCGCCGCCTCCTCGGGCAACACCACGCTCGCCGCACTGTCGTCCTCCGAGCTGGGCGCGCTGGGTGAGCAACTGGTCAACGCCCAGTTCTCGCAAAGCCAGGAAACCGCAGCCGACAACTTCTCCTTCGACTTCCTGACCGAGCGCAACATCCCGCGCGAAGGCCTGGTCACCGCGTTCGAGAAGCTGGCCAAGCTGAGCGGCGGCGAAAGCAGCATGTTCTCCTCGCACCCGGGTTCCACCGAGCGCGCCAACAACATGCGCAACCGTCTGGCCGCCAAGTAATCATGGCACTCGAGGGCGGCTTCCTGCCGCCCCCGACACCTCAGGAAGGCAATCATGTCGATGCTGAGATACCTGGTGATGGCGCTGTTGCCGCTCACCGCCTGGGCCGACTACGACGCGCAGTATCAGGCCTGCCTGAATGCCAACGGCGCGATCAACAATTCCATCGTCGCCGGTTGCGCCGAGGGCGTATCCGCTGTGGCGAAGCGCGACATGAACCGCATCTACCAGCAGCTGTTCCTCAAGCTGCAGGCCAATGACCCGCAGAGCGCCGAGCAACTGGAAACGGCGCAAAAAGCCTGGCTGATCTACCGCAACGGTCAGTGCAACCTGCAAGGCAAGCACATCGGCTCACCGATGTACTACACCTGCCCCATGGAACTGAACATCCAGCGCGTCAGCGAACTGCAGTTCCTCCTGGAACACGCCGGCTAGCCAAGCAGCCCCAGCTGCCTGACCCCGGGCGCCAGCCACACATCGGCAAGCCCCAGCCACTGCGCCAGCCCGTGCAGCGCATCGCTCAGCGCCTGTCGCGCCTCCTCGCTCAGCACCGCCTCTTCGAGGTGCACGGCGTGCACCGCCAGACGCCCCGCCGCGCGCTCGCTGCGCAGATCCACCCGCGCCAGCAGGCGCTCGTGATGCAGGAACGGCAGCACGTAGTAGCCATACACCCGCTTGGCCTGTGGCGTGTAGATTTCCAGGCGATAGCGAAAACCGAACAATCGCTCGGTCCGCTCGCGCGCCCAGATCAGCGAGTCGAAGGGTGATAGCAGTGCACTGTGGCGTACGCGTCGCGGAATGCGCGGCTCGCCGCGGCAATAACCAGGCTGCTGCCAGCCCTGCACCGCCACCGGCAGCAACGCGCCCTCTTCCACCAGCTCGGCGACTCGGCGCTTGCTGTCGCCCGCGTCCAGTCGGTAGTAGTCGCGCAGATCCTTTTCGCTGGCCACCCCGAGGGCATCGGCGGAGCGCAACAGCAGACGACGCTGCGCTTCATCCTCATCCAGCTCGGCCTGATCGAGCAGCTCGCCGGGGATCACCCGCTCCGGCAGATCGTACAGGCGCTCGAAGCCACGACGCCCGGCCACTGTCACCTCACCCGCAGCGAACAGCCACTCCAGCGCGGTCTTCTCCGCGCTCCAGTCCCACCAGGGCCCGGCCTTCTCGCTGCGTGTGCTGAGACTGCCAGCGCCCAGTGCGCCGCGTTCGCGCACCGCCTGCAGCACCGAGTCGATCACGTCGCGCCGCTCGACCCCGAACTTCGCCAGTTGGCCATAGATACCCTGGCCGTCCGCGGCGCGGCGCATGCGCCAGCGCAGCAGTGGATAGAGCTCCAGTGGCAGCAGTGACGCTTCGTGCCCCCAGTACTCGAACAGACGCCGACGCCGCGCGCGCCCCCAGGCCAGCTCATCGAGGTGCTCGGCCTGGTAGTGACCAAGGCGGGAAAACGCCGGCAGGTAATGCGAGCGCACAACGGCGTTGACCGAATCGATCTGCAGCACACCCAGGCGCTCGATCTGCGCCTGCAGCTGCCGATGAGCGATGGCGCCACGTGGCACACGACCGAAGCCCTGGGCAGACAGGGCCAGACGACGTGCCTCGGAGAGAGAGAGTGAGAGAGTCATGACGCGCCAGCCTATCAGGCCGGCGCCGCGAACGCATGGCGGAAGGTGAAAGCATGCGCCGTCGCGCCATGCTCGCGCAGGTGCGCAAGGCGCTCGGCCGCTTCCACCACATCTGGACGATGTCCCGACGGCACCCACCACAGTACCTGGTGGGCCTGCTCGATGCGCCCGAACCATTCGCGTCGGCGCTTGAGCATCTCGGTATGCGCGGATTTGTACACGTAGTCGCTGAGCGACTGGACGTCCTGCCAGACCGACATGTTGACCAGCACCTCATCCCCGAACGGCCTGATCGCCGTGGCATCCCCCGCCTCGTCCTGCAGTCGCCAGACGAAACCCGACGCCGCCTCGGCCAGAGTGTTGATCCGCTCCAGGTTGGCGACGAAGTCCACCATCTCCGCCGCCTCCAGGGGCGCCTTCATTGCCGCGATGTTGAGCTGAGCCAAATGATGAACGGACACGAACTGCCTCCAGACCGCTACTGGCCGCGCAGGCCGGCAAGGTATCGCTTCAGCCAGCGCTCGCTGCTGACCAGCATGATCCCCGCCAGCACCAGCGCGGCGCCGATGATGAAGTTGAGGGTGAGCGGTTCATCCAGAACCAGCACACCGAACGTCACGCCAAACAGTGGCGTCATGAACGAGAACACCGCCATGTTCGAAGCCAGATAACGACGCAACAGCCAGAACCAGGCCAGATAGGTGAAGAACGACACCACCACGCCCTGCAGCAGAACGCTGCCGATGGCCAGCGGCGTCCAGCGCACCTGCCCGAGATCGACCATCGCCAGGGCATAGCCGAGCAGCAGGACGAAGGCCACCGTCAACTGATAGAACAGGGTGAGCCCCGCCGGCGCCTCGGACAGGCGTGAACCGCGCACGACCACGGTAGTGGCGCCCCAGGCCATGCCTGCACAGAGCCCGAGTGCATCGCCCAGCAGAACGTCGGCGTCTATCTCGCTCCACTCGCCGCCCACGCCAAAGGCCATCACCACGCCGCCGAAGCACAGCGCGATGCCCAGCCACTGCAAGCGGCGCAGGCGCTCGCTGGGCAGCATCAGGTGCAATCCCAGCGCCGAGAAAATCGGCGCGGTATAGAGGAATACCGCCATGTGCGAGGCCGAGGTGTAACGCAGCCCCAGGGCGATGAAGAAGAACTCCAGGGCGAACAGCACGCCAGCCAGAATCCCTGCCAGCCAGGTACTCCCCAGCCAGCCCCGCCAACCGCGCTGCCAGAGCAACAGAATGCCAACCAGCACGGCAGCGATGCCCGAGCGCAATGCCACCTGCAACATCGGTGCGATGTCCTCGGCCGCCAGCTTGATGGCGACCTGCTGGCTGCCCCATATGGCGCATAGCAGCAGCATCAGTTGAAACAGGAAAAAGTCCGCACCCTTGCGTACAGCGGTCATTCAGTCACTCCAATGATCACGACTCACTTTCTCAGTGGGTCATCCCAGAACGGCCGCTCGGCCTCCTGCAACGCATCGGCCCGGGATAGACCGAGGTCCTTCAGCGCCGCTCCATCCAGACGCGCCAGTTGCTGACGCTCTCGAGCCAGTTGACGCCAGCGCCGCAGTACACGCCACATTTCTGCCAGCGATGGCAGACGTTCGAAGTGGATAGCCTGAGCCAACGCATAACCTTTTTGACCTTTCATCTCGATGCCCTCCCTGTGGGGTTGGCATCAGTGTCGAGCCAGGATTAAGATCAATCCAACGAATGTTTCTTATGGAATCCATCTCGAGGATTGATGAATGGCCTTCCACCCCAGTATCGATACCGAATTGCTGCGCAGTTTCGTCGCCATTGCCGACACGGGCGGCTTCACACGCGCCGCCGAGACGGTCAATCGCACGCAGTCGGCAGTGAGCATGCAGATGAAGCGGCTGGAGGAAGACGTGGTGCAGCGCGCGCTGTTCGAGCGTGATGGCCGCCAGGTTCGCCTGACCCCCGAGGGCCAGGTGTTGCTCGGCTATGCGCGCCGTATCCTGAAGCTGCACGGTGAAGTTCTCAATACCCTGCGTGAACCGCACATGGTCGGCTCCGTGCGTATCGGTACGCCGGATGACTACGTCATGCGTTTTCTACCGGAGATTCTTTCGCGCTTCGCCCAGGCCTATCCGCTGGTTCAGGTCGAGGTTCACTGTGAACCCTCGGGTCAGCTGCTGCTGCGCCAGGACCTCGACCTGACCATCGTCACCCGTCAGCCGGGCAAGGAAATTGGCCAACTGCTGCGCCAGGAGCGCTTTGCCTGGGCCGTCGCTCAGGGCTTCTGCCCGCACGAGCAGAAGCCCATGCCCCTGGCGATGTTCAATGCCGACTGCTTCTGCCGGGAATGGGCCTGCAACGCGCTCGATGCCATGGCGCGTCCCTACCGCATCGCCTACACCAGCCCCAGCCTGTCGGCGCTGTTCGCCGTCGTGCGCGCGGGCCTGGCCGTCACCGCACAGCTGCAGAGCCTGATCACCCCGGACCTGCGCATCCTCGGTGAAGCCGAGGGCCTGCCACTGCTGCCGCTGACCAGCATCGTGCTGCTGCGTAACGAGAGCAGCCAGTCCCCCGTCACCGAATGCCTGGCCGACCACATCGTCGAGGGGTTTCGCCTATAACCCGCTGGCTTCGAGGCCCAGCATCAGTGCGCAGATCAGCAGGAACACGCAGAACAGGCTGCGCAGCAGACGCTCCGGCAGCGAGTGGGCCAGACGCACGCCCCAACTGATGCTGAGCAGACCGCCAACCGCCAGGGGAACACCCATCCACCAGTTGACGTGCTCATGCAGCGCGTACGTCAGCAGCGTGACCCCGGTACTGGGCAGCGCCAGGGACAGGGACAGCCCCTGCGCCACCACCTGCGTGGTGCCGAACACACTGGTCAGCACCGGCGTGGCGACTACCGCGCCGCCTACACCAAACAAACCGCCCATGGCACCAGACACACCGCCGAGCACCCCGAACCAGCCCCAGGGATGACGCAGCTCGCTGCTGCTCGGCGCCTGCGCCATCATCATGCGTACCAGGTTGTAGGCGGCCAGGGCGAGCAGGAAACCGATGAAGGCCCAGCGCATGGTGCGCGAATCCAGCTCCACGGCGTACAGCGAAGCGAGCCAGGCACACACCAGGCTGGTGATGCCAAGCAGCAAGGCGTGACGCAAATCGATGCGGTTGCGCTGGTTGTAGCGCCAGATCGCCAGCATCACGTTGGGCACCACCATGACCAGGGCGGTGCCCTGAGCCAGTTGCTGATCCAGACCGAACAGCACGCCCAGCACCGGAATGGCGATCAGGCCGCCGCCGATACCGAACAGCCCACCCACGGTTCCCAGAGCAGCGCCCAGGACAAGATTCAATAACAGATCGATCAGGCTCATGACACCTCCATGCCAGGGCGCATCTTAGAGAGGCGCAGCTAGTATGGAAACGCACAAGAATGCAAAATGGCTTTGCCATTTACGCATAAGCAGAACACCGCATGAATCCCGATGCCCTGACCGACCAGCTGGAGCTCTTTCTCGACGTCCTGGAAACCGGCAGTTTCTCCGCTGCGGCCAGACGCCACCCGCTGACCCCCTCGGCGGTCGCCCGGCGAATCGATGCCCTGGAACGCGCCCTGGGCAGCGGCCTGTTCAGCCGCAGTACCCACGCGGTACGCGTCACCCCGGCCGGCCTGGCGTTCGCCGAACGAGCCAGGCGCATCCTCGCCGAGCTGCATCTGGCCCGCGCCGAGGCGGTATCGCTGAGCAGCGCCCCGGAAGGGCTGATTCGCATCGACGCGCCTTCTCCCTTTGGCCGGCGCCACCTGGCGCCTGCGATCGCCGACTTCCTGCGCGCCAACCCCGGGCTGGACGTACAGCTGCGCCTGATCGACAGCTTCATCGACCTGCAGGGCGAGCACCTGGGTGAAGTGGATATCGTGGTGCGCATCGGACCACTGCCCGACAGCCGCCTGGTGGCCACGCCACTGGCTTCGATGACACGTATCGTCTGCGCCAGCCCGGACTACCTGCGCCGCCGAGGAATCCCACGCAGCCCGCTGGAACTGGAGCAGCACGACGGCCTCGACTGGGACAGCCTGGCACCGCCCTATGCATGGCGCTTCGAGGTCGACGGCAAGCTGCAGCAATGCAAGCCCAAGCGCCTGCGGCAGACCAGCAACAATGCCGAGACCCTGCTGTTCAGCGCCCTCGCCGGCCTAGGGGTGGCGCACCTGCCGACCTGGATGAGCAGCGAGCACCTGCAGCGTGGTGAACTGATTCCCCTGTTCTGCGAGAACGGCTTGCCTGCGGTGGAGCCGGTCAGCATCTACGCCCTGCGCCTGGAGCGCGAGGCCAGCCCACGCACCCGCCTGCTGCTGAGCTTCCTCAAGCAGCGCTTCGGCTTTCCGCCCCCCTGGGATCAGGCCCTGCTGGCCAGCCTGGCAGCGCCGCAGCAATGACCTGTTGCACCGGCAAACGCAGACCATAAAAAAACCCGGCGCGAAGGCCGGGTTTTCTGGTGACGCTCAAGCTCAGGCTTGCGGCGCCTGGGTGCGGCCCTTGTAGGAACCGTCACGGGTATCGATCTCGATCCAGTCGTCGATATCGACGAACTCGGCAACCTTGATCTCGGTACCGTTACGCAGCTTGGCAGGCTTCATCACCTTGCCGGAGGTGTCGCCACGGGCAGCGTTCTCGGTGTAGACAACCTGACGCACGATGGTGGTCGGCAGGTCGACGGAGATCACCTTGCCTTCGAAGAACACGGCTTCGCAGACATCGTTCATGCCTTCTTCGATGAACGGCAGAACGCTTTCCAGGTCTTCGGCACGCAGTTCGTAGGAGTTGTACTCCGGATCCATGAACACGTAGTCCTCACCGCTGATGTAGGACAGGTTCACTTCCTTGCGCTCGAGAATCACCGGCTCCATCTTGTCGTCGGCTTTGTAGACGGTCTCGGTCTTGGAGCCGTTGAGCAGATTCTTCAGCTTCATCTTGACGATGGCGCTGTTACGGCCGGACTTGGTGAACTCGGCCTTCTGGATCAGCCACGGCTGGCCATCGATCAGGGCCACGCTGTTGACTCTCATTTCTTGTGCAGTTTTCATGCGGATATCCGAAATATGCGGGAGGTACAGAAATCTAGGCCGCGTATGATAGCCAATTTCGGTAAAACTGTTCCAGCGCCGTGGCAAGATCCGCTTGAGCAGCCTGTCGGACGCACCAGCGCTCGGCATGCGCCGACAGCTCCGGCCAGCACTCGAGCGCCGCCGACCAGGCATTATTCATCCCTCGCCCGGCATTCCATGCCTGCCAGAGTTCGGCTTGCGCAGCCGCAGCCCGAGGGCTCAGATCGACGCAGTACAGCGCCAGGAAAGCCTCCAGCTTGTCCCAGTGCGCGCCTTCCTCCTGCGGGTAGATATGCCAGAGCAGAGGCCGACCTGCCCACTGCGCACGCACGAACGAGTCTTCGCCGCGCACGGCATTGAAGTCGCAGCACCACAACAGGCGATCGTAATCGTCCTGCGCCACGAAAGGCAGCACCTGCACATGCAGGCGACCGCAGCGGCGCTGGTCGCCTGGTATCAACTGCGTTTCACCGAGCCAGCGCTGCAGATCCACGAGCACCTTGCCCTGCGGCACCAGCAACTGGGTCGCGCGTGAGTCGCCCGCCATGGCGTCGAGCCAGTTGGCCAGCCCGGCATTTTCATAGGCGAACAGGGAGACCAGCCGAGCGCCCGGATCACGCGCTACCCCAAGGCCCTCAAGAAATGCCTGCTGAGCCATTGGATCGGCCTGAAACGCCCGCCTACGAGCCAACAGATCCGTCTCGCGCAGCAGCCCACCAGTGCCCTGAGTGAACCCCGGGAAGAAGAAAAACTTCTGCAGGCCACCCGCCTGCGGCGACAGCAAGGCATGACAACCGGCAACCCAGTCCTCGGCACTGAGGTACTCCAGGTTCAACCAGAGTCGCTTCACGGCGTCGCCACTCATGGCCACTATATAAGTCGTCGGCAACTGGCAGGCGAATGCCTCGATCACCACATCCGCCGGTTCCACCGAGGGAAAAGGTTGCGACCAGCGCCGCACCTCGACGCCTGCATGGTACTGACAGTCGGCATCGGAGCTGGCGCCTGGACACAAGCGCACGAAGGCAGGCAACTCGTCGACCCACAGGCGCACGGCATGCCCCTGCTCCGCCACCAGTTGCCGGGCCAGCCGCCAGGTCACACCGATGTCACCGTAGTTATCCACCACGTTGCAGAAAATGTCCCACCTGGCCACGCCGCGCCCCTCGAAAAATGATCGCCATTGTACCTGCCGGACAAGAAAATGCCCGCCAAAGGCGGGCCAAGGGGGCGCTGGAGCGAGCGCGGGGTAAAGCGGTATCAGGCCAGAAGCGAGTCGCCCTCAGGGCGAGCAATGCTGCTGAGCATCCAGACAGCCTGGCAGGCAAGCGCAGCGTCTCGCGACGCAAAGGGACCGGCCTTGGGCTGACCGTCAACCATTAACAGCCAGCACGCCATGAGACCATCGGAACGAAGCTCGGCAGGCACGGCGCTACCAACCAGGGAAACCACATCGATACGGGGCATGATGACCTCCAACTCAACGCTATCTGTGTTGGAGCCAACAGTAGGCCGATGCCCTGGCGAGCGGAAATCAGTGCTCTCGATAGTGACCATGGCTATTGCCAATGGCACCTGGCACGGGCTGGTAGAGGGAAGCGAATTCACGAAGGAAGATAGCCGCGCGCGGCCTGGCGACGGGATCACGCAAAAAATCTGAGAGCAGAAAGCAAAAGCCCCTGAGAGACTGCTCTCTCAGGGGCTTTGCGAAAGTGGCGGTGAAGAAGAGATTCGAACCCGTTTCGGTAGCGTCTCAATCCGTGCCAAACCGACTCAATACGGGCTTTGCGCTTCCCTCGCCTGCTCGATTCGTTGCTATTAGGCCCTATGATTTCGACACTTTTTCGACACATGTGCCTGGGCAGATAGCTTGCCTAGTTCAACGTTGTTGCTCGCGCAAAAGTCTCTGATTCGATCACTGGCAGTGAATGCGGCGACTCCACCCGCTCTTTCCACTTGCTAGAAAACTCCATTGCCGAGCGCTGATCCTTGAAATGCAGCCTCAATGTGCCTGCGCTTACCACCCAGAGCTCGGCCTGTCTGCTATTAATTTTTTCAATCGAGATGTCCATTCCACCTCCATGAGATACCAGTCTATGTCTCGAAAACCAGACAAAAAAAAGACCAACCATGCGGTTGGTCTTGCCTAAGAGGTATGAGCTGCACCAACTTTCATGGAGTGCCCACTTACTCTCGCGCTACCGCATTGCAGATTCATGACAATAGCTAGTTTTCTTCCGGCGTCCATCTGTCTGCTCGCTGAATCGTTGCAATATTTTAGTAACACACGCCCGATACCTTGCAGCTCTCTAAACCGAGGTTTTCACCTTGATTCGCAATGTACGCAAGACGCTGGACTCCATCGCAACCAACAACGAGGATGCCGCCTTCGCCTTGATGCGAGCTGCTGAGAACGCCCAAGACGAGGTGCTACGCCAGCACATGCTTCGACTGATTCACCGCTTGAACCAAGACGCCGTAGACCTCCGCGTACTGCGCGATGAAGTCTTCAACCCTGCTACCAAGCGCGCCTTATTGGTCAACAATTAGCGGCCCTTTCTCCGCCCTCCCCCCTATCGCTGAAGCACCTGCTTTCTGTAATGATATCGACGCCGCCAATGGCGATGACTCTTACAGGATGTGGTCTATGCCGCTTGTCGATAAAATGCTCTCTCAAGTGCTCGTGCAGCAGATCAGTCTCTATGCCTGCAAATCTCGCCTTGAGGCTGACAGTGACCCCGAAGCACTACATGACCTTCGAATATCTGTACGACGTATCCGCAGCCTTCTCCATCCACTGAGGCGTCACCCCGCTGTTGTTCCCCTCCGTCATGCAGCGTCTGAAGTCGGCCAGGTGACTACCCCCGTCCGCGACCTTGAGGTTCTTGCTGCTGAACTTGGCCGGCGTGGTCTTGCTGCAGGTTGCAGTGCTCGTTTGGCTCTGCTTCGTTCGCATTACAGAGAAATACTCGTCTCACCAGAGCTTGACCGTCTTTTCACGCGTCTTGATCTATGGCCTGACGATTTTCGTGCGGCTCAGCGAGAAGGCGACTTCGACAACCTCGCCATCAGGATCGTCAACCAGATAACCAAGCAGTCTCGACAGCTAATGTCTGCGCTGGGCAACACCAACCATGATCCCCATGAGCTAAGGCTGCTCGTTAAACGTCTTCGCTATTGCACTGAAGCCTTCCCACACCTTTCACCGCTGCCGTCTGCCACCTTTCAGGCACTCAAACAGATGCAGTCAGTGCTTGGTGACTGGCATGACCGCTATCAGTGGTGCCTGCGCGCTGATCAAGAAGAAGACCTGCAAGGCCTGGTCCCTGCCTGGGAACAAGAGTCCGTCCAACTGCTGGCAGAGTCCGAACTGATTGCAGCTCGGCTATCGTCACTGCTCCGCCCAGAGAAGAAAGACTGAGATAGTCTCGCCTTCGGTTGCGTGCCTCTGCTCACACCATTCCATCGTGTAAGCCAACGGGTGTAGACTTTGGCAAAATTTGGCAAGAGGCATCCCCAATGAGCACCATGAACATCTCCCTTCCGGACGCTCTGAAGAGCTTTGTCGATGAACAAGTGAACCAGCGCGGATACGGCACCAGCAGCGAATACGTTCGCGAATTGATTCGCAAGGATCAAGACCGCCAACACCTGCGTGGCCTGCTGCTTGCCGGTGCTGCATCCGCTCCCGCCGCCCCTGCCGATGCTGACTACTTCGAATCGCTCCGTGCCCGCGTGCGGAACGCCCAAGGATGAAGCAAAAGCCCATCATCCCGCGTGAGCTGGCTAACCGTGACGTAGACAACGCCATTACCTACTACCTCGAAGAACAGGCCGAGAAGGCCGCACTAGGATTCGTTGACGCTCTGGAGCGAGCCTATAAACAGATCAGCCACCACCCCGCCTCTGGTTCTGCTCGCTACGCCCATGAACTGGATCTGCCTGGCCTGCGCTCCTGGCCACTCCAGCGCTACCCCTACCTTGTGTTCTACGTTGAACAAGACACCCACATCGATGTTTGGCGGGTTCTCCACGAAATGAAAGATCTACCTACGTGGCTCAGCACCACTCAAGAAAGCTAGTCCAAGCCGCACTCCAGTACCGTACAAACCATCTCGGGACGGGCTTCCTACTCCCATCGCCTACCCACCTCATTTGATTTCGACATTTTTTGGTAGCAAAGCTAGACATTTAGCCTTCTACCCCCTTAGCTTTGCTTTCTATGTGGTAATGTTTGTGAAAAAGAAGCGAAGACTCAGTAGCGCCATTCAGAAGCGAGAAACATAAGTCACCTCCAAGCTAGTCAAGTAAGTCTCCGTTCCTTTCAGGCTGCGCGCCGCGGTTATGGAGCATACTGCGACAGTATTTTCTTCTGATTATTTATGGAGTGAAAATTGAAGAAAATCGACCTCCACATGCACACCATACCTACATTCAGTGATTCACACTTTAATTTTTCACTGGACAAACTCAGAGAATATGTTGTTTCAGCCGAGCTTGACGCTATTGCAATAACCAATCACGACATGTTTGACCTCGGTCAATTCAATGAAATATCAGAAACACTAGATTGCATAGTTTTCCCAGGAATCGAAATAAATCTTGAAAGCGGCCACATACTCATAATATCTGAAAATGAAAACCTAGAAGAATTCCAACTTAAGTCAAACCTTGTATCGAGCAAGATAACAAAAGCTGGAGATTTTATAAGCACTAGCGACCTCATCCAGATATTCGGCGACCTAAATAAATACTTGGTAATCCCTCACTACGACAAGAGACCATCCCTTCACACAGAGACAATAAAGAAACTTAGGGAGTTCATCTCTACTGGCGAGGTTGACAGCCCTAAAAAATTTGTTCGCTTAGCCAAAGACAACACCGAACTTACGCCCGTAATATTTAGCGACCTCCGCATATCTGACAGCCTTAAGAAATTCCCAACTAGGCAGACCTACATCGATTGCGGCGACCTCTCTTTAAAGCCCCTAAAATTCAGCCTTCTCGACAGAACAAAAGTAGCCTTATCAGAATCAGATGGAAATTCCCTTTTCCAGATATTTGAGGACGGTCAAAAACTATCCACTGGACTGAACATTATTCTAGGCTCTCGTTCCTCTGGAAAAACTGTAACTTTATCCCAAATTAATGATGACTACGAAAACGTAAAATATATTCGTCAGTTCTCTCTTGTACAAAGAGATGACACAGAATATGAAAAGGAATTCAATGCTGATATTGCTCGCCAAAAAAGCATATTTGCTGACAATCATCTGGCGCCATTCAAGTCCGTCATTGATGACGTCATAAACATTGACATAGAAGTCAATCAACGCAAAGTTACAGACTATTTAGAAAGCCTTTTAAAATCAGCTGAGGAAGTACAGAAGTTTGACGCTTTCTCTAAGGTAGCGCTATTCAACGAGACGCTATATGAAGTCGGTGAAGATCTAGCTCTTAGTGACCTTATAAAGTCCACCATCCAATTAATTGAAAATATTGAATATAGAAGCATTATAGACAAACATATCAACATTAGCTCACTAAAAGCACTAGCTTGCGAGTTAATAGAGCTTCTTTGGACTAAAGCTTACGAGAGAAAGAAAAGAAACCTCACCAATGACACTATCAAAGATATCAGGAACAAACTTCAACTAAGAACCTCTGCCACCCAGATTAAAGACGTTGACCTTTATCAGGTCATGTATGATCGCAAAAAGATCAAAAGATTTACTGAAATCACCGAATTTATACAGCGGGAGAAAATAATATTCGAAGAGAGCTTTCAAGGATTCAAGGTTGTTGGGAAACAGCGAGCATTTGCCAGGGCCGGAGAAGTCAAGACTGCAAGCGGTCGCAACATTGCATTTAGCAATGCATTTGAATCATACAGCCAGCCGTATAAGTACCTTGCCGCGTTGAAAGACAACGAACAACTCGCTCCTTCTGAGCTCTACAAGTACTTCACCTGTATCGAGTATGAAATATTAAACAAGGATGGATTCAAGGTCTCCGGAGGAGAAAGGTCAGAATTTAGATTACTGCAAGAAATAAAAAATGCTCAAAATTATGATTATCTATTAATAGACGAGCCTGAATCCTCTTTTGACAATCTCTTCTTAAAGAGTGAAGTTAATCAAATGTTAAAAGAGATATCTAAAACCATGCCTGTCATCATTGTTACGCACAACAGTGTAGTTGGAGCTTCCATCAAGGCAGATTACATTATCTTTACTTCCAAAGAAGCCAGCAAAGATGGAATCATTTACAGAAGATATTCGGGCCACCCATCTGACAAAGAGCTAATATCCACTGATGGCAAAAGAATCAATAACTTTCAAGCAACCATGGACTCACTAGAAGCGGGTGAAGCCGCTTATGTCGACAGAAGGAATGGGTATGAAAATATTAAAAATTGAGAACAGCCAAGGCTACTTTGCAACTGCCGAGGGCGGATATGAAAGCATTGGCGGCGGCAAAAACTGAGTGCAACACCTGACCTTTCCGGTACGGTGCTGCCCCTATGTCTTATACCGAACTCAGCGTTGAAGAGCGCGC